>OMLO01002300.1_pt1 | contig 15337 bp, 9 predicted proteins | sample 1674811 | NCBI WGS metagenome assembly OMLO01 (sample SAMN06265003, study PRJEB25207) | coral metagenome | isolation source: Coral host | place: Mexico:La Bocana,Puerto Morelos, Mexico | collected 2008-11-13 | reverse complement strand
TGCGAGCGGAAAAGGAAAAGCAATAAAGAACCCCGCATTTTCCACAATTGGCCATGTTTTTATCGAATAAACCAGGACTCCCTCCAGGAATAAACCTATTACAAAAACCTAGTCAAATACTAGGCCGACCCAGTGGGAATTTGGCCAACCCAGTGATTTTTTCCCGAACACCCGGCGAGGATAAAGATTCCACTGAGTCTGTTACAGAGGGGTGTGCTGTTGGCGAACGTAACTAATCTACATGATGCAAGACCACACCAAACTTCAGTGTGTAGTTTTTGTCGCTTGAATTTATTTTTATCACACGCGTAACAAGATCGCTGCCCGGGGATCGCGGCTTTATTCCACTTCCACTTCCTTAAGCCGGAATTACCGTGAAATTAAACTCTTGTCCCCGCCCCTCTGAATGGTTATTTTGTAATTTGTGGTTACATGGGGCGTTTGTGATTAGAGATGGGCACGTCTCTTATTACGACCCTCGCGATCGGGTTGGCGAGTATGCTTTTTATCTTAAACTTAACTTCATAGCAAAAATAGGTGACTCACGGAGGATAATACATACACTGCATATGTCAACATAATTGCAACATGTGTCATTATGATAGGTATTCTGGAGGAGAGAGCAGATTTAATTAACTATATAGTAATCCTAGGAAAAAATACATCATATCAATAGACCTGTGGATGTACTTTAACCATTTCAAACGAGACTTGCAAATCAACTATGAGCCAGAAAAATTAATATCTTTTAAGGCTAATAAACACAAAGGGAAACTGCTCGGAACACCTAACTCTAAAAGGACTAAACTGATCACTTTTGTACTTATCACCAAAGACTTATTACCAATAACTAAACTGCTGCAGCTGCGCAGATTACTAATTATGCGCATGTACCTCCTAAGCGAATAATGAAATGCGCCCATTAGAAATGGTTAAAAGTAATTAGCTTCTGATTCGATTAGAGAAAAAGAGCTATAAATTAAGCTTTCCGCGAATGACACAGCAGAAGATTTAGCCTCGTCCACAAATGCGTTCTCGAAACGATGTATTTTCTCAGTTTACGACAACGTGTCAAAACCTTCGCATCCAATCTAACGTTTTTCCCATTCACATTAAAACCGGCTCGAAAACGCGACGCGCTAACGGGAAATGTCATAACCAACACTTATGAATGAAATGTAAATGACGTCACCATTTACGAAGCCTCCGTTTTCTTTCTGCACACTAATACAGGATTTTCAAATATACTAATTCTGCATTTTATGAGTGTTTTTCATTGTCGACCGTCAACCGTGTCAAAAAGTAGTTACATATCTTAGTTTTCAAACCTCACCATCTCAGAGGGCCTCATCATCAGAGATATGAGCTTTAGCACTTGGAGCTCGAGCGTTTTCGATTTTCCAACTTTACTCACTGTAACCTTCTTGTTGCTTAGAATTTTGCAAATAAATATGCAAAATTTGAATTTATTACAGAGACTGATATTGCATCACTGTGCCCGAGAAATGGAAGTCAGATGAACTCCTTTGTACCTATACGCGCAGCACAGAGGCACCGATATGAGAACTCAAACACGTGGTATGTTAACATATCATGGTATCCCATGGATGGTAAGTTAACATATGCTAAAGGTTTTCCTATTTGGAATAACAACACTAAGCTAGAGATGTATGATGGTACTATCCATACGCTCTATAAATTTAGCTGATTGTGTCACAATGTACGCAAACTCAAATGGTAATAATGACTTCAAAATCAAAATTCTTCGCATAAAACTGTATAAATTTCCTCTCTATTACAAGAAAGACTTATTCGAAGGACTTATAAAGCTTTTTTTTCTTTCACTTTCCATCTTTGTCACTAGAAGCACGCAAGAACTTCACGGGATACGCTTTACACTTTAGCTATATGACTAAGAATGAAACTCTTCAAGAGGGCTACTTCAAGCGAGCAAAGGTATGAAGTTCATTAGATGTTGTCGCCACTGTTACTGCATGCGCTCGGCGAGCCTTGTAAGGTTTTTTGTCCCTGGAAGACTCCGATATAAAAAGGACGGCGATGCTAATCGTATCTTTTATACTTAAAATGCGGTTTTTATACCTCTTAGGGTGTTCAGCCTCATAAGGTCAGACAACAGCGGGATTTGTTACGCTGTCTTTCAGGGTATAATTGAGCTGCAAAATAAAAAAACCACACACACACAATATGACAGGAGATACGAAGTATCATAAATTTCATATTTCAGGCATTCAGTTTACTGAATGGTCGAACAAACTTCGTTGCCTCCTAGTACGTACGCATACATTCGTTCGAATGGATCAAACCGTCAAGAACGCTTATATAAATTTATGATTAGTCATCGCAGTTATACGCACAACTTAGTCAGGTGTCAAATTAAGGCCTGAAAAATGCAGACCTGAACGGGATTCTGCGATACCGGTGCAGTGCTCTGCCAACTGAGCTATCAAGCCATCTCGGAGCTGGTCACATATTGAGTTCGTAATATACCCGTAGAATGTGAAGAATGCACATTAATGAATGTATGAAAGATCACACATCGGAACTGCGGTGAAGTGTTCGAATCCGGGTCATAGGTTCGATCCCGTTCAGGCCTGAATTATTTCAGGCTTTAATTTCACAACTGCTTTTGTGACATTTATTGTGCTGTCTTGGTTGTTTTCTTTTTTCTATTCTATTCTATCAACTTAATTGGTCACAAAATTACAATATAATTAAAAGAAGAAAAGGACCAATAGGAATTGCGCGAACGGGAAAATAAAGTTACCCATGCGAGGCGCAACCCTAAAAACTAGTAAAAACGGTGATAGAAAATCTTAAATTTAATAAAAATTACAATAAATCTACTTAATTACTTATAGTTAAAATTTATAGTTAAAAATCATATACTCAGCTCTACACTATATGTGTATTGAGCACTATTTTAATGGGATCTGCTACTTCCTCATATGGTTATAGTTAAAAATCTAATTAATTACTTATAGTTAAAAACAAGATGCGGATAATATTAGTCACAGAAAATTAAGAGCGGTGGCAAGGGCAGTTACGGAAGAGGAACCAGGTGCAGGGCATGTCAATATCATAGGTAGAATCCAGTAAAGTAAAATAAGTGGCGTGCAGAAAATATTTGAATAAACTTGGGCTAGAAAATTTGTCTTGAGGGGATAGATTACAGATAGTGTTCCAAGGTTTTACAATTCTATTGAAAAAAGAAGCTTGAAAAGTTGCGGTTTTACAGTAAGCAGGCCAGGGTGGGATTCTTAGAGCGAGACCGGCCATGTGTAGTAAAGTAACATATCGTTCAATATTTAGGTCAGTGTATCCAGAAATACAGTTATAGAGAAATAAAAGATCTCTCAGTTCCTTGTCATATGTTAGTGGTAGCAAGCGAAAAGTCAGCAGTCGTTGTTTGTAGGACATCTCCCCGATTCTAGTTCTTAGTATCCAGCGAGTGGCGCGCCTCTGGACTCTTTCTAAGATCGTTCTCAAATTGACACTAGCAGGAGACCAAACTTCCGTGGCATAAGTAAGCTGTGACTTCACGAGAGATAGATAAAGTGCCCGCCTTACTTTGATGTCGGTCATAAGTGGGCAAGTTCTCTTTAAGAGTCCCAGCATTCTATTAGCCTTGAGTACAATACGCATTACGTGCGAGTCCCACGTTAGATTTAACTCGTTAGATTTAAAAACGTCCGTTAGATTTAGTTTTGGGGCAGAGACAGCAAGGAACAACAAATACACCAAACTAACGCTCGTGTAGCTTACATGTAGGAATGGATTAGTTGTAATTGTTTCTAACAAAACCTTTCTGTGGCTGCCTTTTTTCGTCGATTACTAAACAGGTCTTTATTTTTCATTTTAGAACGAAACCTATCTGGTTTATAACGAATCTCAAATTGGTTGGAAAGTCAATTACAGGCGTTTTAAGGTTGTAGTAAGTATTCATACTTTTCATGTTTGGAGCAGACGAAAATCTTTAGCTTAAGATACTGATATTTCACTGTACTCGTAATCCGTTATTGTGAGGGATGGCTTTCTTTCATGTCCAGGGGACGAGAGTGTCGGAGGTATTTTTCAAGAGTTTTTGAAATTATATTTTTGTGGAGTTAGGGGGTGGGGGTCGGGGTGAAGAGAAGAGGTTGGGTCAGTCTTAAATTAGACTTTTTCAAATGATGGTTTAGAATTAAATTTTCATTGCCAGAAAAGTTTTGTTTGGGACTTATTCTACATGAGTGGAATGGCTGCAGACAGCGTTTTCACACAGCTCAAACACGATGATGAAAAGAAACGCGTCCGTTTTGTTGTCGATTCTAATATAATGATCTCATGTAGACTTCATCAAGCACATAAGTACACATATCAAAGAAATATTGCATATTATATGGTTAAGCAGGTGGTAATTGGTGACTTTTTTTAAACTTTTTTTTAACTTTTCAGTTCTGGTGTTAGGGAGATTAATCAACTTTCACTGTTTTCTTCCCACAAAAAGGTCATTACTCTTCCATGTCTATCAGACTCCTATTTTTTATCGGAAGGTAAGCTTGATTTTGGACTGAACAAACTAGAATATGTCTGAACAGGAATTAAGTCCCACCTTCGCATTCTCGAGAAGCTTATAAGTCAGGAACATGATGTCGGCCCATTTCTTGCTCTTTAATACTTAACAAATAAGTAAGCCTCGATTGTGCTCTGCACGCAGGAAGAAAGAAGTGCAGGGGGAAACGAGACACGTAAGACTTAAGAGCTCTACCGCTTTCTAAGTGCATCTGCCTCTGATAAATCCATTCGCCATCCTTGTTTGATTGGCTAACGATACAACAGTTGTCAATCAGAAACAGGACCTCAGCTAAACATTCTTTTCGAGTACTGCCTTTCTAAAATAAGGGAAGATCGATCATTTCAAAGTTCTCCTGTTAGTTTTCTAATGGAAAGTACGAAACAAAGAACTCAAAGCTTGCGGATGAAAATGCGAAATGCTGGGCTGCAGTTGAAATTATCTACAGCTTGTAGCAAGATTGCCTTACTGTAATAGCGTCAAAGTTGGAAAGACTTTAAAACTGCTCCCACTGGTTTTACTCCGGGTACAGTAGAGAATATCACAACTCCCACTGGTTTTACTCCGGGTATAGTAGAGAATATCACAACAAACTTTCAGCCGATGAATAGTCGGGTGAGTGTTGTAATTGTCGGGTTTGTCCAAGAATGAAGACTCTCTGTCAACCGACATGCATTGCGCGCGTCACCCGAGTTTTTGTGGTCCACGAAAGCTCAGAGCAATCATCTTCTTGTTGTCGACCGTTTCAGTAAGTAACCGTGAATTGATTTCATCTTCTTTATGTCTCATCGCCCGTCCATTTATCCAGTTTTAGGTTAACTATGGCAAGACTGATTTCTTGAAATTATATTATGAAAACTATATTCTTCTATCCGCTATGTTTTATTCCTTGAGAAGAAAACCTTTTTTTTTTGCAAAATGAACTAACTGAAAACGTTTTAGTGTCCGTACGTGACCGGTTATCAATAAAAACACTGTAGGGATATAAAGCGTGGTATCATCGGTAACGAGATAGTAATCATTACTAATACATCATGACTAAGGGCATTCTAACGAACGCCTAAAGGAAGTAACTGTACATTCTGCTTGTAAAAGAAAGTGAAAAAAGCAGACTTATCTTAGAAAGTTGTTTCAGGTTTCGACGTGGCGTCTAAAGCGGCAGGAACTTTGTAGCTGACATTTGTTACCTCGCGACGTGAGGCCTGAATTTCAAAATACGAAAGTTTCCATGCCAAACGGCATCAAAAGCAAACACTACATCTGCTATTTTAACCAGCAAATTAACTTTGAGGCCGCCAAATACCCCAAAGCCACTCTTCAGTCAGTTTTACGCTGGAACTAACGGACATGTACTACTCGAAACAACGAAATCTGCTGAAATAACTGATATTTTTTCAAGCCGTTTCCTCGAGCTCTTCGATCGGGAATAAGAAGATATCAAGGACGGAAATCTATCGTCGTTAAACAAGGAAGCGCAGTTTTAGATGTGATCTTTGTGATGCATAGAGAGAATTAATGCTAAGGCGGGATCACCTGTTACATGTCATGTCAAAGAACAACATCAGGAAGAGAGCTGTAGATGACATCGCGAATAATTTAAGGTTTATAGAGAAGTGCCACAACAAACTTGAATGTCTTGTTTTTTATGTGTTTTTTAATCAGTATCCTGAAGTCAAACTCAACAAACAGTACAATTCTGTCCGCGCAAGATTGTTTATTTAGCCTATTTTACAGCTTCGCCGTTAGTTAGCTAGTTCTTCTTTTTATTTTTGTCCCTTCTTTCCTTTTTAATTCTCTAGATTTAGAACGTTATTTAGCTTCAGAAGATCCCGCAACACTTTCAACAGGTGAGCTAAAGTAACGGGCTGTTAGTTAAGGAGTACATGATAATTAAAGCAGCGTCTAAGCCTAATGAGCAACCGGCTCGTTTCACCTATCTTGACTACGACAGCAACGACGACGCGGTGACATTTTAAGAGCTGCGCTTCTATGTTAAGCAGTAGCAGAAATAATGAAAACAAGGGCCTTCATAACGTAACATGTGGCCTCCAAGACAGACCTACTTAGGTTCCTCACGCATACTTTCCTCCTCGCACGGGAAGGGTGAGTTTGTGACGAGCACTAAGAAGGCCTGCAAAGAAGGCTATATTATACCTGGCTACGAAGAGCAACGGGTATCTTCATAACTGCTAGACATTATACCTTGCCGGAGGGGTGAGTGCATGACGAGCTTTGGGAATTACGTCTACAAAGGAGACTACATTATATCTGATTATTTGGTTTTATCATGATAAAATACTCCCCACATACGCAGCACCGCTGTTTCTTTAGAAACTTTCCCCTTTATTCACTATATCTGGCTTTGAAGAGTAACAGGCATCTTCAAAACCGTGTTTTTCAGGTCTGCTTCATTTCCGAGCGCGGCCTTATGTATATAGTTGTAGCATGTAGTTTCAAACCAGGCTTGGCTACTCTCTCTCAAAGTTTTAAATCACGATCATTTCATTACAACCACCCATCTTAATTTTCATTCCCTCATTTTTGTATACTTCAAACTTTGCCCACGACAGGAGCAACGACAACGAATGCTACAACAACATCAAAATCAACAACTTGGACGCCGAAAAAGTCAATAAGAGGTAACGCTGCATACAATATAGCATATCTGTTCATTATGATAAAAGTTGGTTGCACGAGCTTAGCGCTCTTCTGGAATTTATACAAGTGAGCAGATTGCAGATTGAATCTGTGCGAAGTAAATAACAAATCAAAGTGCTCTATGAGCAAATCTTCGAATTTTCAACCGTATGATGGTTGACATGTGCTCAGACATTTGCCTAATACGAAGTTACTCTTTTTTCTTGAAGGAAATACAATAATGCTTTGAAGGGGGAGAAATCACAATAATAATCAAAGCTGCTTTAACCGAAAACAATTATTCAGACAGTAAACTTTCTACAAAATCTTGTCTCCTGACTCTATGCTCAAAGCAAAAAAAGCTTTTGAAAGCTGCTTACCATCGCAAACACTGCTAGGAAAGATAAGCGAGGGCAATTCATGGCCACGAAAACGGCGCTTGCTTTCCGGCTGCGCCGCTCTGAGTTGATGGTTTGTCTGGGCCTTAAGCTTCATCAAATTTCACTTCAAAAAAATCGCAAGTCGTTAATTTATCATTGTTTCTTGTTTGTCCTTTGTCCTGGGTACGTAATCAGTACTTATAGGATGTACCGTAACCTTTGGAGGCTTAGTACTCATTACCGCGATGATTTGTGTTCTTCGCCGCAAGTGTCATAAGGAAAGCATCGTCGTAGCACAAAGGATTCCTCCAGCAGGTTTGTTTGGTTCCCTTGAATATTGTAAGTATTGTTAGGTAGGCGAATGGGGCACGAGAAAGGGGTACATATTAATAATAGTATATGAAAATTGTGTTAACTATGCTTCCTGACAAAAGAGAGAAAATTGGTGAGGCCATTTTGTTGTAACAAAGGAAACTGTCAATACCGTAGATTCCAGGATGGACAAAAAGTAAGAATGATCTTGGAAGATAGTTACACTGTATAAGTACTGTAGTTTTATAGCAGTCATACAGGAATACTATTTATTTATTTTCCAGAAACTTTAAAAGGACGTTCGCGCTAATTGTTTCTGCACATCCTTACTGCGCACGAAATTCACACGCCACGTCATGCATCGAGCGCGCGCGCCAAGTAGAAAAGTGAACAATAAATAATGGTAATTGAACTGAGTGGAGTGCAATTTGGTCTGAAATTATACGCATGATTTCAAAATCAAACGAGTGCGCAGCGCGAGTTTGATTTGAAATCACAAGTATGATTTCAGACCAAAATAGCACGACCTGAAGTTCAATTGCCACTTTATTACATCCATTTATAAATCACACAATTTAATAGCCTAAATACAAGAACTACTAGAAAACAAAAGTTGCCAAACTTGCCAAACAATAGCCTTTTTGTCTTTCAATTTCCTGCAATGTGATTGGTTAGTTTTAAAAAACCTTGAAATCTTATTGATTGTTTTGTTTTACTGTCTCATTCTTATTGGCTGAGAAAAAGATGCGATTTAGAGCAAAAATGGTGCGATTTGGGAATAAATCGCACTGCTGAGAGCCAATCAGATTGCAAGGATAACAAGTGATTTCAAAATGGATGTAATAAATATAGAAATCATTTGAACGCGAGTGCATTTCGTGATATCGGTCACTCGCGAAGTTTTTGAAGTTCTCAAATTTCACTCGCCGCATTCCGTATTGCACTCTACAACGTTTTTATGCTTTCGTCATTGGCCAGTCTGAAACGAGATATTTTGTTGAATATGTATAATAGGGCAAATGGCCATTGCTATAACTTTGCGTGGATTTAACGATCTTGGACGTTGGGCGAACCCTATTTTTTTTCCATGGGTTATTTTCTCTGCCGATTTTCTACGTTTTGCGAAAAAATGAAGGAAATCTATTGAATAGAAGTTAGATTTTTTTGCAAAATGCTCCAGTGAATTCCGCTCATTTGACCTCTTCATTTAGCAGTGCAGCAGTTTGAAAGGCCTCTTTAAGGGATAAGGTTTGTGAAAATGATGGCAATATTTGAAATTATTAACGCCACAGATTCACTTATACAAAATACTATTAGGATAGTATGCCTCTGTTAACTTATCTTTGATATTTTAACCTAAAAGCCCGAGATACCATGCTGAATTACGCGCGCCAATTTATCAAAATCAGACTAGTTTTTCATATCTCTGAAACGAAGTCGATGACCCCCAATTTTCATTTCATTTCTGAAAGAAGTATTCATTATCTGTCCGCAGTAGAAGTTTAAAAAAATATATCGAGTAGAAAATCTTTGCGCGAACGTCCTTAAAAGCAAAATTTCAAACTGAAAGGAATGTTCTTATATTTGCAGGCTTCCGTTATGATGCGTTCATAATATTCAACCAGAAGGATCAGAAATGGGTGGAGTGTAAACTTCTACGAATTCTCGAGGACACTTATGGCTTCAAATGCTGCGTTCATTACAGAGACTTTGAGGTTGGGGCATGCTTCTTAAACAACATAAGTAACAGCCTTGAGGTCAGTCACAAAGTAATAGCTGTCGTATCAAAGAATTTTTTCACAAGCAGCTGGTGCAATCATGAGCTGGCGGAAGCTCTTTATAAGCAGACCAAGGAGAATGGCAACAGCATCATTGTTATCAGAAAAGATGACGTAACCTACGACAAGCTGCCTGTGGCCTTAAGGGAAAGGTCTTTCATCGATTATTCAAATACAGTAGAGAGAAAAACGTGGGCTTCCAAGTTGGTCAAGGCTCTGGAATCTAACAGTAACGAAGAAAGTCACGGCGATGACAATTCAGACATTCTTTTATATTCGAATTAAACAAACAAATTACTATCACTCTGATAGAGGATACACCAAGATTTAGACTTTGATGAGTCATTCATGGTATCAAAAACGTCCAAGTCATCAGTGAAAACGTTACTATCATTTTCATGACTTAATAGATTGCCACAGCAACAGTATTACTTGATATATAGAAACACCCTTAATCATGTTAGATTCTAAAAACTCATGAAAGAGCCTGTTGACCACAATTTCATCATTACCGGATTATTACCGGATTTTTATTAGCAGGATAAGACGCAACTTTTGGCAAAGTTAAGCGTTCAGAGCCACCAAATTGTAACCTGAGGGAAAAATGCCTAATTTGTATGCGAAAACTTCGTATTTTTACACTCAATTCTAAACCTTGGAGCGAGTCAATCAAATTTGACCATTCAAAGTGGTAGAGCATGATTTGATTCTGGTTTCAGGAAAAAGATGGTTTATAGATTGGCTTCTCGCGGGTCTGATATAATAATATCTGTAATAAGAGATGTAGTAAATAAAATTAAGGACGTGTGCGCAGATGCATAGAATGGATGTATATTATGTTCCAGATTTACCAGGGGATGCTCGAGGCAAAAAACAAACGAAAGGTGTTGACCACTCTGTAAGAGCTACCAGAACCTGGTAATGTACACCCCTATGCGACGAACGTCTCGCTTCTTCCACGACCCGATGACCCAGATTTAGAAAGGTTGTCCCCGAGCACTGAGATGTTTTCTCTTCGATCATCGTCTCTTGCCTAAAAGACTCTCTGCCGAACAGAATGCTATGCGAGGGTTTGTTTTGATTCTGTCGCCAGAAAAAAACGAAACTTGCAAATTCATCGTTTGACTGTGTGAACGCGCGATGTGCATTTCACCCTTGCTCACCATGGAGTCTCTAGTGGCTTAGTGGTTAGTGCGCCCGGCTTGGCCACGAAGGGTCGTGGGCTTAATTCATATCTGGATTTTTTCTGAGTTGATTTCATTTGTAATATTCCCGCTTTATGTGAATTCGGGATGCAGATAGTGAGTTCATATGCGTAGGAGCCCGGGCTCCTGACATGCGTCATTTTGCACTCGCGACTAATACTGACGTCGGGCAGACAATCGAGGCGCACGCTACTGAGTCTAGGAAAAAGCCGCAAAAAATGTAGCCGTAAAATCGGAACTTGTTTAGACTTTATTTAAATTTCGAGGAATTTGTTTCTCCAAGTTGGTACTGAACACTTATTACAAAAGTAATTGCTTATAGTTGGTTAGACAATTCGTTGTTATAATCATGAACTTGTTCGTTCTAAATATCAAGTTTACTTCCGAGTCTCCAACTGAATTGTTTGCTAGCACTTGCATTTTTCACACATCCACACACTGATCATTTTTGGGGGGCCCTCACAACCTAAGTAACATTCAAAATACGACTTGTCACCCTGATTGAGTTGTGTCTTATGACATGCTTGTCTTCTCAACTCTAGGTCTGAGGCTAGATCGTAAGAGATTGCCGCATCTTCTTCTTGATAATGCTTTCCTGGACGTTCACCTATGTCCTGCATGGCTTTTGCTTCTCCTTGATCAGCAGACTGGTTGTCTACCACATCAGTCTGCTCTAATGCGCTCGTATAAAATCTGCTGCCACGCGATCCTCCAGCGATGGCAAGCAGGTAAGCCATGAGCATTTTAAATGAAATCGTCTGCAAGGTAGAAAAGGAACGGACGTTAGTATATATTTATGATATAAAAGGCCGTGAAATGATTATTTAAAATATAATATATTACATACCTTAGAGGCTGGCGGGAACATGTTGATAACCTTTCCTGAAGTTGTCCACGCGGGTCTTTACTAGCCACTACTGAAGAAAACCTCATTTTATACTATAGCTGGGTTCTTTACTGAAAATAGATCACGACAGGTGAGATCGTATGCGCAGGCTCTAATTGACACAAACTTGGAAATCCGTCACCTGCCCATCAGTCCGCCTCCAAGCTTGGCTGGCGGAAGAAAATGGTTCTTGTTTGCGAGATAAAAACAAGCGCGCTCTACAGTAATGCTTTTATAATTTAAGCTATAAATAGTTACATCATTCTTACAACTTCACTTTGTAGTGTCTCAGTTATAAAGCTCCTTTTAAAGGGCACATGTAGAACTGGGTGACTGGCGTGACTTTCTAGATGTCCTAGCCTGCAGTGCAGCTCGACGTGCCACAAAATCCTATACCGGCGGTTGATATTGTCTGCGACGCAGGGTATAGATGTGCGACTTTGGGAAAACTATTGTTTCCGTTTTCTGACTTAAGTCGGAAGAATCGACTTTATTGTTTAATTAGTAATTTCAATTCCACGAGGAAAACCTTTTTTTACAATATTTAATATAGTCAGCAGACAAATACCAGGTGAATCAAGAATTTATGATGACGCTTTCGACAAACACGTTGCTTACTGTGTTGATTATCACATCTACTTTCTCGTTCTTAATTTGCTTGTTCTATGTCTTTTTATTATTCGTGTTCTTGACTGAGTTTTATAGAGGTCAGAACGATTACGTCTACTGAAACAGACAGAGAGAGATGATATGTAACTTTGGCCGAAAAGGTTGCTTCAAAAACAAAAATAAGTGTTAATTAAAACTTGAACATACTCCTCCTCTTCTTTCAATAGCCAAGAGGCATTTGTATATTGGAAAGATAAACAAGTAGGCCGTTTGTTTATTCAACAAGAGAGAGTCTGTTCGGAGTACCTGACTGGTGATTTTAATTTGTATGAGATGATGCGACAATTATACGAGATGTCCAGAGCACGTAATAATTCGTTACGATATTTTAAGGGATCTGAAGTTACCTGAAATATTATTTACCAGAGATACCGGCTCATTGTGAAAGAACGTAAAGCTGAACAAGCAAACCCACCGTAAAAAAATAAATTTTCAGCTTACCTGGTTCTATTATTAACTACTTTGTTAATTGTAGGCCGAGCGAGGATTAAATTTTATTGGAAGACTCTTACAAGAACAACAAAAGCGAGACCTGGGCTTTGGCCACACAATTTTGTTTAAAACTGAGTTTATAGTAGTTTTTCTTTCAAACAATTGCGTATTTTTAAGCTATTTTCGTTATAGAAAGTAGTCGTGGAAAGGTAGTTTAAAACAGGCCGTTTACTGCAATAAGCCACTAAGTTATAAAAGGAAGCTCCTAACGGACAACATATACGCAGATGGTAGGTTTTATGGACACAGACTGACGAAATATGATAATTCGAAATTAATCTTTTAATGTGTATATTTAACAATAATTTGCAATTTGTTGGCCACGCACGACCACCCGTTACATGCCCACGCAAACCGCGTAAATATATTGCTTTACATTCCTGTTCCTTTACTTCCGCCTACGCTTAAAATTGTACTTCACCCAAAGCACACGGAAGCCAAGGAAATTTGAACCGAGCAAATAAGAGATGTTCTCCCAAACTCCCGCTCGTGTTTGCCCTCTGAGAAGAGTCGACCTCGTGCAAAGCAGTTTGATGGGTACTATATTTCCAAGTGAACAGTCTCGTAAAGAGACTCGTTTTGAATTTGGGGTAGACGGCAACTCGGAAATAACTGTTTTAAAAAAATGAGTGATAAGGATGCTGGGTGCATGCGACACTGAGAAAATGCAAATGAAAATGATGGCAAACACAAATGTTGTTTGGTTCATTTCCATCTTAATGTTCGCTTTCAAGAGAGCGCTTGCAGGTTCCTTGCCCAAGAATGGATTGCCAAAATAAAGTCGTTACATTTTAGTTTACAATGAGGGGCACGTTGAAAGCGACATGGACTCGGAAACAGACCAAAAGCCACAACGGCTCTTACGGACGACGAAATTAAGATCCTATTTAATTGACAAAAAGTTGCTTGGACTAAGTTCACCCCAAACTCTATTAAGTACTCCCCCGTGTGTGGCTAAAAATGACCACTACCCTAAACCTTATTCAAGTTTCTATTTGTCTGTGAATTACTTTAAAACAAAAAACTCATGCATCAGTGGAAGGCAAAAACTGGTTCAAAGCACTGAATGGGAGTGAACAGGTTAAAAAATAGGCACAAGGCATGGCACAAGCGGCGGGGATTTCAGGCAAAATAACCATAGTGAGAAGGAAGAACTGTACAGCGCCGCAAATGATCCCCGACCGCAAACGATCCTCAGACCAAAAATGATCCCCAAATTGGACCGCAAATGATCCCGGAAAACGAAGAATGGCATGAAGTTTCTTCCTCGGACTTTGCATGGACGTGGATTTATCCGTGATAACTTGGATCTTCTGTTCCGGTTAAAATTGTATTGAACTGTTATGACATTCCCTTAAGGTCGTTCCGTTGTTCTTAGCGAGTTTTCTTCGGTAATTCTATCCGCGAAATAAAATTAGCGTGACAATTAATTATATTTAAATCGAATATTATGTCAATTCATTTCTGAGTGCTGTTAGATTCATTTTTCCGCTACGTTTCGTATTGTCAAGCCTGGCTCTCATATCCCGCCACGGACGCCTACCTGCGACGTCACGGTAATTTTGAATGAATCATTTGGATCATTTGCCCTCCACATCGGGGATCATATGCGGTTCGGGATCGGATCATTTGCGGTCCAATTTGGGGACATTTCCGGTCTGAGGATCATTTGCGGTCGGGGACTATTTGCGGCGCTGTACAGAACTTTAGCTCAAAATCTGCAGGACAGCGGAGGTCCTCCCAACCATGCAGATAGTTAAAATAACAGGGCATAAAAATGTACAGTTAGTTAACAATAACAAGTTTTTGGGAGAAAAGCAAATGGAAAGTATTTCACGCATTTTTTCCTCAACAACCAACGTCGCACAGACCGAGAACAACTTGAAGCGCAACCCCTGCATGGCCGGAGTATCGAATCGCTTCAACGCCTACCACTTCATCTACCTTAGATGGGAATTCCTTCAATGAGAATTCTTGGCTTGCACGTGACGTCATCATTTTCTTCAGTACAGACAATCAGTTGCTTAGACAGCCAAAGTAGGATAAAGATGAATGCACTATTTTGTGGCCGCCATGCTGGTGTACCACAAAGGTACACCATTATGGCTGCTCCATACTGGGCTCTATAAATTTGTGCACAATATTTCGCGAATGTCTGAATGTCTACAGCTGCCCCCGCTGTTAATCAGTTCTTTAAATCGTATCCGTTACTACAGTCAATGCTTTCGCTTCATATTTTAGCTCTTCTGCAATTGATTGAAAATCATTTTTTGGGGGGGACTTTTACGAAAAAAGCACTCAATGACCCTCAATGGCGGCGCGTGTATACTAAATTACTCTCGTGCTGTACTGACAAACTGTCCCAAGGATTTTGACCTTCTCTTCTTCAAGGTGGGACGAGGAAA
>OMLO01002298.1_pt1 | contig 15342 bp, 6 predicted proteins | sample 1674811 | NCBI WGS metagenome assembly OMLO01 (sample SAMN06265003, study PRJEB25207) | coral metagenome | isolation source: Coral host | place: Mexico:La Bocana,Puerto Morelos, Mexico | collected 2008-11-13 | reverse complement strand
CTTTGTAAAATGTAAGGTGTTTATTTGATTCAAATTTCGGTATTGTACGCTTTGTAGACTGACAACTAATCAAGAAACTACTGATAAAAATATTACTTAGACTTCATCACAGAAACAGGTCTGCTTGGTGTAGAGATATAAATAATAATTGTAAACTTTACGTTACATTTACGCAGCCTTTACGCCAACGTAAGTTTGCTTTTTCGTGCTGTGTCAGTACACTAGTATGGTAATCTTTAAACTTGACCACTATTTTCTGGTTACTACTTTAATAAGTAAATATGCGTACTGGCTTTTTCATTTTGCAAGTCACCTCGCTAAATCAAGAGTAACCCGCCTCCCTAGACAGACTGTAGACAGTAACCTGTTAGGCCATCGTACACTGCTTCTGATGATGGTATAACAACAACAGATTGTACTGAAACTTACCAAGAAAGAGAACATCCTCTTTTTCACTGAAATCTACGAGATGGTCGTAAACTAAAATTGTAAATTAAGAAAGCAAAATGTTATCGAGGAGCATGGTGGAATTTGACCTTACATTTTATACACAACGAGAAACAAGTCTCTAATTATTCCATCAAGTTTTAGAACAGACTATAGAGTGCACTATTTCATCCATCTTTCAACATCAAACGCAACCAAAACAGCGAGAACCGCGTGGAGCCCTGCCTAGCCATAGTTGTTACTATATAAGAACTGTGTCACTCGCGTCTCCTTCGCTGATCGTCCAGAATTCCGAGTCCATTTTGTGAGTGAGTTTCCAATTCATTGTCCACCCCTAAGAAACCAATTCGTTCCGACAAGTGTTTTTTTTTTTGCAGCCGTAAAATACCCGCTGAGCTATCGGTATAGCTCAAAAAGTGATCCCTTCCCCGCAGCTGCCCCGTCCTTCTCGTCTGTTCTTTTTTAATATTTTTAACACTTGTGAAATCTGCTTGCAGAAGCCACATCGAACCATCTGTGAGATCAAAATATCGCCTTCAATGCAACAAAACTGTAACGCAAAATGCGTCGGAAAAACAGAGAGGAAACTGGACACCACATTTAATGAACATCGCAAATGGGTATGAAGACATGATTGATCATCGCAGTTATATACACAACTTAAGCAGTTGTTAAAAAAAATCAGTTTGTTTGAACGCTCAGTCGTTAGAGCACTGCAACAGTATCGCAGATGTCATGGGTTTGAATCCCGTTCAGGCCTGAATTTTTCAGGCTTCAATTGCGATGATATATAATCTTTTATATCTTCCTTTGTATCGCAAGTCAGTATCCGAGTCCGAAAGTCATGATATTTAAAAAATTTTTTTTTCTACGTACAAAATAAGCTTGGTTGAACGTAAAAAACCTACAAATAATGCTACGTTAGGACAGAAGAAAAAAACAAAACAGGGAAGGGTGGGCTGCTGGGTTGACGAACGTCGATCCTGAAAACTTTAGGCTACATTTTTCAAGGTGTAAAAATTGTACCTTACGTCAGTTCTTAGCCCACCATCTCTTATCGCGATAAACCAAACGAGCCTTGAGCATTGAGAAGCAAACCTTCGTGGAGTTCCGAGAGCTGTGTCAACTTTCGATTTATTCGTCACTTGATACAATTGTCAAGGTTCACGAAACGAATGGCGTCTGTCATATCCCAGGCATAATATAAAATAACACCCATTCGGCAATCTTTAGAGGACTAACACAGCGGTGGAAGATATGCACGTGTATGAACTACAAGAACTGAAAAACGGAAAGGAAAGAAATGATGTGTGTAATCGCAATAAACGAACGGAGAATTTAACCCAGTGATAAGTGATTGCGGCGGCAAAACAACATGAATTATTAAGAGGCTATAGAGCGTCGTTTAACGGACACACCTGCTGACCGCCTGCGGGGATGATATGCTGTTATACCGAATCTACACGACACAAATAAACTGAACTCCGCTTTTGTTTAGCAACTGATGAGAGACCAAACAAGCAAGATGAGATGGCAAAATCATGGCTTCGTTAGACTGCTTTGCAGTCGAAAGTATTACAGGCTGCTGTTGTCGTTCACTTTAACTGTTTCTATCGTTTTGATTACGTCTCATCTCAATCAGAGCGAATTATCTACGCGTGAGTTTCATGGAAACAACTTTGTCGAACTTGGACAAACGCAGTCGCTCAAGAGCATTGTGCCTAACGTCAGAAGAAAAAACAAGGTTAACCAAACCATGACAAAGATGGATAGCCATCACAACACCAACTTGGGACGTCCACATCAGTGCTTCAGCTGGTGTAATAAAGCAAATACAGGTGGTCACTATTTTCTAAGCGCTGTTTTACTTGTGCGAATTTATTCTAGTGATCTCGCTAAGCTCAGCACAAGAGAGTTGATGCAGTGGCTTTATTACTTAAAGTACGCAGGCTTTGAGCATGTTTACGTGTACGACGCTTACGTCTTAAAGAATGAATCACAAAAGAATGCTCTAGAATTCCTCATAAAGGACGGCTTCGTTACCTATGTTGACTGGAGTCACAACGCGTATCCCTACTCGGTAACTGGCACTCAGGAGAGCGCATATCAACATTGCTTGGACAATTGGGGCAATCAATCCAAATGGCAAGCTAGCATTGATATCGACGAATATCCATTTTGTCCTCAAGATACCAAACCTAATTTTTTGCAACGCTTCATCGCTAATTTTTCGAGACAACGACCTGATGTCTCGCAGATTACAATGCAGAATTTCCTATTTCTCGGTAAACCACTAAGTGATAACGAACATCCGTTACTTATTGATCGACTCAAGCGAAGAACACCGAGACCTTCAAACGCTTTAGTTAAACCCATCTATAAGACAATGCGGGTAACAGAAACACATGTACATCATCACGAGCTGAGTAATGGCATATCACTGGACGCGGATAAAAATCAGATAAGGCTAAATCACTACTGGGGAGCAAGACTTCAAAACTGGGGCGAAGACACACCAGAAATTTGGGCTAAGACAACGGAAGACAACACGATACAAGGGATTATAGAAACCCTCATGAGCTGCGATCGCGTTTGCTTGCCACATGAATCCATAATTTATACGTTTCGCTGGAATTGAGTGCTTTTCGCGTTTTAATTCTTCTCACATTAGAATGCGAAAATGACTTAACACATCCGTTCAACCACCATATTTGCGCCAAGTGATGACTTGTTTTGAATTTTTGTTTTTCCTCAAGACATCAGTAGAACCGTATAAAACATTCAAAGGTTATTAACTGTTGAAAACGAACTCAAAAGGAGATCTCCACATGTCGTCATTTTAAAACATAATTAAAACACAAAGACCATGTCGACATTTATAAAGTATTAATGAGTTGCAACTTATAAGATATGCGTCGAAAGCACCGGCTGTTGTATTGTGAGGGTTGCTCTGAAAACGCAATCAGAAAGTATTTTATGTACCATTTTTCCCCTTTTGTCTAAATGCTCAGTGCTGCAGGACATTAAAAAAGGACTTAAATTCAGCAGTAAGCTGTTTTTTTAGATTTCGCACGGTCATTTTTCCTCGCGCTTACGTTTCGCTTTTCGATCGATGGACTGAAAAAACGAGGGAATACTCAGAGTCTGTAAAAGTTGAAACAGAATGTTTAGAAGGAATTAAAAGCTGAAGTTTATAGGAATAATCAGCTGTTTATGTGCCTAAAGCACACTACTTTCTACTCTGCAACAAACAATGATTGTTTATAATAAAAATATTGATGACATTTCTACGGTGCCGACTCACTGTCCAAGGTGCTTCTCGACAAAAATGAGTAAAGTAATCGAATTGTTTTGAGGATTGAACAAGCCTATATTCAAAATTATCTAAGTTAAATAAACAGAAACCTCCCGTGATGAACCAACAAGGCGCTGTTTATCAGTTTAAGTGTGATCTTTGCGATACATATTATGTCGGCTATTCGTGCCGGAACTAGCCTGTGTGGCTGGTGGGGCTTGACGCACGAGTGCGCGTTTTAGCGCGCGAGGAATATTAAAAAATGGCGGCTCCACCACCAAATATCGCTCGCTCGCTTTGCCGGCACTTGCATCAGCGTATCGAAGAACATTAAGGGTCAGCAATTGAATGTCAGACGTCACCTCAAAGAACAACACGGAAAGAATCCAAAGGACATCGCAAAGAACTTTAGAATTTTCATGAAGTGCCAAAGCAAGCTTCAAATGCTTTTTATTAAAATGTTAAAGCCGAAACTCAACAGGCAATGTGACTCGATCCGCGCGAAAGTATGTGTTCAGGTTTTGGTTTCAACGCTTTTTAATTCTCTTCACCTTTTTAAGCTTGTAATTAAAATTACAAGCACTTTTCAAGTTTTCGCGGGTTAATTTTAAATTCATTTCCTTTGACGCGGGTGACTGGGGAAGAAGTAGGAAGGGTCATTACAAATCTTCAGCAGGGTTCAATAATTTCGAATTAGAATCCACCGCAGAAGTTCTTTTGTCTCTTGTACGTGGTCACATTAAAGCTAGACATGGAATAGCCCTTACCTAGTTTTGCAAAGTGAAGTATGGCTTCTGTCCTGCTGTGGCTTGGGCCTTGAATAAAATAATGCTCCTCAAGGTCTATCTCATGTAAATATGGCGTCATACGACCATAAAGTGGGGCAAATCCACAGAGTGCCATGTCAACAACAGTCTACAATAAAAATTATGAAGATTAATAACGATTATGTGTTCAGTGACCCTTTTAGGTACATTGAGAAATTTCCCATTCAATACACAGGTCTACATAGAAGCTACAGTTGTGGATTGGAGCATAGTTAGTAGAGGTCCCCTCTACTAACTATGATTGGAGTAACACCACAGGTTTCATGGGTTGGTCGTTCAACTTACTAGAGAGTTTAGGAAAACCACGGCGGCAAAAGGAACGACAACGACACTAAACAAAATGTTTAATGAGCAAAACAATGGCTTTTTCTTTCTTGGTACATTTCTTAACCGTCCTCTGCAAACACCAACGGGAATGACCAAATTATGGTTGCTTCAAGCCAGTACCGTTGAAAATTCGCTAAATTTGCATGACAACGGTTGCTAAGCAACATGACGTAACCTGACGTCAAGCTGTTATCACTTCAATGTACTGATGCTAATTTTTAATTGGACAATAAACACAGTAAAATCTTCGCGTACTTCAGCGAAGTTTGCCAAAATCGCACTATTAGTTTTTTCTTTCTTGCAGGACATAAACTTGGGATTCAGTATTGAGTATTTGAGGTGAAGTTTTATACATTTTTAATACTCCATGCTATTTCTAAGGAACAGCAAAAAAGAGACTGAAAAATAGAAAAACTGATCGACTGATGAGGGCATCTTTCCCCAGAAAGTTAAGGTAGCAAACGTTGGTAAACTTACAGAGAAGCCAGCCACTGTCGTCCTGGTGTTGACTTTGTTGGCGAGACTATGCAGTCTGGCACGCAAGCTATTGTAATGTTTTCCATCTAATGCTGCTATAGCACTGGGCAAGCCTGTAAAATCAAAGACAGCTACGTTAAAACTATACCTAGAACAACATTAGATTAATACTAGCAGACATCAAGGCTTTATTAACCAAATCCAAGAGTAGCTCTGACTCCATAATAAATAACAATATAATCTACAATTTTTTCACATCATCCAACACTTTAGTTACGAGAGTCTCGTCTCTCTCTCGACCCGCGAGACGAGATTCTCTAGATGGTGTTGATTTACTTGTGAGCGGTACTGCACGATAGAGAGATGAAAAATGCTTTAAGATGATAGGACAACGCTTAAAAGTACAGGGGTAGAATAATATTGTGAGGGTCCACATGTAATTAAAGTTGGACAAACTTCTTACCGTAAGCTTCAATACCAGGGATATGACACACAAAGCTTTCCGGCTCAGTCAGTTGAACAGCTGACACGAGTTTGGATAACAGCTTTGCTTGCTTTTCTCCAAATAACTCCATCCTATGAAAGATTGACAGGATGTAATGATTTGTGAGCAAATCATAGTAGAGGCTATATGTATCTTGAGGGTCGTCGGTACTGAGAGAATATCGGCCAGAGGTCTTGACGGTACAAAAAAAATGGACCGATATTCTCCTAGTGCGGTCCCAAGCAAGATTGGCTAATAAGGGATTTATTACACCACTGAAAAAAAATAGTTGTCAAAAAAGCCATGATCACGGGTTGGAAAACATTGTGTACATCAAGAGCGCAATTCTGATTGCGAGTCGACAAGGCGTATACAATCACGTCCAATGTTAAACAAAACAGAAGGAGGAAGGGGTTGAAAGAAAAATTAAAGGACTTCTTTCAGAAACGTAAGCCAAACCCTAAAGAAAATTTTCAAGAGTGATAGTGTGGGATTATTCGGAACAGTGCCTAGTCCAATAAATACCTCTTACTAACCTCGTTTTCTTGGTCCGTACTGTAAGTTATGGACCGAGTTTTTTCCGCTCTGATTTATGGTTCAAGCGCGAAGCGCGCGGGCCATAAATCCGAGCAGAAAAACGAGGATCCGTAACTTACAGTACGGACCAAGAAAACGAGGTTAGTAAAGATATTTATTATATCTCTGGGTTCAAAGAGACATTTTTCATGGCGAATAAAACAAACTTTTGAATTTAGCGGGCCATACAGTAGAATACTGCCCGGCACATTACCAACGCTATCTCACTTCCGGGTAACAGCGTTATGAAAGTTGCCCCCCCCCCGTACACTGCCACTGTAGCTTCTTGTAATAAATGCGGTTAGCTGTGATTATTACCACGTTACCTCATGGCTGCCACTGTGAGGTCGGTTGTTAGTCTGGGGTATGGACTGGCTGGGATGAACTCCTCTTCAGTCACAAGGTCACCTAGAAACTCATGAAACACTTGATCGAGCTTGGAGTCCACAAGATACTGCAAACAAAATCAAACAAAAATTAATTTAATTGTTGTAGCTCTCGTAATCCCTCTAAGCCTTTCACTCACAAGGACACGCTTTCACCTAAACGGTCAGGTCTGCGGAAGAAATTTTAAAGTGTAAACATTCAAACGAAAGCTTTTGAGCAGTATTCGTGATACTGTTTGTTACGTTGTACAAGATGTACAAGGTGGTTCTAATCGTTCTAGTCCGTGGATGATAAAACCCTATAGTGTGCTACCATTCAAATAAAAGCTGTTGAGCAGTACTTTCATGTAGTACTGTTTATTATGCTGTACAGGGGGTAGGAGTCTATTTGTGGACGAAGACCTACGGCGTGACCATTCACAATTTTTACATTTTATGTGATGGTTCTACATGATGAAAATCTAGTCTGCGATCATTTAAATGAATGTGTTCTTTGAGTTTCAATAATCTTACTATCCAGTCCAGAAGTAGTGTGAAAGTTGTAACTTTAACATGGTATCATTATCATAATTACATTCCTGTTGCTAACAACCTCTCTAGTTAAATCTATTGGCTCAGTCAATCAATTATAGATTGTAATACCTGTAGCAAGACAGTTTCTTTTGCAATGGCAGGGGGAGCAGCGACAGTTTTGGTCTGTTCTGCCACAACTAACGCTGAAAAAAAAAACACAATTTATAGCAAAACAACTTTTCAACCACAAATAACAAAAAAATTCCTTTCTGACTGAGTTTAACAGTAAATCTAACTCCGTAACTAGTGGCAATTGACGTAAACTTTCCCAACAAAATCTCTGAAAGTGCTTTTTTTGCTTTTAATTAAGAGTAACAAGACATATTGGAACTAAAAGTATGTAGATAGTCTTCATTTGGCAATTTCAATTGTTAAGAAAATTGCAGGAAAAAGTGTGTGTTTATCAAGTGCAGCCATTAGATTAAAAAATTTTCACTAAAACGAAATGACCAAAAAAGAGATCTCTAATGAAAGAAAGTAAAACACTTGGAAGCCTCCAGATTCATTCCAGATCTCCTGATGTCAAATTATATGGAGTAAAAAAACAGGAAACAAATTTTACAGATTACCCATTAATCCTTGGTTGATAATTTCTCCCCTTTCAACCCCGTGTTTAAAGCTCTGCTGTACGATGAGGGAATTGCCTTTCTTCACTGGGGGAAAATATTTCTATTGTAAAAAGAGATAGTCATACTTCAGTATTTTATCATCAATATTACGCTAGGAGGTTGCACTTGTATCAAAACTTTGATGTAAGGAAAATCATAAACAGCTCATAGACCACTTCGTGGTTGCGTTTTGAATCTGTCTCAGGGCGAAGCTTGGTGCTAAGCCTTCAAAGAGAAACAATTTTGATTTACAAGTCATGCAAATGACACGCAAGTAAAAGAACAAGCACTTGCTTCGAATTATCAAAGGTAAGCTGTTTAACTGCGGCACATAGGAATTGAGTCTCCACATATACCAAAGAATTGAGAGCCTGTTCCTGATTTTAATTCTACCAGATAGTTTACAAAAAGGACCGGTTACTAAAGATGTTTGATACTGGCATCCTTGAACAAAGAAACATAGAAGCAAGGACTATTAAAGGCCAGAGCTAAGTCACAGAGGAACTCTGGTTATTACATTTACTAAATTTCATCTTGAAACTTGTACACGTACATACCACAATAAAGGAACAGCAAGACAAGGCATCGTCAGTCAACCCTAGCAACACTGTCTCGCAATATCTGTTTATCACCTCTAATCCTTTGTTCACCTGCAAGGAAATATGATTTGGGTTTACAATCCAAAAGAAACGGCACAAACATCTAGCAGCGCAATTTAGCTTTTTGCAACTAGAGCTCAAAAACTGCACTGAAAATAAAATGGTATACTCTGTAACTTTCCTCAATCATAGTTAATAGAGGGAGTGGTTATGAAGCCTGGAAGAGTTCTTTGTTGTATGTTTTTGTTGGCTATTTTTGGGGTTGATCCCGCACAAAACATGGCAAAATACAAAAGGTGGTTCTTTGTGCTTATACAACTCACCAATAGAAGCACTGTGATTATGTAATTCATGCATAGTCAGTGAGCATAAAACAAAAGATGTGCAGGGTCAAGGACCTTCCAACTTAACCATTTTTCTCTATTAAACACATCTCCATTCAACCCAAATCCAACCATCCCCTTGCAGATGATTTTCTTAATTTCTTATCACCTACTATTGTTGCTATACGCTGATATTGTAAGGAGAATTTATATGCTGACGTACCTCAGTAGTAAGTGGCAGGGCACCAGTCCTGGTCTTTCCTTCCAAATGAGGATTGATAACTGTCATGGCATCCAGCATCTTGAGTAATACTTTGCCATAAACCACCATCTCCCTACTTCTCTCCCTTCTACAGAAAGACAATACTTCATCAATAAAACTTCTGTTTCTAAATTTATATTTCCTGATACTGGGAAAAAACCGAACCATGGATTCGGCTTGAATTTGTTACAGCCACCACCCCCCCTTCCCTTTGCTGTCACACCCTTTGGGTTTTTCTATGCATGGGAAAAATAAAACTATAGAAACATACTGCTAACTGGAGGTCTTCTCTTGTCTTAATACTGTTGCAGAAAGCTTTTTCCTATAAAAAAGATACCCACGAGAAATTCAGCGTTGTTTTAATACGTCACATTGTCTCCCTCTAACTTAAAGACATGGTGGTGCAAAACACTGGACTTTAGATTCAGAGAGTCAGGTTCCAATTCTAGTTTGGAAACTTATGTTGAGTTCTTGTGCAAAACACTTTACTCTCAAAATGGCTCTCTTGGACCAGGCATATAAATGGGTACTGGCAATGTGTTTCCAGGGCAATCCGTCATAACATGGAAAAGAACAGCTTCCAATCCAGGGGAGAACAATGAAATGAGTCTCAACAAACAGAAATAATGGATTTTTGTAACATACATGTAAGTCTCCCAAAGTCTACTTTGGGCCAAGTGACTTATAATGGATTTCCATGGCATCATGTGACTAGAGGCTAGTCCATCACAAAGTTAACCCCATGCATTAAATTTGTCATGTATACAACTGGCTGGAGAGATGACCTTATCCAGGCCTCGAACCCAGATTGCTTGATCTAACTGAAAGTCAAGCATGCTAGCCATTCTACCATGTGCCATCACAAGGTTATATAATTGTAATGTTTGTAAAATGAAACTGGGCCTCACAAGGAATTGCTGAAAAAATCTTCCAGGGAATGTCTGTATGCCAGGAAATGTGCTTGTACAACATCTGATGCCCCAAGCTACAAAGTAAACAACAACACATTGTACACATGAAATCTCTTAATGACAAAGCTGCTGAATCCGAGAATCACACACGTTTGTTTTGTTATATCTCTTTACAGAAATCCTATCCTTCATGTCAATGACAATAATATTGATGAAGATAAATACCAAAATACAAGGTCAATCCAAGGTCATTATTTTGTTCAAATTGAGCAGATACCATATGTATGGTTAATATGCAAGTTACTAAAACTCAATAAAGCATGTAGACTGCCGTCTAGCTTACCTCATGTGACGCAAAGATAGAGACAAGGTCCTGAAGAACATAGTTTTGTTGAATCACATGATAGAGCTGATAAGCTGTGCTGTTCAGAAGCCTGTAAGCCTCTACAAGGGAGTCCTGGGCATCAGATTCCTCTCTGATAAAAGATGCAATAAAACAAAATCTAATAGTAACTAAAAACATCACTGACAGTTTTTATAATTGTGTCATTTGATTGAAAAACTTCACTGATGACATGATGACTCATGAGCAGATTATGGCACATTTCCTAAAATGAACAATTAATTTTATCGATTCTATCCCAAGTGAAAATAGGACTAAATCAATGCTCTGCCTGTACAGTTTAGATGGTTCATTTAACCAAAAAAATGAAAGGGGATTCCATCTGCATTCAATAAATGCAATTCAGGTGAACCTCCAAAACTTTGATGGTCCACAACTGTAGGCCACCTGCGGTTGACATTTGGCTGTCTGTCAAAACCGGCTTCTCTCCTATAACTTGAGAAATTTACATGTAGTAATGACCAACCTGTTCAGAAGGACCACAAGAATAACGAAGTGGAGCATTTTGAAGAAATCAATTTCATCAGCAAACTCAAAGATTCTGTCACTGAAGTATGATCTGAAAGAAAGTGATGACAATGTTAACCAAACTATTGTTGACAACTTCATTTTGTCATAATATTGTTATCACTACCTCGACTTAAACAAAGCACTAATAAGCGGAAACGTAGATTGAGGCATTGGTCTCTTGTGCATGTCCAGCAACTCACGGGTATCATTATTTACGAGATGATGAAGGGAAGTAAGACAGTACTCTAATAGTTAGTGTGCTGAACTCCAGATCAAGTGGTTTGAGTATGAGCCCTGACTGAATTGTTGGGTCGCATTCTCACATTCTTAGGCAATCTAACACTGCATGCTCATAGTGCTTATCTCCACTCAGATGCAGAATTGGATATCAGCAAATAAAATGCTTGGGTCACCCTAGGATGAGCTAAAAGACAATCCACCAGGGAAGTAGAAAATAATACTCCTCTAGAGTCACTTCATGCTACAGAAACTGAAGCACCAGCCTGATGGGCCACTAAACTTGAATAGATATTTCATGTACCACTTACTCATATGATTAATATCACAGTTGCAACTAAGCACAAATTATTTTCTGGCAAACTTTTTTATCATATTCACATTTAAGCTTAACGTTGTTTGACTTACTTTATAGCTCTCAAGGACTGTTCACTGTAAGGCCCTACTGTTGGGCTATTCAAGTCCCCTTGACTTGCACTAGATGATCCAGCCTGACTTGTTGCCCTGGTTACTGCACCTGACCGTAGCTGAGAGTTTGAAGAGTCCCTGTTCCTTCTTGACCTTCCAGTGCGTCGAGTCTGAGTTCCTTGAAACATACAGTAATTAAGAAAATCAGTTCTACTGGGTTTTGGATATAGTGGAAGGAACATTGGTCTTCTGAAGAAATTGTTAGACTATGATCAGAAGTCCCTTGAGTATTGCTGTCCTTTGGCAATATTTAAGACAGAGGACTGTTGCTTTAACAATACTTCACTTAGTTTATACTAAGGTGTACAATAAACGTGTACTACTAAATTTCTGACAAAAAATGTTAACACTAATTTTGTGATCAATGAAAAAAAAGATTATGGAAAAACAAAACTATGTCTTGTGCATAAAGAAATCAGTATTTAATTTTAATAATAATTAAAGACACATTCAACTGCATGTAGCTACTTTCTTACTTGCTGTAGTTGCTGGAGTGACTAAACTTAGTCCTTGACCTTGTTCCTGACCAGCAAACCAAGACAAATACTCTTTAATGTGGAAACTACTCGTGAAGACTCCCTCGTATGCACTTTGATAAGGATAGGAAGAAACTGATGTTGACCTTTAATCAAAAGAAAGAAATTAAGTTAAAATCTACAATTTTAAAATTTTTCAATAATTTGCAGTGAGTTATATATTTTAAAACTGTTATTTACCTTCCTCCTTCTGTTCTTATAAAATTCAAGTTGTATTGTTTGCGTCCCCTTCTATATAGTCTACTCTCTGGCTGTAACCTGAACATGCACTGAAAAAACGGGAAATTATGTTACTTTATAAAGAGATATGTTATTAAGTTGTTTTGTAAAAATGTCAACTCTCATTGATACAGAAATATTTTATTATAAGGAATAACTAGAGCTCACATAATTAGTGTGGTTGCTTAAGAGCATCTGGGATTGGCAAAAAAAAAAAAATTTTAAGATACAAAAAAAATGTAAACTAAGGACTCAAAATATACTAGAATGATTTACTATGTCCAAAACTAACTTTATTAAGTCCTAAATAAATTAATCTACACAAGTGCCTACTTGTGCAACAATAGCAGGGCTGAAAAAACGTCCAATTGCACAGGAAAAGTACACTTTGTTCTTGGGCAGATAAAAACGGAAGTTTGGTGGTCCATTAGGCAAGTGATATCAGCCTGAGCAGAAGCCCTGGTAGTTCATAAGGTATAACCTTTGCATGCCTATTGAACAAGTAATATGCAATGGATACCTTTAATGGTGCAAGTGTATATGCATTTGATTACGTAACAAACAATGTTCAGTCCAGATGAAGAAATATTGACCTTCAGTTGTTACTTTTTGGTTCACTAGCAAGCGTTCATCTTGGTTTGCATGAACAATACAAGGAACTTAGTAAGTATTCTTACATCTGAGCCTTGCACTTGCTACGTAACACCTAAATATTACAAATAAAGAACTGATTTAACACAATACCTGAGCTTCAGCAACTTTCTGTGCAGCTGCAGCAGTTTTGAGTAGATTAAGAAATTGTTCCTAGTCAAGGGCAAACATAAGAAAATAATATATCCATTTAGCCTAAAAGTGGAACTTCAGCTGGGTTGTTCCAAGCCTGATTAAGCTAGCCAGCTAGGATCAGCAAGAAATTTGATTTGAATTTGTAATTTTATGGTGAGGTTCCATGTTAATATTGTTTGCAATGGTGTTCTCTTAATTGAGTTTGAATAACCTGAAACTACACAAAACATTAGAAGTGAAAAAATTTTTATACTTTGGTTAATGTTTGATTCTTGGTCAATGGTCAACTTCAAAAAAACACATGATCTCAATAAGCTCTAGGCTTAAGCCTGCAATATGGTCACGTGATACGGGTCAGTGAAAAGCTTGTTTTGACAGGTGTCAATTGACCATAACATGGATGTCCAACATCAAAGATGTATGTTGTAAACCAAGACTTGGTATTAGGAAGAGTATGGCCGCCATGTTGTGCGACATTCTTTTTCGTCTTTGGGTGCACGCACCCATGATCCATGCCCTAGCCATGTTGACCGTGAAAAGAGAGTTGTATGGTTTTCTATTTCTATGCTTGCATGTGGTTCTCTTTCTATAGTTATGGTGCTCTGCTTGGCAGCCCTTTGGGCCACCAGAGATCTGCCATAAAGGTTTTAACAAAAGCATGTAGATGATTCAATAATTATGTAATTAAAATCACATACATGTACAATTCAATTGTTTTTCTAGCCTGTGTCACAGCCGCCTCTCCCCGGAGAAAAAATCGGGAGAGGTGGCTGTGACACAGGCTATTATTTTTCTTACTTATTGGTAAGGGAGACAAGTTGTAAATGTAAGCTCTTACTAGACATCTTTACAATCATATTGAAAGTTACTAAATAAATAGTTATCCTTAATAGTTTTACTGTCTTTAACATGACATGCAAACAAAGATGTTCACTATCTATGAAAACCTGTATTTCTGTAATATTATGGCATGTCCAGAATTCCTTGACCCAATGACCCCTATGTCTCACATCTTCTACTGGTATGGAAACACCTATGTTTAAAAAATAATATAATAACATTTAATGCCTAGCTTAATAGTAAGACAACTTAAAATTGTTCTTATATGTCTCATCTTTATGGGAACGATGTTACATCAGGTTCACAATGGTACATTTACATTAACAACTTAAGCCTGCGCTGATCCTAAGGATTGAATAATGCACTAGAGGTAAACTCTGTTTCTTTACACAAAATGGCAAATCCCTGGATTTGATGCCGCAAATCCCTGGATTTGATGCCAGTCAATGACAGGTTAGATGATGGAATTTTATTAGTTTGCCTTCACTTCTCATTTCCCATTACCCATTTGAACACCTGAGTTAAGAGAGGTACACTGGTCTTGCCCTAGCTACAGTATCTGTAAGTAACTAGTAACAATGTTTCGTTACCAAGTACAATGTGGACTTCAGCATCATTCATCATAAGAATGTCACTTAGAACTGCTTTCGCAAATGTTTCTGCAGCCTGAAATTATGATTTAATATATTTTTTTATTTCACATTATCAAGATCAACAGACATTGCATCCACGTTATGTTACAGGTCAAAATTAAATTAAATTACAGGTCAAAATTAAATTATTTTAACGTGGTTTGATTCTCAATTTCCTTTGTCTTGTAACCTTAATGATTCATAATCAATGAATAAGTAGGGTTAAGAGACAAAGGAATTTAATTTTGTAACATATATTCATATAGGAAAGACTTTAGTGTTGAGCATTTGTGAATGAATACCTACATGTTTTAATTCAACCCTTATGTCTTGTCTTATTGCTCAACAGAGCCGAATTTTTACACAGTATTGCAATATTCTCAGACGGCCACAAGTTCATTAGTTTCATAACTACTACATGTCACCCACTTTCAAAAGTTTGATTGACTGACTGACTGACTGACAGACAGACAGACAGATGGACTGACAGACTTTCAGACTTCAATTTCACAACTGCTTAAGTTTTGTGTATAACTGTGATGATCAATGAGAAATTCATATCTTTCTCCACAGTTCAAATATATGATCTTTCATATATTCATTTGCATCTTGCATC
>OMLO01002297.1_pt1 | contig 15343 bp, 12 predicted proteins | sample 1674811 | NCBI WGS metagenome assembly OMLO01 (sample SAMN06265003, study PRJEB25207) | coral metagenome | isolation source: Coral host | place: Mexico:La Bocana,Puerto Morelos, Mexico | collected 2008-11-13 | reverse complement strand
AAACTCTATTGGTAAAATATCGTTTTTTTGTTCACAAATAAAACATATTTGGATTTTGGTTGCACCTTATGGCCAAACTATTCTCCTTGCCATGTCATTCTCTTGAACATCCATGTCCCACTTAGGCCTCTCATTTGGGTATGCCTTTGGACTATGTTTTACTTGGCGGATTGGTTTGCGTCTTCAACCGCAACAACGGCCAGAACCCCGGGGATGATGACGTAAAATCAGCCATCAGCCATCAAACCCCACAGTTGCATTGAACTTTACACGGTGGAAAAATGCTACAGATATTGGTTTAGTTTGAAAAGTTGCCAGGTGGAACACCTGGAAAGATGGTCAATTCTTGCAAACCTTTTTTTTTGTTTGGAAGTGTTCAGTGATCAGTTCAAATATCTTCCTTGCAAATTTGCAAATTGGCGTGGCTTCCAAAAACGCAAACTTCCGAGAAAGTCTTGGACTTTTGGATCAGATCTGAATCTAAGGTTTCTACTTCATGTGCTTGTATGGTTTCATCGCCCATGACCTCAGTGGAAGGGCCTTCCCTTCCAGGCCCTCAGGGCCTTGGTCGGTCGGAGTTGTGGAGTTGTTTTTGTTGTGCCGAGGCATCCCACTTTTCCGGGAAGATGTCACGATTGGTGCTGATTTGTGGGCCGATTGTCTCAGTAGCTTGTGGAAACTTGGTGCTACAATTTTCGACCTTGGGGTGGCCAGTGGATCAACTTGAGGGAGGGATGTAAGTTTTCACACATTTGCTGTGGCCTATCCCGGAAATCTTCTGAAAAAACTCCTGACTGTGCTAGAGACTCTGGATCTGTGGTGGCAGCAAGCTTTGGTTACAGTCAAACGTTGGGTCCTGCAATTCGGGGGCCTTGAAAAAATGGCTTCTTTGTGCTTGGTTGTTAAGTATGCATCTCTTATAAGCACAACATATGGGTACCCCCTTGAAAGCTAGGCAGAAATAGTTTTTCAAGAAGGCCTTATTCCGGGGAAATGGGGGTTGAGAATTGAGAACCAGCAATTAAACTTAATTAAACCATATTCAAACTCCTGTGATCTTCACATATCCTTTTTGTCACCTGCATGGCACAGCTGCGCTTCATTAAGGAATTTGGTGCGGCTTCCTGTTGGATATGATCATCGAACCGTTGATTGGATGCAGATACAACCTGGATACTGTTGCGCAACTCCTGTATCGAATGATTCCTTCCGTTGGGACCAAAATTTGGTGGTATAAATCATACGTGATTTGTAAGAAAAAGCATCATGGGTTTTCCTAACGATGGATTCATTTCAAGAATATTACGCATATTACGCATCATCCTACTTGCCATCCAGGTCATGATTTAAGCACATGTTGATAGATACACATAGCGAGCCGGCTCAAAATTTTTGAAAGGGCCCTCAAAAAATGGTTCATGGTTGTATAAAGCAGTGTAAGTATCTATAGACACATATATATATATATAATCACATTTAAATTATTCCACTACATTTTGGATTGTATCTGGTAGGTCCAGCCACAGCTGGTGGTGTCTTAAAGCTTCTGCTTGCTTTGGAGGTTTCTGTTGCTCTTGGGGAAGAAAGGCTACGTGGCCAAGATTGCACCACTGCCACCCACCTCGGGAGATGACAAGTCGGCTGGCTGAGGGTGGGAGGTACTGGGCCTTGAGCTTTGGGTTGAGAAATGGATTGTTTTATGATAAACATAAATTATCAGAAAATATCATAGATGTATTTGTATATATATATATATATGATATACATGTATTTACATGTATCATATGTGATTATATTGCATTATATATCTTATATATACATACATGTGTATTATGTATTTTTTTGGTATTTTGTGTGTACACATGTTCGTTACTTACCCTATTCAATATGCATATGGGTTTCATGTTGTGAAGGGGATATACGGCCAACATGCCATGGTAACACCACCGCTGGTTTCAATTGACCCGCAATCTCTCAGCGGTACAGAAAATATACATGATATATGTATGATCTCAGTTTTTTTGCATATGATTTCAAGATACTTGTAAATTTATACATATATACATATATACATATATACAAATATACATATATACATATATACATAATCTCAAACCCTTTCAAAACCACATCGGTTGCACCGGAACAAGGCTTGAACGAACCTGCTTGGCGAACTCTTTTCCCAGGCAGCACCTGCGTGGGGCAACTGCGAATGGGGATTACCTGTTAGCAAAATTGGCGAGTCACTCAAGCAGGAATTTTGGGAGTTCAACTAGATACACTCTTTATAGTATACCAGTTTTGTTTGAAACTCTTTTCAAAACCTTCTTTGTGTAGGTACTTGTGGTGGGACTTGTTTTCACATCACAAAGAGGAAATAGACACTGCAAACCTTTTTCACCAACATCTTTTGCATTGCTGTAACATGTGAGACGCGCCAGTGGGAACTTTCGGCAAAATCATCATTGTTCTTACCCGCAGTATCTCGCCTATCCCTTGTGCGTTTCTTTCACAAAGGTTCTATGGCAAGACAAAATGCTAACAATGAACCCGGGGTCAAGAACCCAACGCAGATACTCCTATAGGATCGATGGATCAGCAACACTCACCATTCAGATTAGCCTGACTTCTCCTCAGCCCCAGGCTTTGACTTTGCCTTGGCCTTGGCCTTTGCAGACTTCTTTTTCTTCAAGCCGCTCAGCAATCCTTTTGCCGCAGCCTGGTCACAAGGAATGTGAAGGAGTATAACTGCTGTAGATGCATTGAAACTCCATGGTGATACATCAGATCACTTACGGTACTAAAATCCAACTTGTACCAGGCACTTTGATGGTTAAAATTGATTCAGTTGATTTTGTTGATAGTTCATGGCTGGCTACAAACCCGCCTTGGCTTTCTCAAACCATTTGCTCTTCTCATCATAGACACCAAGCACCCTGTCATAGGCTGCATCGTTTGTGACACCTCGAGCCATCATGCCCTGAATGGTGCCATAAAGCTTTTCCATTGAGGCGGAATGATGCAGCAGTTGATCAACAAGCTGATCTCCGTACTGGAGATGCTTCAGGCACACCGCAAGCTTTCTTGATTCTCCTCCTTCTTTCAAAATCTCTTCCATGACTTCCTCTGCTCTCCTGAGTTGATAGAGGTGTGCAGGTTCATGAAATTTAAAGGAGGAAAGTTAGGGCTAGAGAGATCTAAAGAGAACAGGGTTGAAAGACAAACTTGGGTACTTCAAGGGCGCAAAGTAAACTGATCATTGAAACCACACTTAAGCTAAGTATCTCTTTTCCCTTGGTCGCTTTCACTTCAGTAGCAGATTCTTTGGGCCTTTTGGTTGTCTTCACCTTTGCCACTGAGCCTGCACAGAGCGATTCAGCCAAAGACTTCTCACCCTCTTTGACCGCCAGGTTAAGAGAAGGCAGCGCGCCAGCTGCCAAGGGGCCATCTTGGGAGGTGAGGGCATCAATATGTTCACGCTCCATGTCATTCATAGTCAAGTTGAGGGTCATGCTCTCACCCGTCATATCTGTTCGAGAGAACTCTGTAGCCATGCTGGGGTAATACCAGATTTCCTCCCAACATGTTGTTTGAAAACAGGAAGGGCTTGTATGTTCTTTCAATAATTCAAATGTTTAAACGATTCAATTTGGGTCTTTTGTGTCCCCTTAACCATGGAGGTGAATTCAAACCCCCTATGCAGAAACATATAGTCATCCTGTTAATCACAGTTAATGGGAAAGGTTGCAAAAAAACCTGAGATGGATGTTTTCAAGCGTATATGAGTCAGTCCTCCTCATCACCAGGGAAATCCTCATCCCAACTCCACAACCCCTTTGAGCGTAAGTTGGCGCAATGGGCATCAATTTTTGGAGGTGGTAACTTCATATCTCTTTTCTTCACACCCTTTCGGCCAGACTTGGCTTTGTTCTGCCTAGCTACCTTCCTCTCGATAGCAACCTCCACCCTTAGTTCGTTCAAACACTTTTTTACTACTATTCCTAGAATATTATGGACATGTAAATGAATAAACAAGTTTGTATGTATGCGTGCATGTATGTATAGGGATGGATGTGTGTATATGTAAATATTCATGCCATATATACACCTAGCAAAGAAACACAAAGATTACTATTACATACATGTATTTTGTACTTAGATCACATAGGAGATGATACCCCCAATCTTGACACTTAGCTTGAAATACTTAGCCATCAAAATCAAACAAATATGTGCTTCAAAAGCAGTGCTTTGTGACAACTGGGAGTAGAACTGTCTGAAGTCTCGATTGTTCTCCAGCCACATGTTGAAAAGATCTTGTTTGCTCCGATGAGCGTATTCGCTGAGCGCGATGGGAAATTTCTTGCGGTCATTCAGCTGTCGGTAAAAAGCGTCGTATTCCTTCTTGTGTGTTTTACCTTGATGCAAAACCAACATGATAACACTCGAGGTTGAAGAAAACCCCAACAAGAAATGTAACATATAAGGTAGGTAATATAAAAAAAGAGCTTGATACTTGTACAAGGTGCTGTTGGCCATTACAGGAATACTTTTTCCATTTTCTGCTGCATCATTGATACCCGTGCCTTTCTTTAAGATCGAAGGTGGCACCTTCTCCTCTTTGCTTTCCTCCTTGTCATCATTGCCTTCATCCTCCACTTTGTCTTCGTTCTTCTCATCTTCATCGGACTCGCTCTGCTCGGATGAACTTTCATTCTCATTGCCCTGATCTCCACCCAGGACAAGGGTAGTTGCATCCGAGAACTCACCCTCATCAACGCTACCTTCACCTTCCTCATCTTCGTCACACTCTTCATCCTCCTCTACATCTTCTTCTTCTTCTCCTTCATGATCTTCACAGTCGCTTTCGCAAGACTCTGCTTGGTCTGGGATGGCTTCCAAGTCCTTCAGCATAGCATCAATTTCTTCATCTTGATGATCTGTCTTCTCCTCAATCTTTCTCTTCTTTCGTGCTTCTTCCTCTTTCTGTTGACGATCTCGTTTCTCCTTCTCTGCCTTAATCGCCTTTGCCTTCTCTTCGTCTTTCTTCTTCTGATCTTCTCCTTCATCCCTCGCTTTCTTCTCTCGAATGGCTTGTTTCTCAGCTGCGTTCTCTCCCTTGTCTTTCTTGTCTTTCTTGTCTTTCCTTTCTTTCTTGTCTTTCTTCTCTGGCTTCTCGCCTTTCTTCTCTGGCTTCTCGCCTTTCTTCTCTGGCTTCTCGCCTTTCTTCTCAGCCTTCTGGTCTTTCTTATCATTCATCTTCGCATCCTTCTCTCCCAAGTGTGCTGAGCTTTTTGCCCTCTCCAACCTAGGCACCTCTGGCGACACCACAGACTTTGTCCTGTTCTCTGGTGTCCAGACTGCAGGCTGCTTGAAGCTAACACGACGTGGTGGAACAGCTGAAGAAGCTGCTGTGCTAGCAGTAGACCCAGGACTTTCAACTTTTTGAATCCCTTTCAACACCTCTTCGCGCTTTACTTTCTTGCCTTCAGCGGTATCCTTACCATCCTTCACTTTTGGCTTCTCGCTGTCCTTCCCTTTCTTTTTCACATCCCTTGTATCTTTGGGCTGCTTGCTGTGCGATGGAGCCATTCTTTGTTGTCACAAACGAAAAGGACGTTTTGCTGCATGCTGCTTTTTACCAAATGGCTACGCGTAAAAGGGAGATACATGTAACTGAAGGAGGAATATACAGATAATATATGTATATAAATATATATAAACTATATACAAACCACAGCTACGCCTACAAACCAAAACATCCTTACACAAATCACAGCTACACTACAAATTCAGGTTGACTTGCTGCATGTATGAGGAAAAAATCAAAGATAAACAAAGATTTCAGGATCAGGATTTGTTTTTTTAATGATTTTTTGGACCATCCTACAAATCGCGACTGTTCGCGACAAATCGGCACTGATTCTCGACAAATCGCGGCTGTCACTTTTTGACAAAAATGTGTTTTTTTTTAATGATGGACCCAAACAGTGAGAAAAAGTTTCTTCTCTATAAAGGGATCAATGAAGTCAGCCCAGTACCACCACCATCCCATCTTGGCACTGGGTTGGGCGTTGGCACCTGCTTTCAAGGTCTTCAAGACGAGACGTGGCATGTACCTGGATGAGGCCGGCAGCCGAGAATAAAGCTTTGGGCTGGTGACCCCTTGCAACTTTGGAAGGTTTGAGGTTGGAGGGTAGCGTACAAGGATTTCTACCATTTTTGAGAACAACACAATACTGTATCGAAGTTTGCAAATATATACACAGTTCTACAGTTTTTTTCGTGTTATTTCATATACTGTTGATGGTAGAAATCCTGCACCAGTTGATAGGCAGTTTCTCCCATTATTTTCAAGGTTTTATACATCCCAGGTGGCGCAGGCTTTCTTCCATCAACATATTTAGACTCTTAGACCAATTGAGCATCGTGTACCTCCCATGGAGCTGTTTTCCCCATGATGCAGTCGCGGTGAGTCCACGCACAGAAAGCATAACGCCCAAACGTAATTACACACATGCCTTTTTTACATGTGTGAAAACATGCCCACCAACTCTTGAACTTATCAAGATGTGAGGAAGTCTATGACAGGCTGCAAGTCAGCCGCATTCATAAAAGCACTATCTGAAAATTTGGCACGTGTTTTTTTAAGGTGCCCAATCTTTGCCGCCTTTCGTGCTTCACGCAGGAACCTTCGAGCATTGGCCTTGTTGACAGCCAAGTATTTGCTTCTCAATCTGGCAAGAGACCGCCCAAACCTGGGGGAGAAAGGAATGTGGATAGAATGTGGATAGATACAGTGTAAACAAGATGGGGTAAAAAGGCATGAATTATAGATTTTGTATCTCCAGACCTTGCATCCAATTAGATAAACTAACTGTGTTTCACCAGAAAGATTTCTGCTTGAGGGCCTGGTTGAATGCAGGCTGGAACTATAGATACCGTGACTATACAAAATACATGTAACTATACAATATATATATATATGTATATATATATATATCATGCAAATTTTTGTTACATGAACATTGCATGTATAGGTAATAAAGATATGAAAGTGCGAACGTCTCTTTCTGATGATGACTGAAAAGAAAAGAGAACTCATCTCTATCCAGGTAACATTGTACATGTGGAGTTTGGTCTTACAACACATACACGGGAAAATGATGTGGTATACTTGAACTTCTGCAGTTACAAATGTACAACATCTTAAACATAAAATGTGACTAAACTAAAAAGAGGCACTGCCTTGGATAAGCTTGCGAAGCTTTTAAATTGCGATTGCCTTTCACTCTTTTCTTTCCAGCACCGTCAACATAGTGGGTTACCAGGGATTTGACTTCAGGGGCTGGAAGATGTTTGGGATAAAAAGAGTCCAGGTCATCAATCTCTTTGTGGCCTCAAAAAGGCCAACTTACTTGGGTTCAACGTAAAACACTTTGAACATTCAACTCACATACCTGTATGATTTGTGTGAAATGAATTGGAAACATCAATTATAAGCCCCGGAATCGAATAGATCCAAGTAGGCTTTTTTGTTGCGGCACCAAAACATCCCATGTTGAAGGGTTTTCTGTATGTTTTCAACATATGGAAAACCCGCTTTAGCAACGGTGATTCTTCAAGGAGGCTTCCCCTCGGTTGCTCCACCATCCACCAAATTCCCCGGGATGCGGCCAGTAGGATAAGTAAGGCCACCCTAGCTGCTTGAAGATTCCCTGCTGATACCGCAGAACTAGAAGTATCACCTTCAGGGTTCCTTCGTGAACGCTTGGTGCTTCCCCTGGACCTGAGGCAAGAATGGATGATATTTCATGGGCTGATCTAGTCATTGCTTTATCTTAAAATTTGTTTCAATGTATGTTTCGCAGACCAGCTCATGACAATTCATGAAATAGAACAAACATATTTCCTATAAACTTCAAGCGTAGATACATCCACACCCACGTCGAGCACACTGGTGCCAGGGTCGTAGAAGACCCTGGCTTCAACTGGAGCATTTGCACCATTGCTAATACAAATCCTTTGGGAGAATTCATGTCCATGTTAACGCTGTCATATTCAATGTCATAGGCCGAAGCCAAACGGCCCTCCTACATACAGGGTTGCCACCCTAAACATCATACACGTTGGGGGGATTAAAAAACACCTGTTTAATCCATTTCAGAACATTTCATCCAAAGGTCATCCCGACTCCCATCCTCCATCTCACCCAAGGTGACACTCATCTTCCCGCTGAAGAATTCAGCATGATCGGTTTGGGTGCTGAAATCAATTCCGGGAAGGGCGTAAACAAGGCATACCAAAGTCAGCAGGACCTTTTGCGGTTGGAAGTAAACCAATTAAAGGCAGCCTACAAAACAACTTATATGTATATTTTTGAAGTAAAAACATATCCACACACCTAAGCTCAGGTTGTGTATGGATAGAATAAATTGATACAAATAAGTTTCACATATTACACTATACTATAAAACACCTTGGTCTTTGTTCAAGGGCTTCAGAAGGAAACCTTTAAGGGGAGGGTGCACAAAACAAAAACGTATTCATGAATTAAGAACTGGTGACTTTTGGAGCCCCCAACATCCGCAAGCCATCTAGAGCCCACTGCCGTTGCTTGCTTTTCGAAGAACTGGAAACTTCGCCGCTGAAAACTCTGGGAATTGACTTAGGGTCAGAGATATCTTTGCGTGCCATGTTTCCACGGGTCAGCGCCAAACTGGGGACAGTAACTTTTTTTGAACCAAATCCTTCATACGCATACCTTCAAAAAGACCCAATTTGGAACTAACTGTATGTCACTATATGTATATATTACTTACTGTCTCAAATACTTGGACCATAAATAGAAGCTACATAAATGGAACTATTTCACAGGAGATACCAGGTATTGTCCACCATGCAAATCAAAGACCTTCCGCCACACCCCAATGCAGTTCCCACTGCTTGGCGCACGGGTTCACACCAAGGTCTTTCTTCAATTAGGCGCACTTGACCTCCAGCGGCAGAGGAGACATGAGGGCTGCAAGATGTGGGAATGCTGGGAAAGCGCATCTTCTCAATATAAAGCTATTGCACGTTTTTGTGGGAGCCACAAAATAAACGTAAACAGTGGTTTGGATCCAGCCTACCCCACAAGTGGCCAGTTGCATTGCAACACCCGCAGGCGGCTTCGCCCCATATTTTTTTGGACAAAAACATGTGTTGCTTTCCAAAGAAGGATCATAAGCTTTCAGGTTTTTACCGATACTGAGAGAAGATTTTTCAGAGGTGATTGATGGACGATAAAAATCAGATACCTTCAGTTCACATCCTTTCATTGGAATAGATTGTCTATTTGTCATATAAGTTTCACCGAATCCTTTCCCAAAAGCAAGTAAGATGAGCCACCTGGAAACTGGGGAAATGGGGCAGCGGTGCAAAAAACACTTTTCCACATGGTTTGATTCAATGCCAAATTTTTGAAAGGGAAATGTGTCAGAATCCCCAGAACACCACTGAATTGTTGGTCCCTAACGGCTCGAAACAAAACTATAGAATGCAGTGATGTTTGCATTGTACAGAGACATAAAAGCATTGGTGCGTTGAAGCCTACTTTTTTCGGAGTGCCAGAAATGTTCGACACTGCAATATTCCCAAACGCGGTGTAACTATCTTTGCAACCAAACAGCAGCCCTGCGGCCTGCCACTTTTGTCTTAAGTGCAAAACAAAAAGTTCTAAACTATTTGTCTAGACCGTTTTCAACCACCTTGAACAATTATTACTGTATAATAAGAACACTGTAAGAAGCTAAGTGCTAACTCTAACTTAGGTTTATCACTAGGCAAAAAGCTGCGAAGGTTTAAGCTGCACAAGTTGCTATCCCCAAAAGCGCAATGAACTGTAGACTGTCTGGTCTACAATCAACAGCTGAACTGGAAGGTAGGTACAAACTACTATACCCAAACACGAAACCCTTCAGATGTCATCAGTAGATGGAAACCCGGCCCTTTCAATAGCAATCCTCCAAGCAGCCCCTGAACCACCATTCAACTTCCACGAGACCTGGCCCTTCGGACCAGTGCCTCCCTCCCCCACCCGCTTCACGAAATATGCCTTCTGACGAAGCAACACCTCAATGCACGAAGATCCGGAGGTTAAGGTGTATGAATGTTCCCCCCTGTTTGGTTTGGTAAGATCAGGTCGAGCAGGAGGAGGCAAACCACTTACATCATAGGCCTTGTAATAGATGTTCGGCTTCATGAGAGCAGCAAGACCACGTTTGTTGGTTTTCTTGAAGCTGGCCTTCTTTTTTTGGAACCCTTCACCTTTTTGACCTTCTTCTTCACCTTCTTGGGCGCAGTACTTTGAGGGGTGTCATCAAGAACCTTGGTTGGTATCCCCAGCAACAAAACAATCGAACCTGTATACATGTAAAGACAACTGTCATGGTTTTATCCCGTTGTTTAAACTTGATGCATTTGGAAACCAACAGTTGCATAATGTGTTCAAACAACAAAGGTGGTGAACCAACACAAACTGTTTTAAACCCAACCATGAAACAGGAGGGACCTCAGCCTTTGGAGGTGTAGGAACCAAGGGAAACCCAAAAAAGTCCGGCATTGGGCATGCAGGAGTCTTCATAGTTGAAGATGAACTTTCCAACGCACTCTTGTGCTTCCTACTCGAAGTGATAACCATGGCCTCCTGAAAAGCCATGTTTGCATCCATATCACTACCAAATTCACTTTCAGACTCAATTGGTTCCTCGTAAGGTAAGGCCTTGTCTTGTGCTGTAAAACCTTCGCTTGAATCGGAATGTGAATCTGAAATGGCCACATCTTGTTGGATTGTATCTTCACCCAACTCTTCTAAAGACCCTCCTTTGCACCCCGGTTCTGAGCAAACATCACCGACCTCGCTTTGAGACATGTCATCCTGAGAGCAAAAACCGAAACACAAGGTGGCCAAGGAACAGTAAAATGGAGGTCAGGGTATAGAGGCAGTAAATGTAATAACCTTTGTTCCTATGTTTTCCTATGAACTGAAACTAAAACTTGATGGAAATTCAAACAAAGTGGCCAAAACAGATCCATCATCAGAACTGTTACCCCAGTTACGACGACCATCCACAGTTTCACTGTCATCAAGCGTACCATCAAGAAGACACTGAGCAACCCCCTTGCAAGCTTGGCAGCCATTGCCCACACACCACCTATCCTGCCTGATCTTGGCACAAAGCGGTGTGTAACTTCCAACAGGGCCGCAATCCAAACCCCCCAACACACGGGAAATCATTACCTTGTCTTCCTGGGTAAGATCTTTGCAACGTGAAAAGTCAAGGGGGGCCATATCCTGCAAACATTCTTGTTCTTCCAATCCTTCAGGCTCGGATTCGGGGGATTCATCATTAGGATCATATATATGGGGGAAGTCTTCCGCGTTCAAAGATTCTGAGCTGGTAGATGTGATCTCAGGATCCTCCGCCTGTTCTCCAACAGGCTCCTCTTCTGAAACAGGCTCCTGTTCAGGCTCAGGGACCTGACCACGCTTGACCACATACTTTTTCCAAAATTGCTTTAAACGCTGCTTCTCATCAACCTTCGGGCTCCCATCCCCAATTGGTAAAGTATCATCAGGAGGTGTTGGTGCAGGCGATGTATCCCGGTCGTCCTGCACCAAGCTTAAAAAGATTATACCATCGACAACTACAAACTCGCGCCCACGTAACACCAAGTACACAACATCTTTTGGGAGGTAAGTCGCAAACCAAGAAAACTCCAATAGGTTAACCAAAAAAGGGGGTCCTCATCACTTTTTCGAGGAGACCTTTGCAAAAGTCCCTTCAGCTTGGTGACGAGTTCATCTTGCCCAATCTCACCTAGTACACCCCCAGGAAACCCCAAAACATTCTTTCCACAAACGGTTTGTAACAAACCATGGAAACATGAGTTACTTCACACTATGCGGTTGGGGCTAAGCAAACAAAAATGTTCACTGAAGCTATGAACACTGAGTAACTGTTTCGAAACAAGTGCCTTAAGGCACCCATCAACTTCTTGATTCTTTTGGCCTCCTTTCCAGCAAGTGCAAGCTTGTCCGCCTCCGGGCTGGGAACCAAAAGACCCCCTCCAAGCAACCGGTCCAACCAAAGAAGGGAGTCAGAGAGGTAGAAACCTGAAGGCACCTGCTGCCATGCGAGGGCGAAAAACAGCTAAAGGTCATGAAGTAACTACTTTTATAAGGCTACATATTTGAGTCTATTACACCAAATGACTGCCTGTAGAAGCAACATTAAAAACCTTATGAAAGAATATACTCACTGAAAGGAAACCTGTTTGGTTGGGCCCTTCCAAATTCATCACCACGCCTTCGAAGGATGTAGTTCACAGACCGAGCGAAGCCAGTTGTAGTTCTGAGAAATTTCCTGAACCGTTTTGGCCAGCTATGCAGAACACTGAAACAGTTCAAAAATTAACTGACTAACCTTTTGGAAATCTTAACCCCCAAGTAATGTCAAAACAACTATAGTTTACCTTCCAAATCCCAGTTGAGATTCTCTAGACGTTGGTCTAGTGATATCACTCTCCAGCTTGACCAAAGTAGCCCCACTTGCCAAACGCTTGTTTCGCACAATGGTCACAGCAACATCCGGCATATCGTCCAACCACTTACCCGCGAGGGTTTCCTTTGCGCAGGGTGGCCACAACATGTAAATATGTAAATCTGTATATATGCATATCTGTGTATATATGATATATATGTATATGTATTTAAATCCAAAAAAATATATTTACATATATCAGGCATGCTGATATTTCCATACATGTTTTCCAGCATTTGGCGATTAGCCACTTGGTTTAAATTTTACTATACTACACTTCTTTAATTCCGTTAATCTTGTTGTTTCCTGGAACCTTACAAGAGAAAACTCGCCCAATACATGTTTGTTTTCATGATTCTCATAAAGTTATGTTGTTGAAAGTTATGTCTAGTTGGTTTCTGGGAGTCTCAGACCACAGAAACAGGCTCACAAAAACATTTTTTGGTTTGGTGGAACCTTTATGTAAACACCCCTGGTTTGTTTATTTTACTATTTGTCTGGTTTCCTAGAACCTTGGACCAGAACCACACCCCAAAAATGTTTGTTGAGTTTGAGCCGGAGGCTCCACATCGGACTGAGTCCAAGCAATCTTTCCAGGCCCTCAGGCAAAGATGTGTGACGCCAAAAAGAGGATGGTATAGTTTTGCAAACAAAACATTCCACCCAAACATACCTGTACAAAAAAAAACTTTATTCTTTTCAAACAAAGTAACGCACAGAGCGCCAAGGTGTATCAGCGGCAACAGCCAACCCATCCATGGCTAAAGCACTAGTAAGACACACCTTGAAAAAGCCACAAAAACACTGCCTGCAGCAGTTACACCGGCTCGCAACGTGGCACCCAAATGTCCAATGAAACCCAAGTGCAGGATTCAGTGTTTTTGGGTTATTTGGAATATTTCCCGAACCTACCCAGAAATTGAACCCACCAAATCTGTTTTAAGATGTTTTAAGGTATAAGTTATATTCGGAAAAAACCATTTCACCGCTGCAGACACCACTTGCGCAGGAGACATGAGCAAGATTGGGTGGTCCGAGAAAAAAGGGTGCTGGGATGCCCTCGCTGTTGCAAAAGGTGATGGGGAAATAAGATGATTGAAATGGATTACATCATGCAAAGTCAAACTGGAGAAGTTAGGACAAACAACCATATACAGATTTGCAAGGTTTAGGGTCAGTTGGCCCCTTTGTTGGTATAAGAACTGTAGGAAAACATGGAAAACATCATGCACCCCTTCTAAGTGCACAAAACAAACGTTGGTGCGTCATGTTTGGGAGTTTGTTTGCAAAGTTTTGCATGATTGGTGCCCATGGATTTCCACCCACACGCACATGGGCATATCATAAACATAAATATTTTAGATATTTATGCAAAAATGACTTTTGCCGCAAAATGCACAAAGCAAAAACGCACACGGGAGGTAATATGTGCATGCAAGGTGCAGTCAATCATGGGGCGTAGACTATATACATTGCCCAGTGGCACATCATGCTGCACCAAGCAACATGTCATGATGCCAAAAGCAAAGTGATGTAGCTTTCACTTCTAAATCCAGCAGAGAAGATATAGGTCAAACATGCAGGCCATAAGCATATACAGGAGACAACTTTCAATACAAACGAGAACTGGGGGGGTTGTTTTGTATAACAGTTGTCCTTTGGACAACTGTGGGTCGAGACGGTAGACATTCCAGATTTTTGATTGCACGCGGCTGTAGGGAGACGCATATTTTGATTGTCGGGATAAACCATGCATCTCGCAGGATGCGGTACATGGATCGCGCGAGACTGTAGCGAAATGCAAATTTCATACATTTTTGCGCACGCCACTGTGGCGAAAAGTGCAGATTCTTGAATGCAGGCTGCTGTAGCGATATGTACATTTTGATTGTACAGGATGAAGCATGGCAGGATTCGGTGGGTCGATCGCACGAGAACTGTAGCGAAACGCAAATTTTCAGCTCCAGGAATTGCTCCGCGCACTGTGTTGTACGTTTCAATGCTCAGCAAATGGAATCATGAATGTCGCAGTTACAGTGTGTTTTGCATCTCCATGACTCCGCGCATTGCGCCGGACGATTTGATTGTGGTTATTGTGCTTAAGATTCGCATTTATATTGCGCTCTTGTTTTTTGTGTTTAGTTTGTGTTTGCGTTTTTGTGTGGTTGTGTTTTTGTGTTCTTGCGCTTGTGTTTCCGTGTTTGTGTGTTTTTGTTGTTTTTGTGTGTTTTATGTTTGGTTTTTGTGTGTTTTTGTTTTTCTGTTTGTGTTTGTCTTTTTCTGTGTTTATGTTTTTGTGCGTTTGTGTTTTTGTGTGTGTGTGTGTGTTCGTGTTTTTCTTGTGTTTTTGTGTTCGTGTATTTGTGTTTGTTCTTTGTTTGTTTGTGTTTTTGTGTGTTTGCGTTTTGGTGTTTGTGTTTTTGTGTTTGTCGTGTTTTTTGTGTTTTTGTGTTTGCGTTTTTGTGTTTTTGTTTTTGTGTTTTTGTGTGTTTGCGTTTTGGTGTTTGCGTTTTTGTGTTTGTCGTGTTTTTGTGTGTGTTCTTTTGTGTTTTTGTATTTGTGTTTTTTATGTGTTTGATTGGTTGCGTGTTTTTTTTGTGTTTGCGTGTTTGTGTTTTTGTTTGTTTGCGTTTTTGTGTTTGTGTTTTGTGTGATTTTGTGTGTGTGTGTGTGTTTTTGTGTTTCTGTGTGTTTTTGCGTTTGTGTTTTTGTGTTTGTTTTTTTGTGTTTGTTTTTTTTTTGTTTGTGTTTTTGGTGTT
>OMLO01002296.1_pt1 | contig 15347 bp, 10 predicted proteins | sample 1674811 | NCBI WGS metagenome assembly OMLO01 (sample SAMN06265003, study PRJEB25207) | coral metagenome | isolation source: Coral host | place: Mexico:La Bocana,Puerto Morelos, Mexico | collected 2008-11-13 | reverse complement strand
AAGACGGAAAGCTATTTACAAACTGCTAATAACTGAGCATGAAGAGATCATGGCTTCATTGTAAAACACTAATTGAATCTTTAAGCTGTAAGAAGAAGGAAGAAAAGATATTTTCCACAGCATTGTACATGATTAAGAGACTTGATTTGATGAATTCAGGCTGTATTACAAAATTGCCATGCCCATAAAGGATTATGGGTAATTTTAAAAGTTGCTATTTCTCCGAAATTTTTACAAAATAACATAAGTTTTGTTAAGATACGACTTTTAAAGAGCATTTTGTAATGTTTGGTGCATTTATATTAAATTTTGTGAAAATATGGCAATTTTCACTATGTTACACAAATCTTCACCATGATTGTGCTACTCATCCATATAATAGACTTCAGCAGATGATGCGATAGAAAATGAAATGAAATCAGGAGAATGCAAAAAGGTAAACAAATTTATTTGTTTAATTTAATACAGTAATTTTAAAATATACATACATATTAACTCAAAAATGAAAAACAAAAAACATTACATGTAGATCTCATACTTTTCAATAACAGTATTTACTTGATACAAAAGTTTAGCATATATTGGGTTTCTAACAAACATGCACTGTATTTTATATATTCTTCATAGGCAACAAAGAAACTCTATAAGAGAGTAAAAGAACATAATCTGCATTGGGATAAGGTAAATGTACCACGATATTAGATTTAATTATCGACATTTGACACTCCAATACTTCTCCGGAGAAGCGACGAAAATTTCGCTGCAAACTAAGCAACCTTAATGTTTATTTTGGCGACAGTCAAATCCTTGTCAAACATCTTTTAAAAGATAAACACCCGGCCTTGCAACTCAGTGAATCGGCATCTTGCAAATCAAACCAATCAGCACTTTACTTGCATCTTTTTAAAGAAGAATTTGAAGCCCACGATGCTTTGGAGGACATTAAGGCACTTAGAAAAATTCTGTGTCATTCTGCACTTCAACTGAATAAGGAAAAACTCACGAATTGCTCTGGAGTTATAAATGTTGAACAAGCAATTGCCAGCATGAAGTATTTGGATTGACGCCATGAAATTCTCCAGACATTCAGCGGAAGACTTTTCAACCCCAGGGACGACAATGGTGCAATAAAACAATGGCACAGAAGATTGCATGAAGAGGTATTTCCTATTCACATCTCAAAGATTTATATTTGAAGTTCGGAACAAAGGGACTGCTTGCGATCCTCGGCATGCCTCCTTCCCAGAGCACAGCGACGAAACCTCGTGTAACTCCAACAAAGCGTATTCTTGCTGCCATTATAAACCACTTTCAGGAAACATTTCCGAAAGACGAAAAGTTTCTTTGGCTCCATTGTTGGTAGTTGTAACTTCGTATTTTTCCATTTAACCACATTTAAACTGCAGAAACTGGCCAGCACGTGTTGTGCTTCTGGAAGTGCTTAATAAAAATGTACGTACCTCGCGTAATATTAGCCAGATTTAAATGTCCGAAATTCTCAAGAACTTATTAACAAACCAAGCTAGTTAACAGCACTTCGAAAAATAATTTGCAGGTCCATTTAACTACTTATTAAGCTGATGAAATAGACCGAGAACAGAGCGAGCGCCTCTTCGAAACAAATCAAGGGCTTTGACCAGCGGACAACGTTTGCGCATGCGAAAAGGGGGATCTTGTAAAAGCCAGATTTTGGAAACATTTAAAGAGTTGAGTTACCAAACTTGGTAATTTGGAAATTTGAAAATATTTCTTGAACAGTTGATACTTAACTTACCAAGCTTGATATTCTGAAAATTGATTCATTGTTTGTTATTGGAAAATAAAAGGATTGTCAAAGCAGGCAGGCAAAATAATTATCCTTACAGCTGATCAATTCATTATATGTTATATCCCCCTTGAACAGTGTGTGGGTTCTTTACTGTTTTACACCAGTACTGTGAGACAGGGCCTTCTGTTTTATTAGCCTTATTTGAGAAGAATAGAGAGTCTAACAATTTGCAGATTTCATTACAAAGACAGCCCATTCTTGTCAGTTATTTAAAAGACGATGTTGGTCTGTTCGAGGTTTGAAACTGTCATTTTCTGCATGGTATGTACAAATGTTTTATAAAATAATTTTCTTTTGTTAGAACATTTCTAGGCATGTATGAACTTTGCCCTGTTCATTAGATTGTTTTGTTTTCCTTTTTCTCAAAAGGTCTCCTTATATGCTGAATCAATTGTCCTACTTATTTTCCAGTTTATTTGTATTGATACCTACCATAACATAACAAGTACTCAACAATAATGCTTATGCAAAGCCAAATAATTTACTACTCGCTACGAAATTCACATAAAAAGGTTTGCAATAATTACCCAAGAGGGGCGGAAACATCTGCTCTAGCTAATTACATTCATCCATAATCATAGTGAAAAGAAAAGTCTCATAGAATTTCTCAGATTTTGGCTTTTGTTTTTTGTGTGAATATGTGGTTTTCTTAACTGGTTATGTTATCAAGTGTGTTCTTTTCTCTCAGCAAAGAGAGGGTACACCATCTGCACCACACCGTTAAAATAAAGTAGGTTTGCTTACTGGAGACTAAGCAGAGGAAAATAGATTTCAGTTAGTTCAGTTTGCTAGTGTTACTCTGGTAGCTGTTTAAAACAGTTATTGCAATTGTCCAAAGTACAGATTACGGTTACCCAGAGAAAGAATCCCTGATAAGCGTAAGCTTTTAAAGCAAGGTGGCCTTGTAGACTCACATGGTCCTAATGTTAGATTCTTTTTGTTTTGTTTTGCAAACAGAGAAAAAGAAAAGCTGAATTAAGTGAAAATGAAATTCCTAGGAAGAAAAGGAAAAGAGTATAGGGTATTTATTCAACTCTCCTTAGCTAAAGTGGGACAAGGCAAAGCTTTCTCCAGTTACTTCATCTTGAAATATTTATTCTCCGGCACCTTTTACTTCTTAATTCTTAGGTAGTTTTGGGTCAATTTTCCTTAATTTTATTCAACTTTGAAATCACTGCTTAAAACTTCTCCATATTTTTATGAACATTTTGCTGTTTAAATTATGAAAATAGGTCTAATGGAAGCAGAGTTATGAATTTTTAAACATTATTTTTATTAGCAATTTAATGGAAATTCAAATACAAGAACAAGTATGCAAGTGAAAGCTGACACAAGCAATGGGAGGGACACGGTAACAGGTTCCCCCCAGTGTCGAATCAGACGAAGATTGTTATGTCAAGTTTCTGGGGATCAATTTGAACGTGAACACAGATGAATTTCGTTATGACCTTACGGAGCTTGTCTTACGTCAACTCACTCCCAGACACAAAATGATCAGTGTTGAAGTTAGCTGCAAAGGCCTACTCACGCCATTCACATGGCACTCACTCGTAAATGATCTTCGAGGCTTAAATGACGTAAGAGTACCCCGTTGTTACTTCAAACGCACCGATGAGCAACCCACGAGCTATCAGGTTCACGGATTCTGCGATGCTTCAGACAACGCCTTTGCAGCAGTCGTGTATCTTCGAACAGAACACCGCACTGGAGAAGTTGAAGTCAACCCTATGGCATCTAAGACCCGAGTCGCTCCAATCAAGAAGCAGACCACGCCTCGATTAGAGTTGATGGGAGCAAACCTACTAGCAAGATTAACTGACTCCATTCTACGAGCCTCCACGTCGCTTAGGGCTACTCCCGAGGTTATATTGTGGACCGATTCGTTTACGACATTGTGCTGGATCAAGAACAACAAGGCCTGGAAACAATACGTCCAACATCGAGTCAATGAGATACGAGAATTGGCAAACAAGCACCAATGGAGACATTGCCCTGGGGAGTTAGAACCCTGCCGACTTGCCCTCTCGAGGATGTTGCGTTCAAGAGCTCAAGAAAAATGAAACCTGGTGGACTGGACCTCGTTTTCTGAAATTTCCTGAAGAGCAATGGCCAACAGATCCACAGCCCACGAGCAAAGACAAGGAACATGCTTTCGCCATCCACATCCACTGACGATTACGCACTCATTGGCCGGTCTGTCCTCAAATACATATGGCTCCGTTAATCTTGAGAAGTTAATCGACCTTCAAAGATACAGCACCTCCCCGACTGCAAATTCCGCCAAGGGAGAAAAGACCCTCAACCAGCAGTTAAGGACTACTGCAACCTGCAATTCAACGACGCACTCTGTGAATCCAAAACGATGTCTCTGAATGATCTAAGGGCCTTGGATATCATGGAGATCTGTGAAGCTAGAAAATGGCCATTATGAAATCACACACTCCTGGAAAATGTACCCTCCAAATCTTCAAAACAACAGGACTGTAGCAGAACGCCGCCTAGAGCTACTGAAGACTCAAGAATCAGGACCGCTCAGTAGTTTCTAGTATCTAGTGTTCAATTCAGTCTCAATCGTTAGTGCTCAACACGTACACATGATTTACTGATTGGTCTACAACGTTTCTTTCATCGAATCATTTGGATTATTAATTAGTTTGTTTAGTCTTAAATTTTGCTGCATTTGATTGTTATGCTATTTGAAATCATTAGTGTTCATATAGCCTTCTATATACCTTTTTCTTGTTACCTTTTAGGAAGCTTAGCTAAATAAACTTCTATTTGTTTTTTTTTATCGTTTCTCAGTTCGAGCCGATTTTAACCGACTTTCATCGATTTTACCACTTTGTAATCTACTTTTCAACTTGGCAACCTTTGGTCAGTTGGTTTAAGATTTATTTTCCCCACAACAAATTTTGCAAGGTCGAATTACTAGGAACTTTGGACATTTCTGTTCAATAAGCCTTCACCTTATTGTCTTTAACCCTTTCATGCATGCTGTTGTTGTTGTAGAACAACAAAACAATTAATTAAAATACAGTCACATGCTTATTGTCTCACTGCCAAACTCTGAGCTCCTGGGGATGAGCGTGAGTTGCAAAGAGAGCAGACTGGAAATGAGGGAGGCTAAGTGTATTTGCTCTGTGACTGCGGCATGAATTTTTCAAGCCTGTGGATTTCTTATTATTCAGGTAAGATGAAGCATTATCTACCGATTCTTTATGGTGACAAGACTACAAAAAATATTGATAGTGTCTTTAAATACCTTACCTTTTTGAAGAGAAACTAACACCGAAAGTGATATCTAAATTTGATGCTCACTCTAGTTTAATTTTTAAATAATTAAACTCCCTGATCTTTATGCCTTAAATATTACAACGTTTATGCATAAATTCCATCATAAAAAATTGCCATCTGCTTTTAATCATTACTTTACTACAGTAAATGAATTTCATGTCTATAATACGAGACTTGCTTCCAAACAATCTTATTCATTGCCCAAAACCAGAACTAATTTTGGAATTTTCAACATTAGATATTAGGGACCTAAAATTTGGAATTCTCTTTGAGTCTGACAAAAAATTACTTGATTTCCAATTAAAGAAGAAATTAAAAATACACCTTATTGATTCATATTAAATATTACAATTATTTTAATTAATTTATAAGGATATACTCTGTTCCACTGTAAGTTTTTATTCTGTTTGCATCTTTATATTTGCATGTGTGTGTAAGTGTGTTACCAACCCATAACTGTATAAATAATCTATGTAATTTAATGTCTGCCCATTTTTTTTAGCTCCTATGGTTATTTTGGGCAGGCAGTACTCTCTTCTAATTTAATAATGTCTACTGTAATTATTTTAGAAGTGCGTGAGTACAAATAAATGGTTGTTGTTGTTGTATCTATTCCTGACTTGAAGCATGAGGGATCTGTTATGTTGTTCCTGAACAACACCATGCAGTAGGGGGTAAAAATTCTTTTGAAATGTCACCATTTTGTGACTCTTTCATTTGCTGTAAAGCAATACTGCAAGCATATTAGATTTCTATACATCGCTACAAAAACATGATTAAGACCTCTATGCACTTACATAGAGCAAGAGCATGTTTTTTAATTAAAGATATTTCATTATTTTCCCCTTATAGTTTACCTGTATATTATGTTATCTTCATTTGAGCCATCTCTAGCCCTAGAAATGTTCACCATGTATTTCTGTGGTATGTGGGCACAATTGATTTGTGTACCGATTTATTTTAACTTTCCACATACATAATTTTGCATGTGCAGATATTATTTGTAAACAGTGGCTATGTCTGTTCCTGTCACGTTTTCAACAAGGTCATTTTACGGTTCAAGGGCTAGAGCCCAGCGTAAGAGACGACACATGCATTTGATGGAGCCTGATTTTGGTGGCAATGACGGAGCAAGTGATAATGACGAAGATGAAGTGGCAAACATTCCTGCTGAAGAAAGTGATTATTCAAGTTCAAGTGAAGATGAAGGCGATAGTGATTCACATGATGATCAGACTGTTGATGTGGTTTGCCGATAATGGCACCAAGAGTTCTGACGAAGGTGTAGTTAGAGGATGGTCCAAAACAGGAAAGACATCCCTAAATGTACGATGGTGTAAGTGGGATCCTGTCATTTATGATGTGGCATTTAGAGGTGAGCCAGTTCCTCCAGCACCACTCGAAGATAAAACCCCGTATCAGTACTTCAAGCAGTTTTTTGATGACGATCTGATTGACCTCCTCGCAGATCAAACTAATCTGTACTTAGTACGTTCAACAGGAACGTCAATTAATGTAAATCATAATGAAATGGAAATGTACCTAGGTATGTTGGTGATGATGTCCATCATTAAATTGCCACAGATTAGAATGTATTGGGGGAAGGCAACTAGAATCCTTGCAGTAGCAGATATCATGCCAATAAACCTCTTTGAAAAAATCAAACATTTTTTTCACTGCAATGACAACAGCAAAAATCTGCCAAACACGGACAAGGACTTTGACAAACTGTTCAAGGTAAGGCCTGTTCTTGATTCTTTGCGTGAAAAATGTCGGCAGTTACCTGAAGAGGAAAACCACTCTATAGATGAGATATCCCTACCAAAAGCCGTACTAGTCTGAAACAGTACCTGCCTAACAAGCCAAATAAGTGGGGTATCAAAGTTTGGGCCCGATGTGGAGTAAGTGGCATCCTCTACGATTTTGAGGTATACACTGGAAAATCAAACAAGACACAAGAAAACCCAGAATTACTTATGGGAGGCAATGTTGTCTCTCATTTGACACAATCACTCCCAAAGAAGGTAAACCACAAGGTTTTCTTTGTTAATTTCTTCTCTTCAGTAGCCCTAATGAACCATTTGAAGAAAGATGGGTTTTGGGCTGTTGCAACAATCCGTAAGGATCGTTTGAAAGGAGTACAACAAACCACAAAGTTCTTTTGAACAGCCAAGGACTCCAATTTGACTAAAAATTTAGGGGTATTCTATAACCTTCCTGTATGTTGTTGTTCCCCAACAACATCCTCGTTGGTTGCCATAGCAACATCACAAGGTCATGTGATTTGTCAAATTGTCATCAGCTAAGTAAAACAAACTGATTTTCGAAGGAAAATATTTTTTTATGCATGAAAGAGTTAACTCGTTGTGCTTGTCTTCAAAGCGGTGTACCATGCTTTTTGGTAATTTGCTTGGTTCACGAGTTCATTACTTCCTGAGTAAGTTACAGGTCCATTCCACAGTTTGGTGATTTTCATAGTAAACGCCTGGGTGGAGAGTAAAGAGCTGGGTGGAGAGCAAAGAGCCTTGCCCAAGATCAAAACACAATGTTGGGGTTCAAACCCCAACTGAGTTCTCTGGAGTCAAGGGCTTACCATGAGGCCATTGTGCCTCTCACATTTCATCCTTGGCGGCCAAAAATTCTAGTTTAGTCACCTTAATGGCAACTACAATCAACAACCATTACTTTGCCACACATTATGTCCTTCTTTGTGTCCTTCTAAAAAACACTGAAAGATCTTACTTGTAAAACATTCAACATAAGAAAAGAAGTCAATACATCCTTTTTCTTTGTTGTATTTATATTCTCGCCTGGGAAAACTTCCAAATAGCTGACTGTGTTTGAAATCACCCTATAATGCATTGCAAACCCTTAACCTTTTAACACTTCGCGCAATAATTATTGTTCACCGGCGAACAATGACTTTCCATGCTTGTAACATGAAGAAATAAAGCCTTTCTAGCTAACTAATTAAAGGTTTCAATAGAAAATATACACAGTTTCTCTTGTGTGAAGTATAAAATGATTTGCTATTGGTTATGCAATGTTAGCAAGCCAATGTTCGCGTCAGGGAAAGTCCTGTCTTATAACTTCCTGTTTTTCAATCATAACACACAATGGATTGAACGTACTGTGTACACTTCAAATTCACTGAGATTGGCAATTGTCAGACCATTTAGTTCTGTTAAGCCATGGCCAGGTTCATCACCACGATTGTTTCAGCATTTGTATTGTCCAAGTGTTCATTTCTGACGGCCTTGCCACAGTGTAGTACAGACTGCATTAGAGGTTTAGCTGGTTGCAAGTGCACGTTCAGCGGGGCTTGTAATGTCTATGAAACCCACAGCCCTGGCTTGAATATTTCTCACCACTTGCCAAAAGGATTGAAATTGTACAGCTACCGCGAGAGTTCTTTAATTGACAGAAATTTGGCCTATTTATGTGAAGGTGAAACAGTTGCCATACTGTTCGACTGTAACAGTCGCATACCACTCTACACCGCTACAGTGATAGGCAGTCAAGAAGGGACACCATTTGCATTCCTATTGTTTCACGCATGTTTCGATTGAGCAACTTCAAGTCCATTTTCTTTGCTTCAAAGGCTTCAAACAAAACCCGAACTTACATTCCTTTTGAAGAAGTAGTCCAACATGTCTTAATCAGTGATTTTGAGGTAGATTCGGGAACAGAATTCGGTGATTTATCATTGGAAGAAGAAGAGATGATCAATGCGGGTTGCGATCCAGAGGTTGAATCGGCTGTTGTGAGGTATGTACAAATATTTATCCTTTTTTCTTTCGTTTTAAGGGCCATTAGATGTTGAGTAATGTTTATTTATACATTTGTGTACCTTTTTCTTCGTTTTCTTTCATATTTAGAGTTCACCTGTGAAGAGAAGTGTTGCATAGTTGAAATCGAGTTAAATCGTGTCAGATTTCATTGTTTATTTAAAAAAAAAAAAAAAAAAAAAAACTCTGTCTTATACACTTTAATAACCTATGTTAAATCTTAATATAAGTTGTCAACATTGTTGTGCTAGGTGCATGGACCAAACTATTACTGGGTTGCTGACCTATACGAAAGGTTGAACCTTCCCGTTATACCAGCAGATGTCCAAGCTCTTTACAAAGCCATTGCAGACAGAGTAGCTAACCTTGAAGAGCAGAAAGCAGAAAAAGGAAAGCAGCAAAGAGTGCATATGAAAGTTGCAAGAGCAGAAGATCAGGAGGCAAGAAAGAAGTCGGTAAAAGCAGCAGGCAGTGAGGCACACCAATGGCCAGGAAGACTCAGGAGATGATGATGGATGAGTGTATCCATAAGATATTGCGATGCTCTTTTGAAAAGCTACCAGAAGCAAATACTTCTTCAAACTGTGGCCATTACTCCTCACAAACACAAAATCTGCAAGTGTTGTGACAAACTGAAGCCCATCAGTCAGGAACATCAAAATCAATCAGATCGTCAAAGCCATAACCAAGGGAAAAAAGATCTTAAAAGGACCTTTGTAAAACAATATTGAACACTGAACTTTTTTGAATACTCTAGTGACATAAATTATGTAATTAGTCTTGTAGCTCTGAACTTTTCTAGGCCGATTGATGAAGTTGCAGCTATTAATTTAGCTTCAGTTAGTGGTTTTTTTGCTACTTTTAAATATCAGATTAATGGTCATCGCTAAAGGCAAACAATAAATTATCTGTTTTTCATGTAGGTTGGCCATTTCTTTTTGGTCTGTTTTCTGGTTTTGGTCGCTATTTACTTTGGGAGGTAGACAATGTGGTTGTATTTGTGCAGATTTGTAGTTCCTTTATGGTAAAAGAATGCTTTCTCAATTATTTGTTTCATGCTACTTTTTCCACGGACTATTGTTAGTTATTTAGAAAAAATCATTTTTTGTTAGGTGTTGTTTACCCTAAAGTTATCTGGTTATCTTTGCCTAACATGAAACCTTATACATTTCACATCTCGAAAGTTTGAGGAAGTTTGTGTTTTTGAAGACTTGATGGCAGCTTTGAGTGCATTTAACTCTCAACGTACGGTTGAACGGGACTACTCTGAACTTGAATATAATTAATTGAGTACATTACTCTTTTCTTTTTATTTCAGTAGTAATGGGTATTGTATCTAGGTGGACCTGTACTTATTGCCAGACAATGAAATATTCCACAAAATATCCAGTCGACTGGATGTGTTTTCCATTCAACCACATAATTTGTCTTTTGTGCTTTCGCGAGCACAAAGCCGCCAAACATGATATGTACCAGTGCCGTTTTTGTGGGTCAAACCCGGCAGTTTGTACGAGTTGCAGTTCTCCCACCTTCTTTGAAATGCTTGGCCTTTTTAAGGTTTGCTAACATCACCCAAGCTACATAGTGCTCTTACCAGGCGACATACAGCAAAAGCCAGGACCAGCAAATAATTATTCTTGCTCAAAAGGACACTGGAACGAGACCTGAACCAGACAAATGGTTAAATGCAGCTCATGCACAAAAGCTGTGAAGAACAGTAATACCTCATTCTGTACAGAAAGCCTCCTAGTGAAGCTTAACGTCAAAGGAAAGCAAACAAGGCTCACCCTAAAAACCTGGCTGAATGTTCCTTAGTCAGTTTGCAGATAACTGATCTTAACTACAAGAACACCATTCAGCTGCCTCAAGTTTATTCAAGATCTAGTTTACCTATCCCAACAGAAGCTATTGCAACCCAACAAGACATGAACCGCTGGCCATACCTAAGGGGTGTTATCATTCCAACGATTGAAGCTGAGATGAGGCTCCTCATCAGGAGCGATGTTCCCCAAGCTCTACAACCAAGGGAGTTCAGAACGAGTGACAACAGCGGTCCCTTTGCTACACGAACTGTATTAGGGTGGGTGCTTAACAGCCTGTTAGGCAGAACCACCTCCAAGTCCCCGACTGCAAATTTCGCCTAGGTAGAAAAGACCCTCAACCAGCAGTTAAGGACTACTGCAACCTGGAATTCAACGATGCACTCTGTGAATCCAAAACGATGTCTCTAAATGATCGAAGGGCCCTGGATATCATGGAGAAATCTGTGAAGCTAGAAAATGGCCATTATGAAATCACACACTCCTGGAAAGTGTACCCTCTGAATCTTCAAAACAACAGGACTTTAGCAGAATGCCACCTAGAGTTATTGAAGAAACTTTTTAGAAGGGAACCACAGGTGCACAAGAAAAACAAGCAGTTTATGCATGATCTTCTGAGCAAAGATTTTGCAAGGAAGGTTGAGACTCGAGAATCAGGACGACTCAGTATGTTCTGGTATCTCCCACACCATCCAGTGTTCAATCCTCAAAAGCCCGGGAAAATCATGGAGGTGTTCGATAATTCTGTGAAGCACTGTGGTACCTCATCAAATGACCAGCTCTTACAGGGGCCGGACCTAACCAATTCTCTCATTGGTGTCCTCTCCAGATCCAGGGAAGAACAAATTGATCTTATGTCGGATGTCGAAGCAATGTTTCAACCATTTTCGAGTTTGTCCTAGCGACTGTGACGCCCTTAGGTTCCTGTGGTGGCCTGATGGTAACTTAGACAGCCAACCAGAAGAGTATCAAATGAGAGTTCATTTATTTGGCAGAGCTTCCTCACACAGCTACGCTAACTTAACATTGAAGAAACCAGCGGAAGACAACAAGGGAGACTATGATGCTCAGACTATTGAAACAGTAAAGCGAAACTTCTATGTCGATGACTGCCTGAAGTCAGTTCCCACAGATCAAACAGCTATCAATCTCACCGATCAATTGCACAAGTTGTTAACAAGAGGCAGTTTCAACCTCACCAAATGGCTATCAAATTCAAGGAAGGTACTGGAGTCATTGCCAGAGACTGAGAGAGCTGCTCTAGCTGGTTTCCTACCCTTTCCTTGGGAAATGCGTAATGTTTTTCAAGGTTTTGTCAAGCACGTTTCGCTAGTCATAAGTTTTAGGGTTTTCAACTGAGTAGTTTAGTTCTAGTATAGACTTCATCGAGTCAACATCTTCAGTCATCCATCTGGATTTTAGTTCAGTCTACACTCGTGCTCATCATCTAGCATTGGTCCGTGTGCAAACCAAAGTGAGTTTTACTATTTCCTTGCTTTAGATTTTCTAGTATTTAGTTTCGGTTTTTGCTTGTTTTATTTCTTTCAGTAATAGTTTAGTTTCTAGTATCTAGTGTTCAATTCATTCTTAATCATTAGTGCTCAACATGTACACATGGATGTACTGATTGATCTACAATGTTTCTTTCATCGAATCATTTGGATTATTAATTAGCTTGTTTAGTCTTAAATTTTGTTTCATTTGATTGTTATGCTATTTGACATCATTAGTGTTCATATAGCCTTCTATATACCTTTTTCTTGTAACCTTTTAGATAGCTTAGCTAAATAAATTTCTATTTGTTGTTGTTTTTTTTTAATTGTTTTTCAGTTCAAGCCGATTTTAACCGACTTTCATCAATTTTACGACTTTGTAATCTACTTTTCAACTCAGCAACCTTTGGTCAGTTGGTTTAAGATTATTTTTCCCACATCAAATTTTTGCAAGGTCGTATCACTAGGAACTTTGAGCAATTCTGTTCAATAAACCTTCACCTTGTTGTTTTTAACTCGTCATGCTCGTCTTCAAAGCGGTGTACCATGCTATTTGGTAATTTGCTTGGTTCACGAGTTCATTATTTTCCTGAGCAAGTTACAGGCCCATTCCACAGTTCAGTGATTTTCAAAGTAAACACCTGGGTGGAGAGAGGCAACATAAGAGTAAAGAGCCTTGCCCAAGATCAGAACATAATGTTGGGGTTCGAACCCCAACTGAGCGCTCTGGAGTCAAGGGCTAACCATGAGGCAATTGTGCCTCTCACATTTCATCCTTGGCGGCCAAGACTTCTAGTTTAGTCACCTTAATGGCAACTACATTTACACTACATTTTGCCAATCAATAACCGTTATTTTGTCACAAACATTGTCCTTCTTTGTGTCCTTCTAAAAAACACTGAAAGATCTTACTTGTAAAACATTCAACATAAGAAAAGAAGTCAATACATCCTTTTTCTTTGTTGTATTTATATTCTCGCCTGGGAAAACTTCCAAATGGCTGACTGTGTTACCACTCAAAAAACAGAGAAAGCACCAAGGAACTGTTGAATCAATTTTCGACCAGATAGCACTGACAGTCTCATTCTCTCATCAACTTTGTTCTTCCTCATCTAGAGCATCAACTGCTCCTGCTCAAAGTAGGAACCTTGGTTGCTAGCAGCTAACACCTCAGCTCGATCCTTATCGAATGAATTTGAAAGCTTTTTGCTCCTTGAAGGTTTCTTTGTACTTGCAAAAGAACAAGAACTTTTGCATTTTGTCTTCATTGACATGGAATAGATATATCACAAGCTTTTAAATCTATAATCTACAAACACAAAACACTCAAAGAAGCACACAGACAATCAATTTTAAAACACAAACACAATTAAGTGAAAAGTCATAAAGCCGCTCAGAGGAAGCTTCTTCCATGCTTCGGACTTCTCTGCTTAGTAACCTGGCAGTCTTATTTCAGTTTCCAGTACTTTCTGTAACACATGCTTTGCACTTGGTCTATCAAGTTGTCTACAAAGAATCCTGAGCATCTTTGTTGTTTTGCCTGTCTTATAAAGCCACTTTTTATTTCTTCAAAGTTAAAAAGGGTCGTTTGAAATCATCACGTTTGATTTGTAAGCATTTTACAAAAATTATCATCAAAAAGCCCACACAGACACGTTGCTTAACTGGGTAAAATGCGATCGCACAATGACTGCCATTTAATTCTTCGCTTCCCGTGGTTACCGTTTTGAGAGACGTACAGCATGAAAATCATCATTGGTTCACACTTACAACTTAACAAGAATGGTAAATAATCCCTTAGTGATTGTATGTGGTTATAGTTCAAACTCCTTTTCTTTTGCTAATGGCGCCCACATGCAGTACAGTTGAATCAAACTGGTGTTAAAATGGCAATTTAGATATCAATCCACTAACATACTAACCTTCCCACCTCCTCCCAAGGGCTAGGAAAAGGTCATTGACAATATGTGTTTTGCACTCACGTTAGTTGTGGGAAAATATTATGAAAACAATGCCATATCATAAACATTGCGTGGGGAGAGAGAGATTAGGGAGAGTGAAACGAACATTTTCAATCCAAAATGAACAATTCATCTTACAACAAAGGTGACAGTTTCTTCCTCTGGTTATTTGAAAATACATTTCAGACTTTTTCAAAAAAAATATACTTTGGATGTTAGGGAGCTGACATATAAGTGCTGGCGAACTGACATTATATATTGACGAATCAACTTCATATGTTGGCCAGCTGGTAGTTAGTGAACTGACATGTTGGTGAAAGGACCGGTTTAACCCTTGTTGTTTACTTTACCAAGATTGTATCACATTTGCGTGGCCTGGGAAAGATGGTTAACATGCAACGAAGAGCGAAACATTCAGCAAATTTCGGTATAATGTTGGAGGCTAAAGCGGTTACCTTGTATCAATGAATCTATGGACACAAGTTCTAAAACATTGCTCCAATTTTTACATATAATTGATTCAATCTTATAGTATTTTCCTTTAAGTTATTTAAAGTGTCCACAATTAGCTTTTAGCTAAATACCTTGACACTTTAATAAAGTTTATGTATATTATATATTCTCAACAGGCGATGTTTGATATTGGAACACAAAGGGTACTAATGTTGCAAAATACTGAGGTCAGTTTTAGCATTGCTTATGTCAGTTTTCTTTCAAAAGGTAAGCTTAACAGTAAAATGTTTGCCTTAAACGTTTAATGGATGCTAACTTCCTTAAAACAGATGAACTGAATGGCTAAATGTCTACACGTTTTGTCTAAACAGATGCAAATTTCTTTTAAATGGATGAGCTAAATGCTTAAACGTTTTGCATTAAGCGGATCCAACATTTTTACAAATGGATAAGCTAGCCATTGAAATGTTTAGGGAAAAAATGTTTAGTGGATTGTGAGTTTAAAAATGGATGAGCCAAGCATTTAAATGGTTTCCATGTCCCATTTTAAATGGATAGAAAAAAGAAACTAAATGGAAAGCAAACACTTTTTCGTTTAAAATGGTAAAGCGTATATGGGCATTTCCACAGTTACGGACGTTACATTCAGAGTCATTTTTGAAACTTTAATCTAGCACAGGCAAAGGATAGGAAGAGATTGTCCAATGTTA
>OMLO01002294.1_pt1 | contig 15350 bp, 4 predicted proteins | sample 1674811 | NCBI WGS metagenome assembly OMLO01 (sample SAMN06265003, study PRJEB25207) | coral metagenome | isolation source: Coral host | place: Mexico:La Bocana,Puerto Morelos, Mexico | collected 2008-11-13 | reverse complement strand
AGTCAAAGCTATTTCCTTCCAACTCTGCCGGCAAAGGTTCAAAAGCTGATTAAGGTTCTTATTGTTATGTGTTTCTGTTGTGTTTTACGTATTTGGTCGTGCGGATGACTGTACGAAACTGTTAAATATATTCCCGTTTTTACCTTGAACAATTGTTATTTAGTTTAGATCTTAGTCCTTGAGTATGCATCTACATCGAACTCGCAAATACCGCATCACGTCTGTCTCTTATTTCTAGCATCGCCATCAAACATCTCGCAAAATTAGCTGCTCGTATTGGAGAAGCAAGCCACTGACGATTGAAGAAGCAAGCCACCTAAAACGACTGTGTGCTATTTTCTATTTTTGTAAAACTAGCTGAACCATTATCAATTCTCAGTCGACTGAGTTCAAGACTACCAAGTTACCACGGATGCCATCATCTGGGCATGAGAGAAGTGAGAGATCGACTCAAAATTCGACTGCGGCTTCAATTAAAACGAAAACGCAAATTATCAAACAAACGTCTTTTTTTACCAACCCTTTTGTGGCTTAATTGTTTCATGACTAACATGAGACAGGTTGCCCAAGATTAAAAGAGAAAATATCGTTCCTCATGATTACGCGTGGAAAATCCTCTGATTTCTCGCGCTTTCACAAATTTCCAAACTGTTGCAACTTAAGCATAGAACTGTACTTTATTAACATTCCGACAAGGACTATAGTTCATCTTCAGTCTATTCAACGCTCGGTAGCACGTAGAAATCGACAAGCTCTATCTTTCCTGGCGTTCTTTCGCAAGCGGCGACCTACTCGCACCACGTTCAAATTTACAGCACTGTCTCTGCAGTCCTCCTGGTTTATATTTGCAATAGATAAATGGCAAGTAGTATCGAATCTTTAGAAAGGCCTGAGAGGGATTCAAGACACATATTAAAGGCTTCCGATGAGTACTGATTCTGTCCCTGTAAAAACAAATGCTTCGACATCAATGTTCGACTTCATTCCTAAATGAGCTGCCTCTTTCGTAGCGTAAACCTTCTACTTTTAAGGATGCAAGCAGAAATCCAGCGAAAGAGAGACTGAAATATTTTTATGAAAGTGATTTGGTACTTCCTTTACAGGACAAGCCATTTATACGTTTCCAGCTGAGAAATCAAGAAAGGTGACTGGCCTGAAAGACGCAAAACGAACGCGGAATTAATTAACCCAATTTGTTAGATTACTGAGCAGATGTCAGAGGCGACCAAAAGCGATTTACGCTCCCTTAAGGACCCTTAAAAGAACTGTAGAAAATATAATTAGATTATTGAGAAACAGTCTTGCCAGCGCTGAAAAACGCTTCACCGTTTCTTATCTCCTTGATATTTTTCTTATTGTATATTAGAGCAATAGACTGTACTGAATTTTTTTAAAGTAGTAGTACTCAAAGTCAATATAATTTTAAGACGCTTTTGAAGATGTTTGAAGAGGTTTTCATGGAGCACAGAAAAACGCCAGATAAAGGTGCTTCTCTTCAACGATGCCATTTTAGAGATTGTTAGGGATTTCGAAAGAAAATTTCCTACCTTTGCCGGACTTGTGTTTGTCTTTGCCCAGTAACCCTGTTGGTTTGATAGTCTCTACTCGCTATAATGTGGCAAACCTTTATTTAATCCATCATAAACCTTCTACAATGTGAAATATTTTAAGACTACAGCAATACAGTCTATAGTTAACTTTCATTCCAGGAGTTAAACCCTACATAGACGACATTACTTAGAAAACAAACTGAATAGCAATAGCTGAAGGCATAGCTTAAGCTCGTCATTACATTTACTCTGTTCGAATTAACAACAACATATAATGCCAGTAAACGCTACATTGAACCTATTTCCCTTCAGCAACTTAGTTTTAACTTAGAATGTTTCATTGACTCGAAATGAAATGAAATTACAAAAAAAAGCTAACGTACTTTTTGTTTTTTCTCTCGTTCTGATAATTTAGATCTTTTAATTAGAACTTAGGTTTTTTTATAACGCCACAAAGCAATCAGACGCGCGAAGTTTTAGTAACAGCCACATTCTTCAATAATCAGATCTTTAAAAGTATACCGTTCGAAAACTTCATGCTCTTTGACGTAATAAATGAAAGACAGTGGCCGCAGTTTGGTGGGAACACAGCATCCTTCGCCATCGGTTTTGTTTCCCTCCTTGTTCACAAACGCTTCGAGCAATGAGTGAGTGGTGAACGCCATCCCGTGTGTTAAGGAGCACAGGCCTCTGCACTGGTAGGCGTTAAAGCTCTCAGGTCTGATGAAACTGGCTGGCAAGCCAAGAACTGATGAGTTGACGAGCAAGTCTTCCCTTCGGCAGCCTTTATCTGCTTGTTCAACCGTCATTTCTGGACTTTCGCGCTTTGTTCTATCAGTCGAGGATCGCCTTAGCTGAGCTTCATGATGGTTTTCAAGAGCTAGTTAGGACGAAAAATGATAAATATTAATGACAGTTTCAATTTCTTATCTGAGGCTCCTGACAAAGTCTAGTACACCTAGCTAAAGACAAGAAAGACTAGTTTCTGACCTATTTGACGTTCTGGGCTAAGACTATGTTTCTTTTCTTAATTTTTCTCACGAAGAAATCACCGCTCACCCCACGTAAATACAATCACTAAAATGATGTTTTGTTGCTTACAGTTGGCTTGATTGTATCCCATCGAGGAGGTTTCACTAGGAGTCTTTCGTCCGTCCATAGTCAAAAAGGGGTGTGCCTTTGATTCGGTGGATTCTGGTACGGTTTTGCTCATTTCCGAGAACGGACTTTTCACTTCGTCCTTGGCCTGTACCTTTCTGATCGCGAATGGGCTCGCCAAATCAAATTGCGCGACGAAAAGCGAGAGAAACACATACAGCATTTTCATGGTGTCCACGGCAAGTTGGTAACGTCGAGTTGATCCTTCGAATACAATCAATGAACTGGTTAAAATGTAGGTGGGGATCACTTGATATGACACGTATCTTTTGTTAGCCTAAGCCAATAGTATTTACCTACCCTTTGTCTTGTTATTCAGCACGTGGTATCCAAAACTATCGTGAGTACTCGTGTCATTTAGTATCTTTATTTTGAATTATCAACCAATGCTATATATCCTGCGCTACACTTTATCTGAAATGACCTGGACTGCTTTATGGTTATGTGGCGCCTTGCCAGGATTGATCCCACAACCAAATCCTATACTATTGCGGTATTTGTCTGTAAAAGAGTGCAATCTGGCTATGTAGTATTTAACAACAGTCGCTGACAAAACCACGCATTTCGCGCTCCGTGCTTGTTGTTCTATCCACCGTGATAGCCTCGGAAATGCAGGTGGATGTTTGTGCTTGAGGTTCAAGTGCAGTTTATTTTTCTTTCGAATATTTTGATATTTTTGAGCTGGACACACCCTAAGAGCAAATTAGTTTAAGGCTGAATAATAGCTCTTAATATAATGGATTAAAATTTTTAGCATTACTTTAAAACCAGCTGTAATTTGAGGGGTTTTTGCGTATGCAAGTTTCTAGCGGCGATTACAACAACACGCTCACACCAAAAATGCTCACACCACGATTTCTATAGGTCACGATACTGAAAGGAAATGAAATGTTACACTGAAGAAGTATCTCCGATTATTGTCTAATCTTTTGTTGTTATTGTTGTTTTTTTAGGTTTCTCTGTTGGGAAGGAAAAAACACTTATAGCCACCGCTGGAAACAGCTTAACTTTAGTCAATTGTTAACTTTTAGAGTCTAATCTTGACTGACTTGAATCGACGCCAAAGCTTCCATGGCAAAGATAGTTTCTCGGACCTTTTAAAGCGTGACGCGCATAAAGAATCTCTGCATGGAACGTTAATTTCTAATGTGTAGGTACAGTTCAAAATCATGTGAAGCGTCGGCCGACAAATACTGCTAGAATATGTACACATCTGAGAATTGAAGAACATTAGAGGAGAGTAGGCCAATGATTCTGCTTGTCTTTTATAGAGACCATTTGTCCCCACTACCGTAACAGAAACAGTTTCTGCAACCTGTTTAGTCAAGTTACAAATGGACCCCGCTAATTTTGAACTCAAATAATCCGAATTCCCCCGTTATTTGAATTTGCCATAATTTGCCTATTGGTCATTCACCAGTACCTATTTCGAAGTCCCGCTTTCTCGAGCTAACGTATTTTTCTTTCTTCCGCAAGAATTTCAAATAGTGGGGTTCAACTGTATTTTGGCTTGGCTCAGCTCTTGGGTGGCGCCTGATTTACGATGTTGAGACTCCAGCTGATGTAAATCCAGATTAATGGTCTTTCGCACATACACACTACGCTTTTCACTTGTAAATAGCGAAAAATCAAACAGTAAATAACATCACAGCAAGGCAAAGTACAGTTTAAACCGTTACGTATACAAGCCCGTCAAAAATGTTGTACTGTTCCAAGCTCTCGGTCAGCGGGGGGCGATCGAAAAGGCAGGCCTGCGACGAGCGGGGTCTGGGGTCTGGATCGTTCCAATCGTACGCACAGACCGGGAGAGCATGGAACAGGCTAACAAGAAGGGAGGTAGTACAAATATAAAACCGAAAGGGGGAGCTGGGCGGGGAAAACTGCCAAAATTCCAATAGTGCTTGCGATTGCTGGCTATTGAACACAGTGAGTCTAATGCAAGCTTGATATAGGGGGATCTTTACTGACGTCATTGTTTACATTTTTGCTCATTTGCATACGGCTTTTCTTACAGAAGGAAACATGTTACATATCCCCTCTTCTTGAGGCGTCCTGGCGACTATATTCAATCCCTATTTCAATTTCGTTAGCATTTACCGAGGCTTTCTTCTGAGAATTTTTTGAAAAGAAGATCGTCTCTTTGGCCTATTCATATCTCATTTCTGCTATAAATAATCAGTGCAAATTTTTTAGTTATTTCTATCCACCTAAAAGCGTTTTTTTTGCGTGAAATCTTATGAATGTGAATGTTCTGATACTACATCAATAATGGCATGACTTGGCATCGCTTTGATCAAGCTTTGTCAAATTTTCAATGTCCACCATTAGTTTTGCATATCACATCAACATTTTCAGTGCTGATCATTTCATGCAAATAGACTGGGAAAATCGTTTAAATAACTCTGAACACTGCAGGCTCTTTCTTAAAGATTAATTCAAAATAAAATGAAGTTACAAAAAACTCTAAAATTCTTGAATTTCTTTCTTTTTCTCTAGCAAGATCATGAGAGGTGAGCGATTCAGAAATTTAGTTCAGTTCCGCTGTGTTAGCCGGAACATTTTCCTTTACAAATGTTCGGAGGCGCGATTTTCCTGGCCCCTAAAAAAAATTGTTTGATTTTCCTGGCCCCTAGCAGAGAAGATTAAGGCCCCCGGACTTCCGACCTTTTGTTCGCTGCTGAATATTTGTAAGTTTTGGTTAATTTCCAGCTTACAGCTTTTCCTCAAATTAAACATTAATGATATGCTGCACTTTGCTGTATTTTTCCTGAGAAACCTTTTTAGTTAATCAAAATCGTTTAAAGCAGCATTTAACATCCTTCATATTGAATTGATGATCAATACTCGGATAATTATGCGTATGAACCGGTACTTGGTTATGTAAATCTTAAAAAGTAAGAGCAAAACTCCTGTTTCGTTGTAATTTTGAATGCAGCTGTTTCGAGAAAGGTTGTCTGATTAAAGCGTGGAGCCTACGCGTGAAGATCGAATGGTAGTCTGGGTATTCATTGGAATTTTGTATATGGGTGCGGAAGAAATCTACAAATTTGTATTTTGAACGTGAAGTATTAGTAAGATTACATTCGATTTTGAAACTCAGACGACAGTTTTTGTGACGGGAGCAGCATTAACAAATTAGTTCTTTTTCATCGGTTTCCAACAGACCACTTTCGATATATTAAAATTCAGCTTGGCAGCGAGGCTTAGAGGACACAATCAAAGGGATAGGAATTGAATGACGTGTTTATTCATTTCTTTTGTTTGTGTCCTCTAGGTCTCACTATCAAGCTGAATTTTAATATATCGAAAGTGGTCTATTACTTAGATGTTTTTTTTCTTACGAAAACATTCGCATGCAAATTTTTCACAATATTATAACGGACCTTGAAATAGCTTTGTCCGCCAGCAAAATCGGGAGTACGATCTTCCATTTTACATTTATATAAGAAAACCTTGACTACTAAAACATACAGTTAATTTAATTTTCACAAGACTTAGAATTTGTATAAAGGGTGAAAGCTTCTAAAGAAACTGTGGTGCTGCGTCGGTGGGGGTAACAAGGTAATTTGGCTATATCAACTAAGTTGGAAATGTAAATTGGCCACCGTAACGAGTTATAAAGCTGACGTTTCGAGCGTTAGCCCTTCGTCCATTCGCTCCGACGAAGGGCTAACGCTCGAAACGTCAGCTTTATAACTCGTTACGGTGGCCAATTTACATTTTCAACTTAGTTGATATAACTAAATTACAATTTGTATATCCCGGGATAAAAATTCAAGGTAGAAACTTCAGTTTTGGTTACCTCCCAAATCCAATTTGTGAGGGCGATTCAGAGTAGAAATATCCAGTCACAATCGCAAAAAAGGTGCTCTATGGCTTCAGGTTTGTTATCACAAAAAAAAAAACACTCGATCATTGCGACCCTACTGCCGTTTTTTCATTAACAATGCGCTTGAGAGGGTTTATGTACGGTGTAAAACTGTCAATAGATGTGCATTGTGTCGTTCTTTTGTCTGGAGTTCTATTGTCTAGCGTGGGATCATTGTTTTTCTTTGTTTTATTCTTTTGACGTAACTGGTGACCGTTTTAAACTGAACATGAGCCCTCGAGAGCACGGGTTGATGGCATTAAGCTGGCTTTCAAATTTTTGCTTCGAAATGTTAATTCCGTAGTGATCGCCTTCTTCCCCTATGAAAAGGCCTCCCTGTGTGGTGCCTTTTCAACTTAACAACAGGTGAGCCAAGCAGTGCAAGAAGATCGTTGTTTCATTAGCATTTATATTAAGATTTAGCCAAGCCTAAAAGCGGTGCTCCTGGACAGGTTTGTTCAAAGCCAGATTAAACTAACCAGGATAAGCGAAAATTTTGATCTGAGTTTTGTAACTTTGCAATAAGGTTTTCTGTATATAGTTTGGCCTTTTGTTTTTAAGTTTGATTAATCCCAAAATACACAAAACAAAACCAGTGAAAACGTTTGTATATAAGAAAAAATTATTCTTCGTTTAATTTTTTAATCTTGGGTTAGCGTTAACCGGCTTCCGAGCCACCCGACCCAGCTGTTTACAACAAATTAACCTAACAGGAGCCCGCGCTCAAATAAAAATCCAGCAGCTGGTCGGCGATATGGTCACGTGATACTGGTCACCGCACACTTTGTTTTGAAAGGTGTCAATTGACCACGACATGTATGTCCAATATCAAGGAAGGACGCTATAAACCAAGGCTGCGTGTCTCTGTTAACCTATTTGTTGGAGTATGGCCGCGACCTTGCACGATTCCGTAATCGTCGTCATCATCGCCGCTATAAGTGAATACTTGCCAGGAACCTCACGATCACATGACCTTCATTTCAGAAGAGTCGAGATGCACATTTTTGAAAGTTCTCTGTTAGAACTAAGTCTCATCCTGGTTGTAGCCCTTAGATATCTTCTGCTTACCTCAATCTCTGTCATAAAATCACCAGTGGATAAAACACCGATCCATCCACGCAATGAAAGAAACTTCATTTATAACACGGTAAAAAAATATCGATACATAATAATGCGCAAGCTCGGAACGCCGCCTTTTTCCTCCAAAACAGGGATAGAACCATGTATGGCAGAACGTTTGTAAGCGCGCGTGCGTGCCTAACAGCCATCTGTTAATTACAAGCGAGAACAATAGAACAAGATTAATTCCAAACTGTCAACAACACACTCTGATTGGTTCTTTCTGAGCATGGGCATAGCATGCAAGTTATCCTAGACTCTCTTTTTCCCCGTTGAGTTCAAAGCTTTATAGCGGGGGTAAAGGAGAGGGACTGGACTAGATAATGCCCAGTCCAACGCGTTCTTTACAGAATGCACAACTCTACTTCAGGGCCGGGTTGTTCCAAAGGTGGATAACCCCATCCGCCACATAAATCACTATCAAGCGGATACCGTGGTTTGTTTTATTAATACTTATTCACTGGATAGCAATTCATCCGGTGGATAGCGTTATCTAGCCGGGGCCAGTTCTTCAATCTTTTCACTTGTCTAATACTTTGGAACCTACGTAAATGAATATATGAAAGATCATATATTTGAACTGCGGAGAAAGACGTGAATTAATGTGAATTAGTCCGAGATCGTTATTAAAAAATAGAAAGCATTTCTAGTGTTCACGTGGAGTCATAAAAACATTGGGGGAATGAGAAGTATTGTGAGAAAACGACCTGCAGGCGAGTGTTTGTACAGCTTTGTCAAGTTCTCCCAATCATTTACAAATGTTTCTATGACTCAATAAAGCAACACGGAGAACATGCTTGCTATTTATTTCTTTACAAAAGGCAGAAGGAACACTCGTTTATTTTGACTGCAAGGACGTAAATTCTCTTTTCTCACGCCTTAATCTCATCGCGCTAGTTCTGTGTATCTATCGAGTTAAACAGGAACAGTTTTAAAGGGTGTTTTGTGATCGAGTTTTGTGATTTAAGGAACTCACTTCCGACCATGAGATATAAAAGAAATATAGTTCAAGCTTCGCCTTGAATTCGGTACTAGCGAACTCTATTCAGAATTCAAACTTCTTGCTGTGTTCCTGACAGTTTTCGGGTACTCCGAAGATTCCAAACAACTTGAGAGAACGGGGAAATAATTTTGGTTGAAGTTTAGTGTCACACTCCTTTTAAACTCTTATTGGCTGATTCTTCCAAACAGATAATAAAATACGTGTTGAAAACACATCGAAATTTTGATTAATGATTTCTCAGTAAAGAATACCTAAGACAATACTTAACTTTAAAAAAATGAAGTTCCCTTGTTTACATTTGAGATTTTTTGCAATAAAGTAACATTTTTAACCGCACAAACCCTCGCTAGTTCTCTTGTATTGTGGCTCTAAAAGAACTCGACGTAGTCAAGGCAAGATCATTCAAAACTCACTCCAAATGGAAATTTCAAGATAATAATAAGCTTGCGGTTAGTATTTACACAATTCTCGTGGCACGCTGCATGTTTCACTGCTTTATAAGATCTTCAATCGACTGTACAAGAGGCGTTGAATGGCCCAGCAGGGCTGCACGTTGCTGCGTGTCTTTGCTAATCAACACGCTGTGTGAGCAAAGCGGGTAGGTTATCAACCTGTATTCAATTTCGCTGACCCCTTTTCTTTCACTGCAAACGAAAATTCATTACCAAAGCAATTAACGCTAAAAAGTCCTTGGGGGTTAATTCTCTTGCTAGCATTATTTCCATAGTATTCATTCTCTCCGCAATTAAAGGGCTGTTGTTCGGTTCCTTAAAGAACATAAAATGGGTCAGTCCCTTTAGAAATCTTTTAAAAGAAAGTAGATACAACATTTATAAGCAACTCCCGACTCTTGTCCGGTCAATTGACCGGTTCACAGAACACTTTTAAACATCTCGCTGGTTCGGCCGCGAAGCAGATTTTTTCTAACTTTGTTATTTAGACAAATTCATATGCAAATTTTTCTCTAGAACGTTGTTTACGACTTGATGACTGTCTTATGCAGCTTGTCATGAGGACTGAGTTTAAGATTTATTATTTTTGTAGTTTTGAAAATGTGTTTTTCTTTTTTATTTGAAGATAAAATGAGAAGACTTGTCGATAAACACTTTTAAACTAAAAGATACTTTTTTCACGAGATTAGAGTTGAATCCAAATTAGGTATTCAATTAGACACCAGCAGTTGTTCGAAGACTGAAAGGAATTAATGATTGTATAGCCGACACAGAGTGTTACTTTTCCGCTTAAGGCTCCACTGATTGCTCCACAACTTAACACACATTGCCCCATAAAGCAGGAAGAAAATTATTTAAAAATCTGGCGCTTTTAAAGTTGTTTAGTCCGTGTTAAGAGAAAAGTCCGGGTAGATAACAGTCTCGATTAGTGCGTGTTACAATAGTGTTAAGTCGAATATCTGCTGATAAGCGAATTATTTCAATGCGTTTTCAGAACTAGATATACCCAGTATTGGAAGTAAGTTTTTGTGGTTGACCTTTTCTTCTTCCCAAACTTTTCGATAAATAAAGCAAATGAAAATCGTAATTCCGGTCGGCGATTTCAATGGGCCTTTTTAATTAAAAGATCTTGGATTAGCGTTGTTGACAAGTGGGGTGATTCATGCACCATGAACGTGCTCAGCCAAGTGGGAGGAGATTGACGTTGTGCCCAAGGGACCGAAACCAAGCGAAAAAAACCGCCACTAAAAAAATGTACAAACACCCCAAAAATTAAAGGTTATTTACGAATCCATTTTTTTTTTTACAAACAGACCAATTTTTTCGTCTTGTTTGACCGATGCTCAAGAAGTGAATAAAGGCCAGTGTGTCATTTTCAAGATGCATCCTTCAGAATAGAAAATAGGTGCGAAAACATTAACCCAAGAATAAAAGAAGACAATGAAATCAGCAGTCGCAACGGTTTTTCTTAAAGAACAATTTTCTTAATTCAAATGGCTTTAGGAATTCGACATCCTCGACATGTTACTGAAGAAAAGGCATATTCTTTATCGCTATTCATTGTTACAAAAAGCCGCCAAGTTGTTTTGACAATTCAACTCAATGTGTCCCTTTGCAAATCTCTGCGTGCGTTCTTCTCGTCACAGATAAAAAAGAATTGTTTCTATTTCCTCGCCTTTTCCGGCCTCGTGTCGAGAGAAAATGATTTTCAACCGTGAAGGTTCAGTAGGCTTTGAATAATATGTGGCTGGGATTTATCAGCCAGAGCACTAAATCACAGTATGTTGGAGTGTTGCACTCTTAGTTAACTCGGGCATACTAAACGGCTCATAGAGAAGAAATTAAACTGTCGTTAGAAAAATCTTTAATTTTCGCTTTCAGCTGTTTCCTGTTTAGTCCGCTAGGACAGGTGTAGCTTCACACCGTGGTTTGAAAAAGGGTCACAGTCGAAGCTACACTCCACGTTTCGGTTTGCCACAGCGACACTACCAAAATGCTAAAGAAGGTTCCTTACTTCTTCGCAACATAATTCTTTAGAAATTGCTTGAATTTCGCCGTGACTAACGTTCGGCTACATCAGCCGTGTATTTAACAGATAAAATTTACTTTTATTGCATTTTGTGTTTTTATTCTTAACCACAGCACTTGCGCGCTTGAGGGCAAATGCAAATTCTTAAACCAGCGAAGACAAGAGCCATAACATGACGGCCTATTTTCTGTCACCCCAAATTTTCATGCAGGAGCTTCTTGGCTTATTTTCACGTCTTTACAAAGAGCAGCTGTGGACAATTCACTGCTCCTTTCATGTAATACACAGTATTCTGCCTGGTTGAAATGAACGTGAATTTCCAAGATATTTGGCACTTAAGGACTCGTTAGTATTCAGTTGTGGCTTCATTATATAGTTTTCCCTGTGCTGTGGGTGTAATTTTCGTTGCTAATGTCTAGTTCAATCTACCATTTATCGTTAATTTTATCTTTTACGACATTACGAAAGGCAAAACAGCTTTGTAACAAGTCCTAAAACAGACATTAAAAAGAAGAAAACTGAGAAGAACGCTTTGGTTTCCGCGCGTTCACGTATCGGCGCCATTTTAGTGAAACAAATACGTGTTTATACGAGCCACAAGAAGTTACATTATCTTACTTTTGCTTACAAAGAGTCGACGACTGTGTTACGTTTGAGGCTGAACGATTCCTTTGAAAACTTTTATATTGTGTTGTTCAAAAGACATAACGCTTTTATTGTATGGCTTTCATAGCTTCTTGTACTGCCAGCGAGTAATTTCGCCATTAAATTTGAGTTGAATAGACCCAAGACAAAAGAATAGACATATCAACGTTCGATTTCAATGCACTCTAGACATTGATGGTTGCCTTGCTTTGTGGTTTTCGTGGTGAGCAATATACACATTTCGGACGTTTTAGCCCAGAAAACTTGGTCAAAACTACAAACACTAAACGACAGCATTTTCAAGTCGCATTTTGCCTATAAAACAAAGGCGTTCTTGTCAGAATGTCAATGTTGCCTTTGGATACCAAGACTACGAAGTTCTTGCCCCGAATTAAACGTTTCTTTTCTCCTGTTTAATGGAAGATAATCACCGTAGTGTTATCGCCTATTTTAGCATTTGAATATTTGACCCTTGTGTGTGTAACTAGCTCAAAATCTTTGACAAACAATTGACGCTTAAAGCATAACAGAATATTTATACTTTATTAGTGCGATAACACTCAAACCTGTTTAGTGCCAGCATGCAGCTTGAATAGGCACCAAAAAAAAACGAAATCCAATTTTCACTCTTGCTTGATTAGTCGCCGGGTAAATAGTACAGAACAAAAAATTGGTCACTGCGTTTGAAATAACTCTCAACGATGGACAGCGAGCAGGCTTCATCGCCATCTTTGATTTAGGTGTGAAAATCTTGAATAAATAAATCAAACAAAGAGCCACTCGCTCGATTATTGCCGTTATAGCTGCTAGGAGCGTGCAAACTTTAAATTATTTAGATAAGAAAATAAATGATCAAAATAATTTTCTGTTCAAATTGAATAGAGCGGACACAGGTTTTATTCAAATTGTTATCTGGGCTAACCTCCTCTCTCTGTGGTTTCAGTCTTCTTCAATAAACTCCGTGAGACATTTCGCGATGTATGCATCGCAGGTCAAAAGCGTCAAGTAATGTTATAATCCTATAAACTTGTGGTGTTTACAATCGTTTCTCGCAAAAAGTAAATATAAACTTAGCTAATAATTGAATGTCAAGTGTTGGCAAAATTCTTTTTGACACATGAATTGAAAGATAAGCTGTCTTTTTGTACCGTTAGATATACAAGGTAATCACTAATCAGTCAAACCTATACATGCCGTTGTGTGTACAGTTGTGGATAAGACGAGCTGGATTCTGTCACTTGCTGACTATGAATGTTCTGTGCAAAGGACGCCGCCGAAGAAAACGCCGAGACGGCGCTTGTCGTAGGTCCTGGCTCCATACCGGTGCTGTAAAGATGGCTCGTCGTGTGCCCGTGAGGTCCCGTTGGAGAAACCATCATTTCAGTCGGACGGACTGAATATTGTAAATCATGCATGCTGTTGGTATGACTCGGAGGCGGCGGTGGAAAACCGTGAGTTTGTCTCTGAGCGTGTACCGCAGCCATATCATACATTGGATAAGTGGCGTGTTGAGGCATCTGATAGTATTGCGGATACATGGTCTCGGGTGCCATTGTAGGCGGATACGCCGTTAATTTCATGGCGGCAGCGTGGACTGCAGGCTCTGCGCCCGCGTATGGAAACGAATACGTCGATTTCTTCATTAGCTGCTTTTGTTTCCTCCGTCTTGGCTTGTACTTATAGTCAGGGTGCTCCTGACTGTGAATCTCTTGCAGTCGCTTGGCCTCTTCTTGGTAAGGTCGTTTGTCGTGGTCGCTCATTTTTTTCCAGTGCGCTCCTAGGATTTTGCTGATTTCAGAATTGTGCATCTTCGGGTGCTCCTTGGCCATTTCTTTTCTTCGTTCTTTTGACCAAACCATGAAAGCATTCATAGGCCTCTTAATGTGACCTGGATCGTTTTTACTCATGATGCTGCTGTTTCCGCGTCAAAACTTTGTTGCGCTTTGTCCCACTCGACTATCAAGTGAATAGTTAGTCGTGTCAACTGGCTCTGTCCCTCAGAACAAGGCCATGGTTTCGTGTGTAATATTCAACAAAGCTATTTACATTTCTGGCGTTGCATGCGAACAATGGAGTTTTTAGAAATCTTTAATTACCATAATCATTCCAAACATCAAAAGGACAAAACACAATAGAGCAAGTATTCAACATATTTACTTGAATAATTAATTATTTCAGTAATGCTTAACCATTGCTGGTTCTAATCCCTGTATTTTTATTGTGTCCATTACGCGGCAAGGTAGCCTTGTTGAACCAGGCGATATCATACGGCCAGCAGAAGCTTGGTTTTGGGTCCAAAACGACGGCGCTTGTTAAACCTCATTTTCATTAGAACACAGCTGGGTATCCGTGAGATTAATCATTTCAAAGTTAATAACATGTTTGCTTTAATATTTATGTACAATTTAAGCGAATATTGAGGTAAGAGTATTTCGAAACAGGCAACAGAACAGTTGATTTCGACGCGCTTTGTTGCTATACGACAGAACTAACAAGAATTTAATTTATCCAGGTATTTTTCGTTGATGAGGAAAGAAATAAAGCTTGAATAGGCCCAACAGTGGGCAATTAAAATAAAGGTCTCGACAGTAATTTATATTCATAATAAAAGCAGCGTTTTTGAAAAGTTTTCTGACAGTCGACATTGTTATGCAGATGATTCAATTTACATCAAGCCTTGAGGCCTTTTGTCATTACGTACACAGATCCGTTAGAGATGAGCAATATTCTCAGTGCAATGTTTGACTGCAGTTCTCTGTCAAATATCGAACATAAAGACTCGAGTGGTGTAATCCAGTGTCCATTTACTCAGCACTCAGCCTTATATACAGACAAGTTTTAATATCAATTAAACAAGTTGATCACACAATGGTCGGACAATACAATCCTTCATCTTCCACTTGACCCAATTTTCGTTTACGCCTGCAAAAGATGTTTCTTTAAACTGCGACACTTTTGCAGCTTTAACCAGCGTTAATGAGAGAATCATAAAGAAACTAAATCCAATCAAAAATAACAAAGCAGCATGTCTAAGCCCGTCGGACTAGTTTGTGTTTCAAAAAAACAAGAGGGACAGCTTTAACTCCTTTTAACGAAATTTTACATAACACAAGACTGCGAAATGAGATGATTTGGGAGGCTTTGTTTTATTTTTTATGTAGCATTTGAAGAGGATATAAGGCGGACAATTAGTAAAATGAACAAGGAAAATTCGCTCAAGCCCACAAACCCGTTAATTGCCAGGCTCATAAAACTTGTTTTTGGATAGCGTTAATTAACGAGTAAACTTTGAGAAAACGAGAGCGTGGTCGAACGGAAATCGGTTAAACAATGCCGGCAAACGCAAACAAATATTGTTCAGTCTTTTGTCCGTTTTGATTTGAAAAAACTACAGGCTAGCTCTCTGACTACCTCTGTACAAATTTTGATGAAAATACAGAAAAGAAAATAATTTTGTTCTTTGTCCCGACCTGTTTGTAACGAGCACTGCACCGGTATCGCAGAGGTCATGGGTTCGAATCCCGTT
>OMLO01002292.1_pt1 | contig 15351 bp, 6 predicted proteins | sample 1674811 | NCBI WGS metagenome assembly OMLO01 (sample SAMN06265003, study PRJEB25207) | coral metagenome | isolation source: Coral host | place: Mexico:La Bocana,Puerto Morelos, Mexico | collected 2008-11-13 | reverse complement strand
GAAACCCTATTTATGACCAAAATGGCGGCAAAATGGCTAAAATCGATACCCAATTTATGACCAAAACGGCTGAAAAATCATACCCTTTGGGGCCGCACTTACCTGTATAGCCCATTTAGGGGAGTACCTCCCCCCGGGCATTGTGATTAATATGCAATAAAAACAGATCAGCGCTGTCTAGTTAATCTTCAATATGCTTCAGCTACAATCCGAAGCTGTTTTTCATTTATACGTAGTTGGACCTCTGCCACCCGGAGCTCAGCCTTGGCTAGTACAAAGATGAAATTAGTGAGCCGACAGAGATGTTAATCTTGAAAATGCTGGAAATTCTGGAAATGACGAGGCCGAATTCATTATTGTCTGCTCAGCTTTCTTATACGAAAAGGAATGTGGTGAATACTACCAGACTGAAATCCAAAAAGTCCAAAAAGAAATTCAGATCGTCAGCATGCAAGGAAGAAAAAAGGCTTTCTAAGCTACGGGAGCGCATTTGGTAAGTTTGTAACTTAGGCGCGTTTACTTTTCTTTTTACTCTTTTCGTTGCTATTCTTTACATCAAAACGACTTAAATTAGTCCTTACAGGCTGGGTTACTTCATCTAGAGGTGACTCTGATAACAGTCTATACCCACTCCGGTCCTGCGACCTTCTGAACCTTCAAATTTTCAAACGATTATCGATATCAAACGCAAACACAGCTAGCTCCGGAAAGCAATTCTCTCAGATGCGTGGGGCTCCAGTCAGCGGGTTATGCAAAGAAATGTCAAATGTAGATATACCAATCACGGGGCTAAAAGTACGTGATATGGTGACGGTATTTTGTTGGCTCCGCCCCGATGTTTAACCCCTTACCCTTTTATATACCATTTTTTCAGAAAAGGCACCCCTTTCGTAGACCTTTTATTGGAAAAAGGCACCCCTTTCATATATCTTCTTTAGAAGACTTTGGAATAAGTCGTTAAAACAGGAAGTCTTCTTGTCATTTTTTTCACGTAGCGCGTAATAAATTAAAGTGAAACGGTCATAAACTGCGTCTGCTTGATCTGTTTTAATTCAAAACCCTTTTTAATACCCGAATGAAGATTTTCCTACCCTTTCATATACCTAAACTTGTGAAATCCATACCCTTTTTATACCAAAGCTTAAAAAAGGCACCCCTTTCGGGCGGAGCCTCCCCCTATAGGCCATTATAGAGAGTACCCCCCCCCCCCCTCGGGCAAATTTGTCGGTCAAGCTGAGGACATTTACTGGTTCGCGCTTAGCGTACTCGATATACGCACAGCTAAAAGCACGAACTACAAAGTTCTCATAATGCATGGGTGAAGGAAAACAAAGGGAAAGGGGTCTATTGGCTGGTAGACTGTTTACAGTCCCCTATTTTTTCGTGAGATCGTATTTGATGAATTATAGTGGCTGGCAACGTAACTGAGATTTAGTGAAGCCATTACTGAAAGCTAGCTGATGTATTATCCGAAGTTCAGTAAAGAACTGTAACCGAGAATACGCCAAATTTATCGACCGTCTTTAAAAAAGCTTCAATTTAAAGAGAAGCCTCGGTCTTTTGTCACCTTTTATTCGATACTTGAAGAATTTTAAATACATAGCCTGTGGTACAGGCGGATTAGCGGGTTCAGCGATACACGCGCGCGCGAAGCGCGACACGAGAAAAATTTCCACCTGTAGTCACACCATTGTTTATGCTCTGCCAACCCCTTGATTGGATTATTGAGAAGAACCAGTCACAAAACGATTCAACTTATTGGCTAGAAAAAATGTCTCGATCTACAGAGGGTGCCGCGAAACCCGGGGCTTTGTTTTGACAATGAGTCCGCCTTGAAGATATGCGCCTATGTCGTCCTCAACGAAAGTGTACGATAGAGGAAAAAAATTTATCTTGGTCTAAAAACTACCTCAATTCCCGTTTTCACTATGACACAAAGACAAGAATTTAAAGGTGTCAAACTTTCAGAGTTACTTTCTGAGTTTAAAATTCGCTTGAATGAGTCCGACTCAAAATCAAAATGTCCTTGTCAGAAATGCGTCAGGCAAACACAGCTTCATATTTCCCTTCTAGTACGTTGTCATCGATTCGGACTCTTGCGGCCAATCGCTGCAGCCGCAATTTCCAACTAGTTTAGTTTGACAACGCGTTCTTCAGTGAATGCTTTCAACGCACTGACCACGACAACATTGCACCGCTCGGCTCATGTTTAGCTTAAAACGGTCAACTGTTACGTCGTAAAGAATAAAACAAAGAAAAACATTGATCCCATCTGAGACAATAGAACGACACATTGCAGATGTATTGACCGTTTTACACCGTACATGAACCCGCCGATCACTAAGAGGTTAATCTTCGGGAAAAGCTGATAAATCTAGCTTTTTCCCCGGCAAAAACTGTTCGTAGCATACCCAGGACATCATTCTTCTCCCACAATGCTTCGATGCATTCCTTCTGTTTGTCGTTTAAAAAATCAATATGGGGAAACAAATTCAAAGCAGAAGGCCACCATTTTGTTTTTTCTCTCCTCAACAATCAACAATGATCTCATAGAAATCGAGAGATCAGAATTCTAGATGAAATTCCATCAGATAATGATTCCCAGTTTCTTATCTATTCATTTCGCGATATCGCAATCGGATTGATATGTCCGTTTGAATCTGAGATTTCAATCTTATGTAACAGTGAATTTCCCTAACTTTTATCTTCTCGGAAGTGGAATCATTTATTTCTGTTTCTAATCATGCCCCAATTCTTCCGGAAACAAGAAAACGGCGGCACGCACTTACGGCCTCCAGCCACTTCACACTAAACATAAGGCTGATAGAGGGGTCGGCCAATCAGATTGCAGTATTTGCATTAGTTTGTCATATCCACAATTATTGATCTACCTCTTTCTTATACAGAACATTATTTTGGCGACACTCTCAAACAAAATATCTAACAACTTGCGGATGTATCTTGTCCCATTAGGTAACAATTGATCATACGATATAGTTGGTTTTGAACAAATAGCGTTGTGCTTACTCGATTGGTTTGAGATAAAAGCTAAGATGCTGATCGCTCCTAGTCACAACTAAGTATATTGATCCACAAAGTCCTTAGGGAAAAGAATATTTGGTTGCTAGTAATTTCTTAGCTGATAAGTGGGCATATGACGGGCAAATAGCTGACCGCAACTTAACCCCGACCTTTTTCAAGTGAAATTTAACGTGGAATTCACTTGTCAGGCAGTGAATTTTTTTTGAATCGCATACCTATGCCATCTGAGCAAAACAAACGTTTTCTATTTTTGTGAGCCGCGCCTGTCCGCAACAATGGAAACCCTTTTAAAGTCAATGTCAATGCGTTTCTCGTACTTTTGAGTGTGAGTAGTTTCCTCAAATTTTCTAAATAAAAAAGAATTCAAAATTTGGCAGACATTCATTTTCTGTAAAATCGGTAAATTCGTTCATTTTCAAGGCGTTTTTTGCTAGCATTTTTTGTTTTCATTATAGCAACAATTTTTGCTCGCGACTCACGTCAGCAATATCCCTTCATGCACAAATGCAATTCTACGCTTAATACCCTGAACACTGAACTACAGTGATGTTAGAGTTGATACCACTTGATTCCCATATGCCTCCCTCTTAATAAAAGAGACAAGTTATCATTCTCTGCAAAAAATCACCTATAAAAACGCGTCAAATGGTATTTTTATTCTGGTATGCTTTGTTTTTAGTTTTGTGTATTTCATCCTTTGTGCTGACTGTATACGTATGGTGTAAGCCCTTTCTTGGATGTTTTATTCATTATTTCATTCAAATTAAATTGTTAAATTTGTTTTTTACTCGAAATATTTCAGTGCAAGTATCTATAGTTAACTGGTTTCAAGGAGTCCTTACTCTCAATCTGTAGATGAATCAAACAATAATTTAGTGGCACAAGTTTAAGCTTTCTATCTTTGCCTCCTAATTAACGAATGTATTTTTTGGCGTTCGAGTTATACCGTTAGCGAAAACCTTAATCATTGCTCACAGCATGCCACGTATTTCCCACAGACAAAAGTTACTCGGAAACACTATTTTTTACAAATTTTCTAATCATTGAAGTTTGTGGTAAAAGTTGTAACCCCAACATGTTTCCTGCTATGCGCGACAGCGTGCATATGAATAGATTTCAATGAAAAAGGCTGGAGAATAATTAAGGGCAATTCTACGTTTCGGTTTTCAATCTCTCGGTAAATCGCTACTGCGTATCATGTCTTATGCAATCGAAACCAAGCTTTAATCTTACAATTCATCCAAACACACATTTAGACCAGAAGACAATGTATTAAGAGCACCAAAGAGCTTAATTATGTTTTCACTGAGTTTTATTTCAAGTTGTTTGTTGTACGCCGCCTAAAAAGCCGCGTTTTCCAAATTGGCTCTATGTCTCATAACTATGGCGCCAGCACTTGTTCCGTCTGGATATCAAGCTGCAGAGCCCTGGAGGAAATGTGTACATAGACGCGGCATGGCGACTGATCGCGAAATATTGTAGCGCACTATTGGATAGCATAAACACTCGACTGGTTGTGAAAAATTATCCAGTTGTTCTCGACCCAATTAAAGAGTGGCGGAATATTTACGCGAACCTCCCACTTGGAAACATAGTGGTCGATTTGTTCTTCAATCATTTGCAAAAACACAAGCAAAGAGCAGGTGGCTTTACTGTTGTATTTCGAGAAGCAATTACGTGCTTGAGAAGAATGGAAAAGCCGTATTTTGGGGCGACTAAAGTGATCACGCTGTCGACTGATTTCTCGGATTCCACACTTAAAGCTGCGAGAAGCGAGCTTCTCCTATTTCTCGCATTTTGAAAATCTGATAATCATTGTGGTAGCTTTTAAATTTAGAGGAATATGATCAAGATATTTTGATCTTAATTCTCTTTTTATCAAGCGAAGGTCGTTAACTGAATTATCACCAATGGGAGTAAAAATATTAATTTTGATCTTTTTCTAACCTATTCTTTGCCTAATCTTGCTATAAAAACCCAATGCGAAGCGCATCAGTCATTCTCTTATGCTGAAAGTTTTTCGAGGTTCTTTCTCTCAATGAAGTCTCCGGCTTAAACGCTGTCTCCGCTCAGATTGGAGTAAAATGGAATAATCCCTAGTTTTTTAATTTTACAAGCGTGAAAACAAACTCATTTTTAATCCAGTTTATGCCAGTATACCAGCAAAAACAAACAGATATACCTGCCTTTTAAAATGGACAGAAACAACAAACAAATTAGGAAAACGACAGCAAGCTTTTAGTAGGTAAGAGCGACTGAGTTAACTTTCATTCGTTGAAATACGCAACGTTTGGGTGATTATCAGGACAAGAAAAATAATTTTAAATTATTTGCGAAATGGAGGAAGTATATCCAAGATTATATTTATCTGCGATCGACAGGCAATATTGCGGAATGTATACTGAATTTTTGCCGCCCAGTCTTGAATTGCATTAATTAAACCTGATCGCGGCACTATGTAAATAACGAAAGAAAGGTTCAAGGAGGTTTTTGTAGGTTTCTTCGTGGTGTTAGCTTGTCTTATGGATCGGCGTGACGAACAAATAACAACCCGACGATGAATCTAAATATTGACTTCTTTTCCCCGCTCCATATTTGGATAACATATAGTTAGTAATGAAACGCCATATTCGTATAAAACAAACAGTATATATTAGAACAAGCCGACAACTTCCTCAGTTGGAAAACACATTATAATTTTAGATTACGAGCCTAAAAACCAACCTAGCAATACAAGCATTAACGCAGCGCCCACATTAGAATTTTTTTCAGTACTTTGCAATTATCAATTCCGTGATTTTGTTTTCCGTGAATTCGATATTTCAGTTTCAAGCTGCGCTAAATGTTGGAAATTGTAACGTATTTTCTTTACTCCTCCTACCACGTCGTCAGAGACAGCGGGGCGAAAGATTTAGCCTAAAGCAAATCTCGTTCCTCTATTCGCTGAAAGTCTTCCGCACACCAACAGATCGCAAACAAATATCTGTCATTGTCTTCGCTAATTTAAAATTGCGATAGGTAATAAACACAACACACTGCGGTCAGGCTTTATCTCATGCGACAAGATCATTAGTTCAGGGGAAAAATGCAAAAATACACAGCACCTTGCGCATTCGACGTCTCGTTATCCGAAATTTGAGCTGCAGCGAAATGTATTATTTGAACTACTTGAGCGGCATTTTAACACACCTTTTTTCATTAACGAAGGTCTCGCGTTTTTTCATTGGGAAGGGAGGGACTTCTCGTCGAATAAAGATATGAATACAAGATTCAAAATATGGACTAATTAATAGACATTCAGAAAACAGACGAATGACAAGGCAGATGTCACCGCCCTCGACATGTCTTAAAGAGCGCTGCCAACAAGCTTTCTTCGTCACTTGGCGACAACAATCATTTTGTGTGCGTGTTTTTAAAGGTTGTCTCTTATTGTTGTTACCTAGCGCACCAGGATAACTACACAGGTACAAGGCGTGCAGAGCATATTAGTCCAACACAAACTAGTTGTCATCATGAACGACTCCAGGTATGAAGGCAGCGCTAACAACACATTTGGCCTGGCTAACATGATCTCGCAAGCCAGTTTCGTCATTTTTATTCTGATTCTCGATGTCTGCGGAAATTGCCTTGTGATCGGCGCGATCCTTCGTTATAGACGACTTCGAACAATTACTAACTACTTCATCATCTCGTTAGCAGTATCAGATCTCCTTATCGCTGCGCTTTCAATGCCGTTTCGCATCCACTACACTCTCAGATCGCAGATCTGGGATCTCGGGGGAACGATCTGCGAATTTTGGGTCTTCGTGGACCTGCTGTGTTCTTGCGCTTCCATAACAAACCTCAGCCTAATTTCGATTGACCGGTTCCTCGCTCTGACCTTTCCGTTGAGCTATAGAAGCATCATGACGAAGTGTAGAGCAATTGCTGCCATTGCGTTCGTCTGGGGATACTCCGGACTCCTAGCATCTCTATCCTTCATGAACTGGTCTGCTGACGCGTTTACACGCGCTATTGGAGATTGCAAGAAAACTGACCGTTATTATTACACGTTTGCCATAACCGCAGGGTTTTTCCTGCCTTTAATCATTCTCGTCATCAACTATTCTATGGTGTTCAAAGTCGCCTTCACCCAAGCGAAGAAGTTGCAGCAGTTGAAATCAGCGAGTTCGATGGAACCTGCTGAAATATCTGATGTCGACATTAGCTCTGATCCACGGCCCAGCGTGATAAGCATCGGACGAGTCGAGCGTAAACGACGAAAATCGATCGTGCGCGAACTGAAAGCCACCAAGACCCTGGCAATTGTTATAGGAACTTTCATCGTGTGCTGGCTTCCGTTCTTCATCATAATGTTCGTCGTTCAGTTTTGCGATCCCTGCTTGGTTAAAATTCATCCGACCGCAACACAATTTGTCGCGATCGTATTCGTTTATGTTTTACCACTGCTGAACTCGGCTGTCAATCCCATCATCTACTCGAGCTTTAATAGTGATTTTCGTTCCGCTTTCAAGGACATCTTTCTCCGCGTCTGCACAATCCGTGGACGGGACAGCTTCACTCACAGGTCGTCCTCTGGAGACGAAGACGTTTCTATTGTAACATTTTTCCCGAGTAAGTGCCAGAACGGTACAACTCCACAAATAGTGATCCAAGAAGCAAACTCGGAATCCGAAGAAGGGGTATCAGTATAATTAGACACTTATTCTTGACAGGGAAGAGATTCATATCAGCGCATCGAAGCTAGTAGAAGCTACTCGATTGAATTTGGCGTGGCGAAAAGAGTGACTTAAATAAGCACTATAGCGAGTAGTTATTCGCAAAATAATTAAATTGCCTCTAAATCACTGTTTTTGTTCAGGCGCTTCCAAGCGCAAAAATTAAACAAGATTTCAATTTTACCTTGTCGTTTTGTCTACTGAACTCTTTTAATAAATCCGACTAGATCTCTTTTGGCGACACATCAAAAGTGTCATTAACCGAGAAAGCTCTCAAGCAAATTTGTAGCGTTGGCGTTGAGCATTTCTTTAACTGTGCCATGCATGTTAATATTCCTCAGGAAAGAAACCATTTATTCAAACAAAAACATTGACGATAGATGTGTACTTTGATTGATTTATATATCTGGATAATCTGAAATGTAAGGGATCGGTAGAGCGTTTGCTTAGCGGCGAAAGATAGCAAATTCAGAGAAAAACATAACTTTATGCAAAGTTCGTTTAGCGAGTTTGTCTTTCTGACGATGCGCGTGCTTTTTGCCTGAAGATGACTGGATAACAAAAATAAACTAATGGTTAATTTGTCTCGAGCCTATACCCATAAATAATGAATGAAAGCGATAAATGTACCAGCGTCGAAGAAAAGAACATCGATACAGCAAGCGTGGTTGAAAATTTTTTCAATACCCTCAACCACCTGTTATCGAGCGAGTAAAAGCGGTTTGGCGCGTCCTCTCGAAGAGAAAAATCGTGCGAATACTGTCGGTTGAAGAATTTTACGTGCCATCTGTCGCTAAGTATCGGCAAAATATTTTAGGCCAGAAAAAGGACATGTACATTATAATTGGTGCCATTGCTTAAATTTATTTGAAAGTTAAATGAGCGCGGCTTTGCTAGACGTAATGTTGAGATGATTAGCAAATTTTGAGTTTTCTGACGCCGAAACAATTGTGGCGATAAATAAATTCAATTTAACGATTCCTTTTTACTTGCCGATGCCCGTTGCCCCTTTGATAACAACCCTGTATACTGAAAAAAGCTTTGAACAGTGAATTCTCTTTGATCTTTCTCATGCTTGTTGAGTAATCAATATGGGTTATATTTTCATTAACATTTGTAAATCGATGAATATGAGAGCAAATTGTAACATCGAAGCAAACGAAAACCCTCGGTTATAATAGAATTATTACGTATTTCCTTGAGATATTGAGGAAAGGTGTTCGTCGAAAGTTATCAGGGTCGTCGCTTGGATGAACGATAACGGCATCTTAGCAACGTGATCCAATTAAGTATTATTATCTACCTTGCGAAAATGTGCTAGACTAGTGTATTGCTTCGGCACTTTAAACTGACTTCGGTATTATTTAACTTGATTATTCAAGAATTTTAAGTGCAGGCTTCTGAGGAAAAAAAATCATTCTTTCTAGTTTGTTCCAATTTGGTATCCATGCAAAAGAACAGAATTTTTTATTCAGAAAAAGTTGTGCATTCTCTTTTACTGTTAACAGGCAAGCTTTGAGAAAAACAATTGGCGCCGGAATCGGACAGCTTCCAACGTAGGAGAAACATTTGCCTGACAAAGCGCTGTTTTCAGTTTTCGTCTATTAATAGTTCGTCTCTTCGTGGACTAATGAAACCGACGGAAACCCAAGTACCAGCATAATGTTAGATTTCAATGTAGAAAGCTGTTTCAATAGAAGCTATGTTTCTGCCCACAGGAAATCGCCACGGATTCCTTTTTTTTTTTTAGTTTCGTCTGGCTATTCTAAAGCAAAAAAATAACTATTGTGCTTTCATTAACGATTAGATAAAGAAAGAAAGCTTTTCCTTTCCGCAGGAATTATCAAAATTCATAGCGATAACAAAATACAAGTATTAAAGCCGAAATATATAAAAACAGATGTCAAGTCGGTTTCTTTTTAAGTGAAAATGCAAATCCAGCAAATTTACCGATTCGACTCCTCTACAGGAAGTTGCTGCTTTGAATTTTTATAAAATAAATGTTATCTCGACAAAACTATCGTTACATGAGACATCTTCAAAAGTAAAATGTAAACATTTTTCCCCCAGATCTAAAAGAGTCCAAAGAAGTGGTTGTTTGCTTGCGAGCCCACTTTACGGGCTGAATTTGCAAGCTGTTCTGTTATAATATAAAAACTGTTCTTCGTTCGTTCAAAGTACTCAGAGCTGTAATTTAAGGGAACACGTATTTGAAGAAGCAAACAAGTTTAATTTTGTCATTTACGTCAAAAGCATGCTTGCTTAAGTCCCATAGTAGAGCCACAATTAAAGCACCGGACAGCTGGCATCGCAAGTCCATGACACTGCCCTCTCATTTTACATCTTCTGCAAACATGTTAAGCAAATATAATTTGAAAAAAACGAAACAGCCGTATGCAAAAGGGGTACCTATATTATTTCTATCCAGCAATTTATGATTATGAATCCCGGGCGCTGTATGTGGCCATGAAACAGTTATTAGTGATTTAGTAAAGTTTTGTCGGCGTTCAACTGTTTTGATTTATCCGCCCTCTTCGCTCGTTTTGGAAGATCTTCCTATTTGCACACATTGAAATATAAACAATGTATGTTGCCAAGGGCCTATGTTTGTTTATTTTCAGTTTTAAATTCAGCCATGAAAAGAAAGGGTTCTCTATTTCGGCCTCCTGCCTCTTTGGAAAAGTCTTAAGATCCCTCAAAGTTTTGCTGGAGGCGAACCGAAGCAGTTCCCTTTCCTTTTCGTTGGTCTACAGTTTGCTAATAAAGCGGAGAATGTCAAGATTCGAACGTTTCACGTAAAAGTTCATTTAATCGTTTTTATATAAATTAGGCGTCGGCGGTTCACGTACTCCCTTTATACATTGGATTATTTGCAATGTACAATTCATCTTTCACGTTCATCAAGCCTTTGCGAATTTCAAGCTTGCCGGTAAATTGAATCGGGGTTCTTGAAAACGAAAGAAACTGATCTCGTGGTTCCCTCTTTCCTGAGTATTATACCAAACAGTCAGATTTCTATGCAAACTTTGCGGCAACCGGGTAAAATGACACGGCAAGTGACATTGCGGTTATTAAAAGCTATCTTTTATTTATTTCCTGGGTATTTTACAATTTCGCCTTTCAGTCTTGCTGGGAAATCAGACTAAAATATACTGGTTTATTCCTTTTATCGGTCCCAAAATTTGTTTTTCAACAATTATCTCCAGCATTTTTGACAGCTTAATTTAAACGAGGGCGGCTAAATGGACTGCCCTTGTCGATCGCCTCATCACAATTCTCATTTGCCGCTTGACGTTGTGTGAAATTCAACAAGACCTTTTTGCATTTAAGAATGTTTATTCAACTGGACATTATCTTGACATGTATGCTGATCTCACGAGTTAATTTGGCAGTGCTGTATTTCAGTTCTCCTCTCCTCACTGATATGTCATTTAAGACCTTTACACAATCTTGTATTACAAAACGGCAAGTTCATCCCTTATATGGAAGAAATATATTTTTGATTGCTGACAAGTAAGTGATAACCTAAGTAGAAAAAACCAATGGAAAGGATGATGAGACATTCGCTGAAGATTTTCAAGAGACTTAAGGATTTTCACATACAATATATTTTGACACATTGCTTACGGTTTCATTGTCATGGTAAATTGCAATTGCCCCTGAAAACTCGCAAACAGAAAGCTGAACTGAAAAGCATCACTCCGACATAATTGCAAACGATTTTTCGCTTGCTTTGCCCGAAACAAAATTCAGCTGCTCGATTACACGGAAATTAATTTTGCATTTTAGAAAAGTGAAAGACTGAATATCTTTAATTTCTTCATCTTTTTCCTATCTTCTCTTGAAGTTTTAGTTCTTTTACCTTTTTGCGGCAAAAATGACTCTTATGAAGCTATTATCAACACATCCCACCTTCACGAAGAAAAATGATAGTTACTGCGGAATAACGGAAAAAAGATAGCCAAACAACGACTAATTATTTAAATGATTTCAGCTTGGCCTTAAGCATGCAATAATATTCAGCTCTGTGTGTCTGCCAGTTTAGGAAATAGAAATTCAATATAGACCTTTAAATGTACTTTGAGCAAATACTCATGAATCTACTTATTGAATAAACTTGAACATTTCATAATTTCGACAGTTTTCGCGCGTTAATAAAATAATTCTTGGCAACGAGCCGAGTAAAGCACGAGAGTGCGTACATGAAATGTTAGCAAACATGACATTGGTGATTTACAGACTTTTAGCACTGCATTAGTTTAAACTTCTTAGTATGCACTTCTCAAACAATGCCTCTCTAGCCATCGATGTGTGTTAAAACTCTATTACGCTAAATTGTTGTTTTTCTATCAAAAAAGGAACCAAGGCTTGGAAAACCAAACCAAAGGAAACAATTGATATTTGCGGTCTTACTGAAGAAAACAACTTTACCCGAACTAGTGATAAAAATATAATGGTGGAATGAAATGTTTTTTTGTAATTTGATACGCCTTGAAACCTTGCTTCGACTGAACTAAAGTGAACATTTAAAAGTCTTTAAAATCACCGGCGATTTAGGTAGTAGGTTGCGGGGAGTGATAATTTTCTGTTCTGCCTGGGTGTAATGTGTGATTTATATCATCGAAAAAGCAAAGATTTCCAAACAAAAGTTCCTTTATAGGTTGTTGTCTCTAAGAAGATTATTAGAGGATTCGAAGAACCAGTTTGCATTTGTCGTTGGTTTTTATTCATAATCAAACGATCTGTTCAGCTGTTCATTTACACGTCCATTAGGTTCTGTACTCTGTGAAGTCGCTCGTCACTTAAGTTTGCGTGGATAATTTTAAAATGAATAGAAAGCAGAGAAAATGTATTGATTGGCTGATTTTAATTTACTGAAACCACTAATGGGTTTCCATCACAAATAGCGAATTCACCTGCACACATACACGACTCGAATTCGTAATCAGCATCATATTTTCCGGTTTATGTTCTTTACAACTTAAAATTTCCTCGCATAGCCTAAAAATCAACAATATTTTCTATCATACTCAGGTAATCTTAGTAAAAGGTAATGCTAATAACTCGTGTTTTTGTATCCCGCCAGCGTTTAGTACGTTGTTTCTTTTTTGAAGATTTATGAAGCATGCAGCCAGCTAAGTTCACAGTTAAGGAGAACTCGTTTGTGCTTTTTAAGGCCCCCTTTCTTATCTGCTCCACTGAAAGATAAATTATTGGGCGGTGATGGTATCATCAGAGGCGTACCTAGTCACAATTATTTTCTTTTATTAACAATTGGGTCATGATTTAGCGTGCACTATCGAGTTATGGAGCACGCGGGAAGTTTGGAGAGCACGTAAAAAGGATAAGAGTTGCCCGAGGCGATAACTCTAGCTTCTTGACTGCTCTCCAAACTTCCCACGTGCTCCATACCTCGATAGTGCAAAGCTAAAAGCATGAACCAATTGTTTTATAACATAGCCGGTGGAATTGTGCATCAAATCCGACGCGAAAAACGGACCATAATATCAGAAGTGATTGGCGAACGAAGCGATCTGCTAACGCTATCAGCGTGCACTATCGGGATTTTGAGAACGCTTATGTATACTGAATTTGATTCCGCTGCTCTGCTAGCTATGTTATAAATATATATAACCCTACATGATCAAATTGCTTCGGTTTATCTAATTATGAAAATATATATATAAATATATGAACACTTCTGTTCATGTCAGTGTTCTTTCCGGAAATGAACATGTTACGTTTTTGAGTCTGCTGGAAATATCGTGTATTTTTTTATAAAGCCTCATTTTCGTTGTCCGGTGCAAAGCTAAAATAATGTAGGTGTGCCAAATAATACTTAAGACAAAAGATACTTCACTTTTTAAATATTTGCATCACTCCAGTTAGCAGTTAATGGAAGCACATGTTTGTTTGGGACTTTTACTTCACCGACAATAACAACAAATGTGATTGCTTTCCACGTGAAGTCCCACTGTCTTTTCTTAAGTGCAGTTACATCATATTATTGGCATTGACCAAAAACCCCTTATCGCTTATAATTATGTGCAAAACACATTCAGGAAGATAAAATCCTTCCTTATTCTGACGGATCCTGATGATAAACTCTTTCCATTAAACTTTAAATTTTAAGTCGATCATATCCTGGGTGCCAGAGGTTTTTTTTGCGCGGTTTCCGGTGTGTCATGTCTGTATTGTGACCCGCGTTGTGACCGGCGCATCGACCTCGACCGTCACTGTCTTCTGTTAATATATACAATGAGACTGTTTGCTGTTTCACGAGGGCATGTAACGTTGGAGTTATCATGAATCGGTCACTCTCTCTGATACCTCATGTGAACGCAGTTTGTAAATTATCCGGTCTCATACGCAAATACCTTACTTCTGACTCTGCAAAAATCATCGATAATGGCCTCATTGTTTCAAAACTTGATTAATGTAATTCGGTATTGTACGTGGTCATCCCTCTTATTTTATTCAAACACTACATCACGTTCAGAACGCAGCTACCCGTCTTGTCACCCAGTCCCCAAGATTCTTCCATATTATCCTGTTCTCAGAGATCTTCATTGGCTACCAGTTCACCTTCGTATAGAATTCAAAATTCTCTTAAACGTACAAAGTCCTGCACGGATCATAAGCTCCTATTTACACAAAAGAACTCCTTCGAACATATAACCCCAGCCGCAATCTAAGATCCTCTTTTAATAAGTTATTAGTTAAACCTGTTAGTTACAAAACGTATCAATTATTATTTTTTGGCTATTTCCCATTCCTGGTCCTCGGGGACTGGGTAACAATGTTCGAAGATCAACACAAATTGTTCTTGGATTTCTTTATCACGAGTCAGCAAAGCTTGTAAGTGTTTTATTTCAGTTCCTCTCATAGTATTCGATTTCGCTTTGTTTATTATCCTTTTCTTTTCAGTCAAACCAGATACAGATACAAATACGAATAAAGATTGAGTTCAAATTCACAAAACCTTACTTTAATCTGAACTCCTATGGTAGACAGGCCTTCTCAGAACTTTGGAATGTACTGCCACAAGATCTTAAATTAGCAGTTCCGTAGATATTTCAAGCTTATAACTCATGATGCGCTATTTTATAAAAGTCCTGTAGAAAAGGTGTTGTACAAATGTATTATTTTTTGCAGGTGTAAAGAAGGAAACATCACGGGTTAATTCGACAGAACGGCGGCTTGTTTTTAGCTAGAAATTAGAAACAAAACTGTCGAAAAATAGGTACAAAATCAGTAACGGATAAGCCTAAATACTTATTGGAAACTTACATACATGAGTAACTGACCAAGCATGAGGTCAATATGGCTTGATATCTTTTTTGACTGCTTTTAGACAACAACAACAACAACAAGGTTTATTTGAAGTGCGAAATTACTAATTTACTACTTAAACAATAAATAAATTAAAAATAAAAATAAATACAAACAGCTACACTAGTTGGGTGACCACCATTTACTGATTAATTTAAAGTAAATAGAAGGTCAGAAAAGAGCATTTTACATTTTACATTTTACATTTTACATTTTACATTTTACATTTTACATTTTACATTTTACATTTTACATTTTA
>OMLO01002291.1_pt1 | contig 15354 bp, 4 predicted proteins | sample 1674811 | NCBI WGS metagenome assembly OMLO01 (sample SAMN06265003, study PRJEB25207) | coral metagenome | isolation source: Coral host | place: Mexico:La Bocana,Puerto Morelos, Mexico | collected 2008-11-13 | reverse complement strand
AAACTGGCAGACACGTTTGCAAAGCAAGTCTTAAAATAGACTACTCTACCGGGTTAAGCTTTCACTGAAGCAGCTGAACAGAAGTTCTTGAAACTGGCAGACACGTTTGTAAAGCAAGTCTTACAATATACTAGTTCTTTAAACTGGTAGCAAGTCTAAAGATAGACCACTAAAACAGGATAGCTTTTCGTCGTCGAAGCAGCTGAACAGAAGTTCTTGAAACTGGCAGACACGTTTGCAAAGCAAGTCTTAAAATAGACTACTCTACCGGGTTAAGCTTTCACTGAAGCAGCTGAACAGAAGTTCTTGAAACTGGCAGACACGTTTGTAAAGCAAGTCTTACAATATACTAGTTCTTTAAACTGGTAGCAAGTCTAAAGATACACCACTAAAACAGGAGTAGCTTTTCGTCGTCGAAGCAGCTGAACAGAAGTCCTTTAAATTAGCAGGCATGCGTTTCTGAAGCAAGTTTCAAGATAGGAAACTTGACTTGCCTTTATGTATTAACAGAGGCTCACAGACGTTTGGGGAAAACCTCAATGTTTGATAGGTTTTCGCAAAGCCTGCAGCGAACACTTGTGAAGCACGTCTCTACAGGACTCGTCACTTGGATTGGCCATCACAGATGATCCGGAAGAAAAGTTATTTCAATTGGAAAATACCTTTGTAAAGGAAGTCGATTAAACATATGGATAAATACTCGCAGAGGCCTCGTAATGGGAATTATGTAAATTAGGAGACACCTTTGTAAGGCAAGTCTTGAGACTCTAAGAATCTCTAGATACTTTAGGATTCCTGCTACATAAGTTTTTGAAATTCGTGGACTTTTGGTCAAGGCGGTGTTGAGATTGACTAGTTGTGGTTAGATATTCACAGACGTATGTTATATACTATAGTTCTATTTCTTTAAATTGCAAGATTCGTCGTTGAATCTTGAAATGCATCACAGCGATCGGTTATAACAAAGGTACAAGAGGCAAGTACTTTAAGCTGTCAAGCATCTTTGTTGATCTTGTCATAGGATAGTTGATCGTTTATCGAAGAACGAGGTGGATAACAGACATAACAGTCATCTGAGTGGTAATGACGCAACAGAATTAACCATGATGTTCTCGCCTCCACGAATCTACTTTATTGTTGTTGGCGCCTTCATATCCTTGAAGCCTCAGTGGCGTCCATATCAATACAGATTTACCTTACTGGTCAGTCTTACTAGAATTATAATTTTAGAGGACTTCAGCTATCAAGACTTTCCCGTTTGGGGATTATTTACTCAATTCTTGTCAACTGTGTCTATGATTTTGCATTGATATTGTGTGAAGAAAAAAGAACTAATCAATCTTGTATCGTAAAAACAGAGACAAAACTAATCATTCCACAAAACGATCAGGTTAAAATAACGTCAAAAGGCGCGAACCGCTCAATGCAAGTTTCAAATATCTCTTCTTCTAATTTTGTTTTATTTCGTTGAGAATGTGATAATGAGTGACATCCTTTTTGACGGTTTCCTTTGGTAGGCACCCTTTCGTTCTCGACTGACTGACCAAGGAAATCCCTTCAGTGGAACAATAATTAAATACTGGATTCTAAATAATTTGTACAGTGTGGTTTTCCCTATATCTTTATATTAATAAAACTTAGTGAATTTTGTAAATAAGCTTATTCTATTCCGTTTCCCAAACGAGAAACTGTGAGAGGGTATTATCCTTGAATTGAACAATCGGGAAAGACATTTTAGCATAAAAAGTGGCCCTTGTCAACAATTTACGTCATGCATTTTCCCATGAATACACTTAGTACGTGAATGCGGCGCTACTACGTGAAGAAATCTGTCCTGCATATGATGTTAACATCGTCTTGTTAGTGGACTTAAGAGTTCTACTTGTCTTCTTTTGTTTGCTGTACTTGAACGCCTTCACGACACGTCCTAAACCTAGAACACTGAATGTGGGCGGTGAATGTTGAGGCGTGCCAGTTTTGAGTACACACTTGCACGCCTTAAGCGATGTTCAAAATTGCGTTTAAATCAAGAGAAATCTCAGAATTAAAAAGCGCTCAGGAGAATGTCTGTCAGCTGGAAGTCTGTATATAACCATGACGAAAGGCCGAAGTCCTCTCGCGCGTCGAGGCAAAGAAATAGGCCCCAGCTGTACGAGGAGTGGTTAAACGCTATCCACCGTAGAAATCGCTATCCAGCGGATATGTGTCAACAAAACAAACCACGCTATCCGCTGGATGGTGATTTATACGGTGGATAGCCGTTATCCACCTTTCGAACAACCAGGGCCAGGTGTTTTAAATAATGTAGTACGCTTTTGTATGCATATTGTTTGTTGCTTTTTCTTTTCGTTTTTATTTATTAATTTTTTTTTTGCGTTTTTTTTTTATTTTTTATTTTTGCGTGGCTCGCGCTGTTGACTCGCGATCCGCGCTGGCTACCGGCGGCTTGCGGAGATAATTACCGGCAACGGGTGCACGTTTGTTTTATTATTCCAGCTGCAACGATTCAAGTGCAACTTACAAAGTCTTTGGACGCAGGCAAACCTACATTTGACAGGATATCTATATGACGCTTTCGTTCTCGAGAATCGCAAGAAAATACGAAGGCGGTTATCGAAATGGGCTTTTCAGATATGTTCTGTGTGTTTTTGTTTACGAGGCTTTGTTTTCTGTTAAGCATCAAGAGTTCTTAATAAATTTGCTTGGCCTTTAATATAGGGTTTGGTATTAATACACCATAAAGTGCATAATTCACTATGACAATAATTTTGGCAGAAAATTACTGCTTGATATTATCTGGTACGTTGAACCAAGTTACATTTCTTCAATCCGTGAATTGGAGAAAAGTAGAAGCGCTGATTGGTTGTGTCGTATACAAGACACAACACATAACTGACTAGTTTTCTATGCCCCTAATGGTTTTCAGCAGATTTACATCCTAATATTCAATAACACGGTGTTTCAGCGTAGAGTTTTTAAGTGCTACCCCAAAAAGCTTAAAAAAAAAAAAGTGCTCTAAAGCCTGGTATTAACTTTTTTCCATTGAAAGTCTTTTTCTGACAAAGTGCATAACGTTAGTTATAGCAGATTTAATAAAGGAGCAATTAAGTTGAAAAAGAAAAAAAACTGACATCGGATCGTTTGAACTGAAAGCACCTTTCGTATTTTATGACAGGTTCTGGAGAGGATTATAATTCAGCTATGCAAATGACTTATATATTACGCTTAAATTAACTTGACGGTAAACGAGTTTCGTTATCTCAATATGTGTTTTTCTATATATTTAGAAGAATCAGATATATGCCATAAATATTTTACCGTCTGGGTTGCGCTTTAACGTTTATTTCAAAACAGATTCATTTTCGTAAAATACTCCGCGCTTACAGGTAAAAGGAATGATACGAAAATTGACTATGTTTTTATGAGACTCCCTTGAGCAATAAAATGATACTTAGAATTGTGACAGGCTGTAAAAGCAATTCCCTAGGGCTCATCTTCACTTTCTATTGATATCATGTTAACGTTATACATCAGAGAGGAAATAGGAAAGTGTTCTTTGATGTGATTGGTGGGAATTGAGCAAATAAGTGGAATGTACTCACTCAGGAATTAAATTCATGATCATTATCGTATGAAAACAAATTAATAACTGATAGCGCCCTGGTAAGAGTGTAAATATTCTTTAACGCCTATTTTGACTGACTCCGCTATTAAGTCAGGATATTTAGACAAATTCTAAGTGTTCAGAGCATCCAGGCGTTATTCCACGCGGTGAAAGTACGTGGGGAGTCTTCTTCAAACCATTGCTTACAAGCGGCAAGTTCATTAACTCGAACACAAGTCACGAAAAAGTAACTTTTGGGCGCACGAACAAAACACCTAAACCCACTTGGCTCTATTATTTGTCCACAAGTTAAAATTGGTAAGTTCTGTAGACTTCGTTTATCTTATTGTAATATATTTTTGTCTCTAACAAAAAACATTTTAGCATGCCCTAGTTCTCAGTGGATATATTTGCAATATTTGCTCATTATACGTCTAGCTTCCAAATCAACATATCGCTATACCAAAACACGGACCATGGTGTCTCAAATCGTCCACTATTTTGACAAAAGAGACCTCGGACACAGCTTTTGTTTATAACGTTTCATTTTTTGTGGGATTTTGTGAATCCTCTCTCGAACGTCAGGGAAACTTGCCCAAAATTACATTTTCCGCTACTGTGAAGTAGAAGTATAAAATTTCGCGTTCTCGCTGAGCGAATTCTAAACTTCAGGTACAAGGTCCGTTTTCATATTCAATATTCCCAAAAACTAACGTATCATCGTTCAGTTAGACACCTAGACACCCACTATTTCTGTATATTACATGAAAAGATCTCTTCCATTCTGGACCGGAAATGTCTAAAACCTGCTACGACGCATCATGTTACAATGAAAAATTTCTTGTTCCAAAAAGAAACCGAGCAAAGCGTTCCTGTAGCGAAATGAAACAACTGGCAGGATTTTCATTAATTATTTAAATGCCCACTCAATGAGTCACAAAAAGGAAAATTAATTTCAAAACCTGCAAATATCACTGTAAGTCGATCGATTAGAGGTAGGGTTTTAAATGTGTGGAAAACTACATCATATTCTTAATCATATTCTTGTTTACGTGCGACATGTCGAAATGGAAAGGAAATATCTAAATATAATGATTGTTTTGACTAATGGTAAAAGCCAGGTTACTGTCTGCTTGATACGGATTCAGCTGAGCCATATACCGCCCAAGGGCACCTACTAAATGATTCAACAGTGGAAGAAGACTGGTGAACCCATCTCGGTGAAATTTAGAAAATAATATCAAACGGCAGCATCATGAAGGCGTCATTTATTCATTTATTCATTATTATAGCGGCAAACATCGTAAAGTGACTTTTGTAAGAGTTGCTGTTTTTTATTACTGGTGAAATTATAAGACAGCAGTAGTTAGGCTGAAAGCTAACTCGTTCTCAACGTAGAAAGTTAAAACAATCTTGCAAAAATGTACTACAGTAAGCATAACGTGTAGGTGTATTCTTAACCAGATAATAAACAATTTCTTGACACCATCAAACATTTCTTTGACTTTATAGGGCACTTTCGAAAATATCTGTCCACCCCGAGTCAAAGGGTCATTTTACGCCTCTGACAGTTTAATGAAACAAATCTAATAGTGATTTGAGACCTCTCGCGCGAAAACGTTTCCAATCCGTTCGTTACGGGTTGGTTAGCCGTTCGATTGCGTGAGAAGTCGGTTTTCTGTTTATTTTACTTAATTGTCAATGAAATAAAGGCCTGCTATACTAGAATACATTGTTGCGGAGGCAAATCTTTCCCTGTTTAGGCGCACGAGAACAAGAAAAAAAGGGGTTTTGCTTCAGGTCAAAAACATTTTAGCTTCCCAGGCACAAATTTTGCCTACAAAACATTTTAGCGATCGTAATAAGCTAATCATAAGCAATTTAGCCATCGTGACAAGGGCTGGCCGTGGCGTCGAAGCAGAAGAGCCACAGGCAGGTCAAAGAAAAGGAAGGGGAAAGAAGAATGGGAATTAAAAGGACGAGGAGATAGAGTCACTCATTCCCGTATGAAGGCGTGTTTGTGGCATGTGCTTGAAGACTACAGAAATAGGGACACAAAGGATGTTTTTTGTTGTCAAATCGACGCACAGACGTCAGCTGGGGAAATATGGTATCACCAGGGACGATAAAAAAAATGGAATACTCTGAGATCCGTTTCCGAAACAATATATTCTCGTTAAGCCATCGGGACAGCAACACGTTTTTTGCTTCTCGTTAATTTAGCTACCCTCGGAAGCATAACAAGAAACAAGGTTTCAGCAACAATGTTTCGTAATTTAGACTTTGTGAGCAAGGGTGAACGATAAAAGAGTATTTTCCTTTCAGTATCTTTTCACACCTGCGATAAAAGCTTAGAGCTTCACAATCTGGTGTATTGCTTCCAAATATAGATCAATTTAACATAACGGAACAAAACTTGTATCAACAATCATGACTCATCAAAGCATATGCATATGGAATTAGCGCTATTGAAATCCATTAACAGTATCGTTAAACGAACTCGTAAAGATGTTTCACTGCTATTCGCTTTCGCGCCATGACCGTTTATCAAATCCGATAACTAGTACGCGCATTTGCGACAAACAACCTATGGGTCATTTTAGTCGTCCTTCACAGAGATGTACTCTACTCGACGGCCAAAGCACGTTTCTCGCCTACCTCACCTCCCTTCAGCAACGCTGGCAAATTCTTTCTCCGCAGCTCAATCTATGCCTTAAGCAAAATTTTTTCATCCATAACTTTTCTTTCATTAGGCATAGAGTGGCGAATATGAATTTATTACCATAAAATGTCGGTGTAAAGTGCTAAATTAATAAATTACGAATGTGCTCTTTTGAAATGTCATAACGAGTGAACTGAACATGTAAACCTAACTGAAAGCCAAAGGAAATGCACACTTTTTTCAGTTTCATATGGATTTTGCTACTGCGTGTTGTAGTGAAAAATTATCGTTTTAACCCATTGAAAAGACTTTTGCTTCCTTTCGTAACGTGACGTGACGGATACATCAAAATATCAATTACGTTCTCGTACCGACAGAAGTCGTTACCAAATTATTAGAGTTATCTTAGAAGGCAATAAGTTTTGAACTCAGAAGAGGAAGAAGCATTAATCAAATTGCTAAGCAAGCTGCGAAGTTTAAATATTTAAACTTTTAAAAATTTTACAATTTTAATTTCGACCTGTGTGTCGGCATGTTATTCAGTGTCACGGTAATGTAAAATGAAGACGTACACACGAATTAAAACTGCGTTTGCCTTGGGATATCGTTTTTGTTTATCACCAATTTCTCAGAAACGTTAAGTAATCACAATTTAGGATTGAGGGAGTCATATCAATACTCTGAAGTTCGTATTTCCTTCCTTTTATTCCAGGAACCTGTCTACGTTTTGAAACACGTTTTAATCTTTTGTGTTGTACGCGTGCTTGTTACCTGTTTGCAATAGCTTTCTTTAAAATTATCGGCATTCCGCTTTTGAAGTTTCTGCAGTTTCTTTATCGGGCTCTTTGTGCTTTTGTTTTCGGATGGAGTGTAACAATGATGATCAAAGGATTGATTTTTGAACAAAACCGAGAATTTAATTTGTCTTCCGGATCACAGCAAATTTTTAAAGATCCTTAAAGCATTTTTTTAAAAAATATATATATACATATTCCACTTACTTTAAAAGATTTAAACCTTAAACAGCAAATTTACTGGTGATTTTGAGACTCAACACTTTTATTGTTCATTCCATGCGCTCGATATTAGATTGAAATTGCTATAAAATTGGCACACGAATTGTATAGAAGCAAGCGGCAAATGTGATGTTGATAAAGAAAAATTAAAAGAAAATATAAGCATTTTTTTTCAATGGTGCCATGTATGCTAGCTCTAATGGTTATTAATGCTAATTTAAACAACAAACATCCAAGCAGGATTTCACAATTCTGCTGGCACGCAATGAAATTTTTAACTTACTTTGATAATTCTTGAATGAAATATTTTTAACACTTTTTTAAAGTACCCAGATAATACTGGCAGTATTCTTCGAGTTTTGACTTTTTCAACTGTGGCAAATTTTGAGAAAAATAAAATTGGCATGCTTCGGCTTTTATGCAAATTTTTTTACAATTCATTTGTTGGGTTTTTATTACGCAGATATTTGTTTTAAGACATTTTCCATTACACAGACAAAAGAGAGTTCAATTATATCGCCGTATTTACTGGACATTCTCAATCCAACATTAAAGCTTTTCTATTTAGTTTGCCGATTCCTTCAAGTTAGCAAGGCTATATATGCCTCTTTCAAACGCATCTAACTGAAAAAGGTAAAAGGCAACACATTGAGTAAATTACATGTATACCGCGGAAATGGTACACGAAGAACAGCAGGGTACATAATTTATATTCATGATACGACCAGATGAGTGGAATATACATTCAGGTGAGCGAAATTTCTCAATTTTCCTGACTCATTTTCTTTCATAAACGATGATGACTTCATCAACAGGCACCCTGGTACGTATTCGTATTTGATTTGCTTGTTACTTCCAAAATATGCCAACTCTGGCAATCGCTCCAGTCACCAGGTCTTAATTATCCATTTGACAAACATTTTTTTTCTTTTCGATCTTGGTATCTTTAGGGCAAGAGTCGCAATCCTGTATTAATATGGCTAAGATTCAATTTATATGTTGATATGTTGATATGTTGAATCCAAAACGTGGATAAGCACAGTTTTAAAAGATGAAAGTCGCATTCGTCTCTATTTGGTCGTTACCACACTGGTTTATTTGTCATCAAATATGCTACAAGTCTGTAACCCCTAGAAAATAGAATCCATTTTCCCTACCACCGCCAAATTGACAAGTTGTTGTATTCTTTGAATACACCCGCATTTATTCTGTGTCCATTTCATCCACCCAAAATGTATGGAAAATACAGTTACGAATGTGAGCGTGAAACACAACGTCCTCGCACTTTCACCAACAAGGTAAATGTTTCCTGAGGAAACTTAATAGTTTTAGATTTGAGGCCTTTCAGCAAACAGGTTGATGCACTGTTGACTGAGCTGTCATGACAAGAGGAAGTAAGCAGGATTTTCATGGCGCTTATCATCTATATTGTTGACACTACCCAACATTGTGACTTGTTAAACGTTGAAAATCTACGCCAGTGCTATTTTACTAGTTGACCTTGTTTTCAGTTCGTACGTTATCATTAACGTTATATTGTTTTCTTCTTTTTTATAAAATGTAGTTAAATTTCGTCACTCTGACTTTTATCCCGTACGAAATGATTCCTTGTGGAGACGAAATGTGTCTTTTTTTATCAATCAACAAAATAAACATGGACTATCTTAAGTTGTTTTCAGTCAGCAAATAAAAATAACATATTTTTTTGCCTTTTAAATTTATTAGTAGGGAGTGAAAATTAAAACTTAAGCATTTTTTGATTCAGTGCAAGACGCTCATGCCTAAACAGGCATACAGGAAAAGAAATCGTTGTTATATTTTTTTCTCTGGTTATGCGTGTTCTCTGTAACAAAGCTTAGGACTGAATCATTACATTTTTATAACTTTCTACATATATAGCAATGTGTTGCAAGTGGTTCGATAGTATTTGATTAACACAGCAACGCAAAGAGAAAGATCTCATCTTCACCTAAACCGTTCTGTTAAAGAAACGAGGAGTTTTGGGGCTTGTTGAGTGCATTGTTTGGGTTTTATATCTGATGTTTTGTTTCGCAGAATATAAAGAACATTGTGAAGGCTGCAAGTCGCTTCCACAATACAGCTGCGCTTCTCTATTGTTTTGCTGATGTTTTGGCACCTTCACTCATATGCTTTTGCTTGTTCGCTTGAAAACTAGTCTTTAAATCCTAACTGCTTCCTATAGTGATTCGACATTCGAAGGTAAATTGATTGAACATACCAGAAAGAGAGAAGTGCTAAACTTCAGGTTAGAAACAATCTTTTCTAACATACATGCCTACAAGTTGAAATGATATTTCACTTCGCGAACCATTTTAGTGAAGCGTATAAGAGAATTTAAAGAAGTAGTTTTTTTGTCAAAATTATTCACATGGTGAATTATGCACTTCACGTAACAATTGTGTAAAAGGCTTGCATTTGTCAAAAAAGGTTGATAAGTGGCAAAACGTTTCCGCGTTTCCCGTTACACGCTCACGTGGAAGTCCACATTTAATGCTACTTAATATGTAGAGAAATGAAAGGAAATTTAAAGAAGTGTTTTTAGCTTTTACTCAGATGACTTGCCTTTTCAACTACCCCTCTAGGAAATCTCTAGATCATAATCTAATTGTTAACTAAGTCTAAATCCCTTCTATTTCTCAAAACAGGAAGTTTAATTAAAAAGTCAATATGTAGAATTCATGAGCTGATAATTAAAGGAGTAATATGAGTTATACAGTGGAGGTTGTGTATTGAAAACATGAGTTATTAAGCATCGCCTTTGTTTTCCCGCAAGCAGCAAGAAGTCTACTTTTGTTGTCAGCCATTGGCTCCGTGCATATAAAAGTCCATAGGTAGTGTGCTTGGTGAAAACAAGTACATTATTTTCAATTCTGGTATATATCTGGTACATTTATGTGATAATTTGAGGAAAATTCAAGACTGAACCTACAGCAATATGACCTTTGCCATTTGCTTTATAATTTGTGTACTTAATTAATCTATTTACTACCAAGCCGCCGATAAATTTGCTGGAAATTTTAGCTGATCAACATACGATGGCCCTGGAGCAAACGTAACGGAAGATAGAACACAAGTTATGATCAATGATTGAACCGGTCCTCATCTTACTCATTCATCGTTTCCTTTCAGTTCTTCACAACGGTGCAAAGCAAAAAACCTGCTATTGATGCCCGAAGGTAACTAATAGCAATAACTGGTAAGAAATTTCTTGCTGAAGCCAAAATCTACTGAGCCAGATTTTCTTTCATTTTTCATAAAATCTAACACAATAGCATGATATATAAGGTGCATCATCGCTTGCTTGTGAACATTAGCATTTTGAAAGCTGTACCCAATATTTCGCGTTTCTGTCAAAAGCATGTAATGTTTAAGTTCAGAAGAGACGGTACAGTTTTATTTAGCTTGAATAACGCAAAAAGGTTTTAAGTAATAATCATTTCGTTTGGTTGTCGATCTATTATGAAATACTTTACCAAATTGTTTACTGAAATTTATTTTCCCTATCTCTTTAAAATCCAGTTACCTTCATAATCCTGTTTTATTTGTTTGTAAACACCTGACTTATTCTGAAACTTGAAATGCTTACAAATGCAAAATACATATCAACTTCCCTTTATTTAAGGCGAATTAATTGTTTTCGATGTCTTACGTTGCGGTCTTATGTTTGGGGCCTAACGAAGAGAATTAAAATTGTAAGGGGTTGTTTCGTTATTTCAAAAACACTTCTCTATCGCATTCACCGAAAGTTATCGAAGATTTCAGGTCTTAGAGCTAGTTTGTCGAAGTTTCAGAATTTGAACAATATCTTTGTGCATTTGAGCTTGTACGTGTAGAATAATTTTAACAATATTTTCTCTTTTAAGGCAGGTAGCTTTAGTAATCGTTTATTGTTCAATTATGTTTCAGATTATCAACAGTTGGATGCCAGCACCGTCCGAGAATTAGATTTTCCCTTGCAGTGAAATCAACGCTGTATTAAGCTCTGCGGTAAGGTCACTTCAATTTTCATTCTCACTAATATTAGAATAAATATTAGGCCATTATCGTGAAACGTCCAAAAAAACTGCTATTCAATTCACCATTTCAGGCCATCACACTTTGCAACCATTTACTTCACAAAGATCACTGCACTTGACCTAAAAACATCATTAATGGACTCTCAAAAGCTCAGCTTTCGCAGCACCAAGTTTCAGATACTTCCTCCTCTGAATGTCTTCCTTCTCAGTTCAGTTAGTTGTAGTAGACGATGACTCAGTTGAACGGGCTGGATTTATGATGTTTCACAGGTATTACACGACTGGAATAACAACGCGTTTTCCAATACAAGTTATTTTTTTCACGAAACGTCTGTACAAAGTTGGCCGAACTTTGACAGTTAACTGACAAGCGTTTTGGCAAATTGAAAAAAAAGGGCTTTCAACTAAGCATCTCTGAAAAGACAAATCGGTCGGATATTTGTCATTTGAAAATACGTAATGCAGCTGTATAATAACACTCGTGCAACATTTCTTAAATTATAGAGCACAGGAAATTGGAAATGAAAAGCGGCACCATTACTCCGATAGCCGGGTCGCTTTAATCTTTACAGTTAAGTCCATAAAAAGACGTCTGGTTTCTTACTAATTTTAACAAAGTTACTTGCATTGTAATTTTCTTTTAACCTTACAATAATTTTATTGCCATGTCAAAGTTCAAAGAGTGTTCACAGTTAGTGGCGTATTTATATACGCCCAAACATAAATTGTTGATGTCTAAATGGAAAACTCGAGAAATTAAAAGCATTGATGTCTCCATATAAAAGTGTTTTCAATATGCAAGTGAAACAACTTTGACTATCCTACTTTGAAAAGAGGAAGTATCGGCGACATATTAATGGAATTTCTCTTCAATATTGTTTGAATTATCCAAGGAATGCTTTTTCAATAGCTGGAATACAAAACTGTAGCTGACTGATTACTATTTGCATTAATAAATTTCGAAAACTTCTGGTTTACCAAATAAGAGGTTTTTAAATTGGAAGATTGTGTAGTTTTGTAATAATAAATGTTTATATCAAGGCACGTGTTTTGCCAAAGAACAGGGCCATCTGTCAATTGAGGAAGTCGAAGCGCGAGCTTTGCTTGAAATCTAGTTTAATTGCCGATAGGTGAGATTTAAATGAACCAGACAACTGTGTTGGATAAATTTGGCCATTAATGTAAATAAAATCAAGAGACTCACAGCACAGCAAATAAATCTACAAGCTGACTTGACATAAATTACATTATGTCTGGTCATAATGTCTGCTTTTATCAGCGTACTAATGTCCGTTTTCAATGATACCATTCGTTTAAATTGCGTTCCCTTCGAAATTGTTAAATTGCAAAGTAAAATATATCGACTGAAATATTTTTTTTAGAGCAAATTTCAGAATCAACCTTCTCTGGCAGCTGTTCAGTTTGGAGGTCGAACTATTATTTTTAGTATTATTCTAGTAAGAAGAATTTTACATTTCCTGAATATGATTTTCGGAATATTTGACCGTAAGACAAGCGAGGTTTTTAAATTCTGTCTTGCCAAAACAGCGATATTTTTAAATTGACTTTGTTAAATTTGGGGAGCGTGAACATTTCTAGGATGCAATACCAAAGACATTAAATCATGAGAAAATGAGGTAGTTTTGAAGTAATGCAAATTAAAATCCCATTTTGTGGGAGTTCAAAATAGTTTGCAAATGAGACAAGAAGCGCGGGCTGAAGAGGTTGTTCCATTCATTAAAGCCAAGCATATTTTTCGTTTTAGAAAACTACCATATAACAACTTGCTTTCCGACTTGTCCTTGGGCATTTTTTTGGTTATTAATGCAAGATTTAAAATTCATAAGTTGGGCGGACCTTATACTTAGCCGAGCGGACCCGTAGGGTAGAAATGCTCAAATGTCGCTCAAATTCACATACAATGAGCACAAACACTTAAAGCATTAGCCTTTCTGACGAACTTCAAATTAAGATGGCCATTTCCCTTTGCACGTTTCGGAAAAAGTAGAAGAATATATTAATTTTTATGAGCAAACGCCAAACTTTCAATTGTGCTTCTCAGCATAAAGTAGGTATAAAAACTGTCAGTTAGGGAGGTTGGGTTTTCGTGTGGTGCGTATTTATGTATGCCGCACGGTTTTTTAATCATTAGCCTCTATTTACTTTACAACCTGATTGAAAAGCTTAATAAAAGTCCGAAGGGGACTTGATAAAGATCTGGCGTGATGAATTTTATAGTACTTTCACAAATAGACAACTCGTCTCTAGAAATTCGACAAGAAAATCCTCTGAAACTAGGAATTTATTTGTACAAATCCCACCTTAATATTCTTCCTTTTTTTGAGAACATTAAATCCTGTTTCTCGACGAGTTTGTAAAACAGAGATGTAAAACTCAATTGAATTTAATTTGTGAAAAAATGTGAATTTTTTCAAAAAAAATACAAAAAAATAACAGTCCCCAAACCCTGTAATGTTTGCTTTCCCATTTTTTCCACTACAAAGCCTATTGCTTTTTTTTTAATTATCTTCGTCGTCTAATGACGTCACATTCTGTCCTCGTGGAAGGTAACAAAATGGCGCAGTAGGAAACTCGGGAAGTTCTCACTGCTCCTCAAAACCCTTAAAAATTTTAAGTGACGTACGGATCCGCCTTATTACCAACATTACTGAAAAATAACAAAAAATGGAATTTCTTCAAACTCAGCCAGAACGAAGCCCTGCGGGCTTTTGTTACAAACCTGTTGGGTTTAGTTCGATCAAAAATGTTCCTTTGTCGCAATTTTTTTTTCTTTTCGGGGCCCCGAATCGGGAAACATGGATGAAAAATTAGCGTTATATCTCGTAAACAGATTGTAATTAAAAATTAACTGCCGACCTTTCTTAAATATTCAATATAACTAGATCGCAAGGTGATAAGAAATCAAATATTTCAGTCACGAGAGTTTAAAAGCTAATGACACAAGAAACCTAAACGGGAGCTGTATATTTAGCCCGTTCGTTCTGGTACAAAACTGTCCTGTAAAACAGCTAGCTTATCCTGAAAGATCATTAATTTTTCTTCATTAAAAGATTACATGGCGTAGGTTAAAACTTGTCAGAAGCCAGACTTTTAATTTGTTTGTTGGTTATTGAGGGCAGCTGATCAAAGGATTAAGCAGCGAGGTTCCCGATCGTCTTTCTCCGAGCAGACAACCTCGTTCACAGGGACTTAAAGAAGAGGGAATTTCTGTCTCGCAGGAATAAAATTACACACTTTGAAAAGGAATGGAGCTCTATCTTTGGTATCTAACTTGATCAAGAAAGGCAAAAAATTCACTTTCCTTAGTTACCAAAGTTTCCATAGGCGACATCACAATAATCCTTCTCCCCCCAGGGGGCCAGTCATTTAGTGATTTGCTATACACAAAACAAAAGGGTCCAACCGGTGGAAAAATGCGCTGAGGTTCCAGCGACAACATCAGGCCACCACAGTGGTCAACGTTTTGCTAGTAACAGTAAACTGTTTCCCATTTGACGTTATAGTTTTCACAAAATTGCGCTCATGGCATTTGGAAACAGTTTCGTTGTTACGTCTCATGTGATTACGAACTAGCCAATAAACGGGCGCACTGTAGCAGGAAAGTCACCATCTATAACAACATGATTTCTTTTTTTTATTGGCTATGTTAACCGTGCTTGCAGCTCATTGTTTTATTTTCCGCTGATGAACAGTTGGTACGCCTGTAGACATAGATGGAAATTTAAAGTTTTGTTCATGCAAAAGTTTTCAAAGCAGGAAGCCACTCCTTCTGAAGGTTATTTGCCAGAGATAAAAAAAATTCATCTGAGTATCGGCTATATAAAACATATTTCGGTGAGTATCAGCTAAAAATATATTTGAAGTTCGCAAATTTTACCGCAATTTTTTACTTAACGTTCAACTTTCTGAGAGGTAAATGAATAGAGGGTGAGAGGTAAATGAATAGAGGGTGAAAGTTTCTAAAGAAACTGTTGTGCTGCGTCGGTGGGGGTAACAAGGTAATTTCGTTATATC
>OMLO01002290.1_pt1 | contig 15359 bp, 13 predicted proteins | sample 1674811 | NCBI WGS metagenome assembly OMLO01 (sample SAMN06265003, study PRJEB25207) | coral metagenome | isolation source: Coral host | place: Mexico:La Bocana,Puerto Morelos, Mexico | collected 2008-11-13 | reverse complement strand
TATTATATTATTTATATTATAAAAAATAATATTCAATATAGATTTATATATATATTTTTTTATATTTATATAATATTTTTTTTTTAAATCTAATATAAATTATAGGAAACAAACTATTAAAAAATTAAAAAAAAATATTTACAATTATTTGAATATTTTCATTATATAAATATATTTATTTATCATTTATTCCAAGAAAAAAAGAAAACCAATTTTCATATATATATAACATGTATATATATATATTTGTTCAAAATATTTATTATTTTATATATATTTTTTTTTAAATTCTATAATTCTAAAATCTAAATTATAAAGATATGTAAATATAAATATAGATTTGATAAATATATAAATAATAAAATAAATCTATTTAAAGATAATAATTAAATAATATAAATCAAAATTAAATAATCCTGGAACTTTAAACGAGCAAACATTTCTGTACCTTTTATGTTTACAATTTAAAATGACCTATTCGAGCGTTCTTTCTTGAAACGTACGGATTTTTCCAAATCGAGCACTTTTTCTATGAGCCAATATCAGAAGAAGTGGGTAATGAAATAACAACCTCTGAAGTTTGTTTTTTACATTTTATCGCTGCATCCCCTTAGCCCATTTACAGATCTGAATCCTTAGACTTCTCTTTACCTCTTCGAGTCCTTTCTTGGAGGTGTGCGCCCACCCAGTGTGTGTGTGTGTGTGCTCAAGTGTGTGCATTTGTGCACTCCCTTGAGCTCTTCGCCAATGGCCTTCCAGGTACAGATTGATGGGCCGCAGCGCTTGGTTGGGGTGAAAACTGGCAGGCCTAAAATGCCTTTTTCATTTTTTCTTTACAATCATAGTGCCGGCAATCCTATATAGATCATGTTCTAGCTAGCTTCTTTGAACCTTTACCGGCTAGCTGTTTTTGGACCAATTTAGATCCATCGGGTACCATGGATCGTGATGGTGTGGTGCAATAGGTGGTTAAAGCTTGGAAAGCCAATGACAAATTGGTTCTCCTTGGGGCTGGCGGGATTATGGCCAGAGTTTCGAACAACACTGAGCTAGATCGGGAAGAGCTTAGCTCCAACCATGAGATTCTGGTTCCCATAATTCAGCATATGGGTTCTTTGGCTAAAGATATGATCAATCTCACCAACTGCTTTTGTGAAATGTCCTGTTACAACTACCGGGTAAAAAACCACCTCCATATTCTAAGGCTTGAGACCATCTATCGATCTGCTTGGTCAAAGTGTGGAGCTTTTCCTACATCACTGCAGGCCTCGTGGAAAGAAACTACCTTCAAGTGACTAGTCTCCAAGTATCCAACTGCCATTATGATAGACCTTAAGTGATATCACAAATCTCCCCATCTATTCGGGTATTATGGGGGGCTCTTCTGAGGTCGTGTGGTTCGTGCCGAAGCATGGATATTGCGGAAATTGGTTTACCTGTTCAACAGAACAGCTAAACGGGGCCATAGACCGCGAGAGGAAGGGATCAGGAAGTTGATGGAGGTTGCTGGAATCGATATTCCTGAAGTTTCCCCACGAGGTCCCCGAGAAACAGGCCTGCAGCCCTCTATCTTAAGCATTTCCTATTCTTAAACAAATTCATCATATCACTCCTCCCACCAAGACCCCCATATATACTGCTCATACTCCAGTAGGTGAAGATATTGATGGTGAATCTGGTGATGAAGATTTTGAAGAGGGCTGCGAGTGTGTGGAGAGTGAGGCAGAGGAGGAGAATGACCCCATTGTCGAACCTGCCCCACTGCCCGATAAGGACATCTATCCAGTTTTAGCTTCATGTTTTTGAGACTCAGTAAACCACATGTTTGAATTCTTGGCTCTTGAAAAAAAAGTTATTTGATAAATTTTGACTCCTGCAAAGGAGACACATCCCGAGCCTGTTCCAGAATATCGACCAGAATCATCTCTTCCTGCGGCCAATGACTGCAAGAAATCAGAAGATCATTCAGTTCCCACTCCTGACTGTGCCAATCTCAATGATATAATGATGGCAGTTATTCATAGATGTGATATTTTTCAATTCCAATTATTCCATATAATTCCATTCCTTTAGACCAAAACTCTAGGTGCTGCTACACCTTCTTGGTTGCAGTCGGCAGGAGGTGCCCCTAACTTGTTGTTTGCTCGGGTGTTTTTTTTTTCTGGGGGTTCCCTTTCTCTAAATGGATCCCCTTTCAACTGCGGAAGGTGACAACATGGAGGATGATGGCAGTGAGTTGGTTCTGCCACCAGGTGTCCATGACATTGTCAAGCACCCGAAACATGGTGGTGAGTGCCGGAAGTGTGGTGCGGTGGGGTGCTGGGATGAAATCAAATCTAAGCCATGCCCACAATCTTTAGGAAAGGAGATTGTGGCAACTCCCGTACATGAGCCAAGTGCATCCAAAACCCCTGACCTGAAAACAGAGAGCTTGGGGGAGATGTTGGATTTAGCTTTAAAGAATGGTGATGAAACAACAGCTTGGGATATCGTAAACAAAATGGAGGCGAAAGAAGCTCAGCAATCGTTAGAAGATCAACAACTGATGTTAGAAATCATGGAACAGGAGTTGGAACTTGTTGAGGCTGAGGAACAATTAGAACTTCTCAAACAACTTGAAGAAGAGGAAGCACAGCTTGAACAGGCCATACATCTTTCAAAACAACCTTTGGAGAAGGTAGATCAGAAACCCCTGCGACCACCAGCTACACCCTGTACTTCTTCTACAGTGCCATCCATTCCTGTAGTGTGTTTCTTGGCTTTTCCCACTGAATCAACTATGTTCAACCTTGTGTGGCATCCTGTTTTGAAAATTAGATTAGAGCCAGATAAATATTAAAACCCTGATTTCTGTACAGTCGCTATCCTAGGTCTGGACAATGTTGAGACACAGCCCCTACAGTCCTTGGAGCTGGAGAAGGCTGAGGCTTTTGCGGTGGAGGTTGAAGCAGAGCTGACCTCATTGATGTCTGAGACGGAAGTTCCCCCTCCATATGTTCATCAAAAGACCCTCGTTCTTGGGGAAGAAGTTCCAGATGACCCTGAAGAACCCGATCCCAAACTTGATCCAAAGGAATCTCATCAATGTCAGGGTGAAGATCGTTTTGTTCACAAGGAAGGTCTCCCTATGGTAGCTATCACAGCTGAACCTGGTCATGGGGGAGATGGTGAACCTACTGTTGCAAATCCAAACCACAAGGATTCTCCTGCTGTTTTGCTATTGCATGTTCCAATTCAAATCCATGATTGATCATATTAAATCTGGAACAGCTTAGTCCTTGCTTCTTCCTACATTGCCCATTTCTACCAGAGCTGGCCAGCCAACTCGTCAGGAGGATGATCCCGATAAACGTCCAGCCGCTTTGGAGAACGTCGTGCCCATCACACCAGAGCAGCAGCGGGGCCCCGGCAGAGGAAGAGGAAGAGGAAAGGGAAGAGGGCGGGGTAGAGGTAAAAAAGGTCGAGGCAAAGGAGGAGGAAATGACCATGAGGAAGATGAGGAAGATGAGGAAGCTGAAGAACATGAAACGCATGATAAACCTAAGCGGAAGCAACAAAGTAGGAAGCGAGGACGAGAGCAGAATGAGCAATGTAAGGAGAAGGAAGAGGAAGGAAAGGTTCAAAAGAAGGTCGCTAAGGAAACGTCCAAGACAGATGCTGCAAACAAGAATAAAGAGGAGGAAACAACAAAGGGTTCCAAAACAAAGGCAAAGGCAAAGGCGAAGTCAAAGCAAACCAGGAATGCGAAAGAAGTGGATGTTCCTAAGACTGAGGGTTGCAAAGCAAAAGGTTCAAAAAGCAAGGCTGTCACAGGTGAGGAGGCATCTAAGGGTCCAGGATCCAAGAAAAGGAAGCAAGCTGAACCTGAGGCAACTGATCCTAAGGCTGATGAAAGCACCACAAAAGCAGGAGAGGATGAGGAGTCCAAAGCAGCATACAAAAAGAAGCTGTCTAGGAAGTCAGCTGCGTATCATCGGGCACAAGTAGCAGCACGAAAGGAAGGCAAATCTCCAGAGGAAGCCAAGTCCCTCGCACGTCAGGTACCCCGGAAACATTTCAGCAGTAATAGTTTCCTTATAAATTTCTTCTTAAGTATAAGCCTAGTAGTATATGAAATGGTTGGGGTTTCAGCCATTCAAAAATTGCATTGTATCTGCATGAACTCTTTTCAGCTTAGGCATACGCAGAGACGGACTAGACCGCTGATCTTTTGGGGGGTGAGTGCAGCTTGTGATCAAGCTGCTTGTGGGTTAAAGCTTGCATGGCAAGCATTCTTGAGCTAAATTTCAAATTTGGCCACTACATAGTTCCAGCTTTAAGTTGTGGATTGCAGTGGGGCCAGCCCCATGCACTCAAGACGTCCGCACTTGTAGATCAAAAAAGTGTGTTTTTGCATCTCTTGGAATCTTCACTATTTGCAAATTGATCGACAAGTATATCTATAGATGGTTGTTCAAACTCCTGCATTTCATTCATCATCCTTTACCACCATCCAATAGATTGGGGGAAATGACCTGCCGTACAGGCCTGCTATGCCCAAGCCACCTGGCACATGGGCCGTGCAGTCTGCAACACTTCGCCGTCAGCCTGGGCATGGTTGCGGTTCAGGTGTATACAATTTATTGAGTCGTGTTTCAATGTCATTCATACTAGAGCCTGATTTAAATAAATTGTCTCCTGGGAAAAGCAAATCGATATAATCAAATTGGGAGAAACTTTGCTGAGAAAGAACTGTACTTAAGTCATGTTTGTGAAGAGTTCATATCCTGAAACATGCGTGTGATGTTGCAGCTACTTCAAGCTCTGAAAGGGTAGAGGAATACCTTTACCACTCATTGGGTCAAGATGGTATTGACGGACCCTGTTGCATCCCTGCAACACGTTCAAGCACCAAAAGAGCGATACTCAATTCTTTTGTGCTGGAATTTTCATGCAATCAAATTTATATGGTTGTAAGAGTTTTGATCCATATTTGTTTCCCGGGTTTCAACTCTAAGGTGATGATAGCCATTGTCTAAGCCTCAAACTGTTTTTTGAACTTTGGACTTTTGAGCCCCAAGTGGTACTGTACTGTAATTTTGACCTCTTGGATCAAGCTAGAACTTAAGCCACAACAGCTTAGGTGCTACTTCTGGGATGGTCCCAGGATATGATGGTGCCTAATCCTGGGTTTGATTGCCTGGACGTGTTCTCCGGGAAAAAGTCCATCTCAAATGCTTGGTATTTGACTTAGAAGACATGTTCACTCTTAAATGATATGATGAAATTGGATCCCAACCTTTGCCTTACAGTTTCTTAATATACAGCTCACTTTCCTGCGGTGGCCCAGGTCTGATGCTGGCTACAGAACTGCTTCAGTTGACAGGGACTACAACGCAACTGCGATGGATTTCTTAAAGCCGGCAGGATTCCTGTTGCTCAATTGAAGTGAATCTAAATATCTAGCTCTTTACTGAAAACCCTTCGTTTTTATTTGGAGGAGATTGAGGAGACTAATAGGACTTCCTCTCTTTCAGTAGCTTGTTGAAAATAATTTGGCATAGGTTTGAGCTAGCTCGCTACGATTGACAGAATTCCTAGATACTGTTTTCTGCCAGCACCTCCTCCATTTTCGGGCTCTTCCAATCCTCTTGGTCCGTTGAATGAAAAAAACTGAACAAAATTGATTTTGTTCAGAATTTCGATCCTGTTTAAAAAGAAAAGTACAAGTTCTGAACAAAATCCATTTTGTCCAGAACTTCCGGAAAAAAGAAAAGGTTAAAAGTTAACACTTCGATCTGAACAGAATTCATTTTGTTCGGATTTCTTTTTGCAAAAAGGCATTCAAACTAGAGTTTGTTCAGAATTTCCTTTTTAATCCTGAACGAAATTGATTTGTTCATGAATTCCTTTTCACAAGAAAGTTCTGAATATTCACCCCTGGAACATGATTTGTGCATTCATGGGACAACATATCTCCAATCTCCATATTCCACCTAAGCTTATAAGTAGACATTTTCATATACGGTGGATGTACCCTTGACTTTTGAAATTGGATCCCTCATTTCCACCTGCCTATCTGAGGTTGGTCTTGTGGATCGTGATGGGTATGCCTCCTGGTTCCATCGTGACTTTAGGCTGTGACTGCAGTTCTTGGACCATCCCAGCCCGGGGGACATCTTTGAGGAATTTCATGAATCCACTTGGCAATCTATTCTTACAGTGGGTACGGCAATCGAACTGCATGGTGAGTAGGAACCTTGTTTGGGAAGTTAAATGGCGCAATTTATCATGAGATCAAATTAGATCGATCATATCATATTATGTGGAGTGCTGTTTGAAAAGTTAGGCACCTCCCAGCATTCCAATTCGTTGAAGAATCTAAGGACTACTTTGGTATGTCTACTCTGTGCAGCGGTGAATTCAGTCTTTGTCGTGGAACAACCGCAAAATTCCTTACTACCACGATGGATGCGGTTTGAATGGATGATAAACCATGTCATTTATGTATCCAGACTTGCATGTTATAGGTTTTTCATGCATGCTCTGTGCATGTCAACCCAACAGTATATATATGACATGAGTTTATATGATAACTTAGGTCTACAAATGTGCTCTTTGGATGATGCACCACGGAGGGCCTTCACCAAAACGAACCTGGTTATGGTCAAACATGCCTGAAATTTCCCAGCTAGATCATGGTGTCTTACCCAAACAGGTGAGGGATGCCAATACTACGGTGAAGACTACCCGAACATATCGTGATGGCAAGGGGAAGGTCAGATTTGTTGGTACGTCGGGGCTATCACAGTCCCAGAATCTTGACTTATATAATTGCATGCATGCATGTATATACTCTTCGACCCATGAACCCCCCAAATTGAAAACAAATTACTTCCTTCCAGCAACCATCCCAGGACATATCCGGTCCAGTTTGGCAAGAACTTGTTGCAAGCCTTCGAGAATCACATCGGAACTTGTCCTGTGCGTCGTGACTTGCGGTTTAAACCACAGTACAATAGGCGATTGACAGACCTTGCCCAGTTTGAACTTCTGGATTAGGGGATTGTTGGGAAGATGCTGATCTTTTACCAGTTCTCACTTATCTCATGACTTCTTCCAAGTGCAGGTGGGGTAATGTTGAATGCATTTCTTTCAACAAGTTATGATGAGTTTCAAAAAGGCATCCTTAACTACTTACCGGAATGACGTTCTTCAGTCTTTTTCTGTTGGCCCTGAAGGATCCCCAAAGAATGGAAGCCTGCAATGGAGACCTTCTACCGTGAATATCAAGATGAAGTGCCCTGATATGCATGGTATCATGCAAACTGGAATATGATTCAAATACCATTTCAACCCAAAAATTCCACTGAAAGACTGGAACCACGAATACATTTATGAAGTTTAATGTTGTGCCAGGTGCTGGGGGACCAATCTTTGACCAATGAGATGATCCAGTTGCAGTCTGCGGCACGGGGGTCTGAAACTGCATAGAGCTTGAGACTTTTCACTTTTCAATAGTTCGATAGGATGGATGATAGTCCGAACCTCCTTTTATAGAGAAACCACGATGTCAATTAGAGTTTGAGGGTGTTTTGTGGATTTTTACCACAAAAAAACATGTGCAACAACGAGCGCAATTTGGTGCAACCCGAGCGCAATTAAGCGCAACCGAGCGCAAATCCAAAAAGTGTGCTTTTTGAAATCACACATGTACTCTTCAAAGGCCGCTTTAGTGCACATTGTGCTCAAAGTTGACGCTGCTGACATGTATAAGTTTACTTGCTGGTGCTGTTGCTACCCTAAGTGTATTTTCCTGAGTGCTTTTTGGCTTTCAGCTGGCTAATATATATACGATGGCATCCAGGCTTCATTCTGCCAACACATTAAGTGAAGGTATGAATATGGTGACCCAAAATGGTGATGCTTCCTCTCGTAAAAGGGAACTAGAGGCTTTGATTGCAGTCCCTTTCTTGCACAAATGATTGCTAAACATGTTATGCTTGCATTGCAGGTAGTGTATGAAGAGCATGTTGTTTCCTGTGGTACATACAGCCTCGAAATTTATATACGAACTAAGGCTCGCAAAGAACGTGTGGAGGCTCTGAGACGCAAGTTGAGCAATGTGGCTGCACCGGAGGGGCCAATTCCTGAAGTCCCTGGAACTTTGATTGCATTTCACATATATATATCTTAGATATATACATGTGTGACTTGTGTCTGTTGGTTTGAGCTTTTTGGCACTAATGCATGTATGCACATCTAAGGAGCACCACATAGCATGCAGTCTAATGGGCAGTATTGTGCTGGAAACCCTTCAACTACTCCGGCATCACACCAACCGCAGGTTTACTGCACGTTCCCTCCCCCTGATCGTCAAGTTCCTGAGGACACCCAACCCTCTGAGGCAGAGCCAGTGGGGATAGTAAGTGATTCCCAAATCCCGCCAACAGTAGGACCTACCCTAACTACTGCTACTTCGGTTGAAAGTTTGCCAACTCTCCCAGGAACTGCAAGTGAGGTGAATGCAGCCCATGAGAATCCGGTAACACCTACACCTCTCAATCCTGGCATCAATTCACCATCTGTTCCAGTTCCCCCAGTTGTGAAAGGTGAGGTTCCACCAGTCCCGTTGCCAAAGACCACAGACCCGGTGCTTCCGTGCCTCCAACACCAACAGTTGCTGAGTCGGGGGTGGATGATTCCGTAAGTCAAGCCCCTGAACCTTCATCTGGAAGGGATGCTACCTACTACAGGCCTTGTTTGATAAAATGTACTGCTGATGTTCATCACTTGGAAGCCAATTTGTAAATGGATCTGAAAAACAAAGTGGATACCATATCAATATACTCCTTTGCCAGGCTCTACAGGTACTTCAAGCCTAAGGGTGGCAAGGTGAAATGCTCCCCGGAAGCCATGAAGATGTGGAAGACCAAGGATGGTAGCCCCCTGGTTGTTATCTTATCATGACTTAGATCTTGTGATCTTGTGGGTTTCTGGGATGCTCATTTTAACCTTTGGAAATTGTACCAGCTCTAACTAAGGGGAAGAATTGCGCAAGATGTTCCTCTCGCATGGTTCCTTTGAAACCTTGGAAGTCCAAATCAAGAAGAAGTTCACGAAATCCGTAGAGACTAGTAAGTCAGGAGGATGGTACAGCAAGCAATACTTGGAAAACAAAGAGGGATGGACCAAGTCTGGGACTTATTTTGTGATGTCTTGTTCTACCGTTTTCAACATTTGTAAGTCCATCAGCAAATGCTTTGATATCCTTAAGTAAATAATATGAACTATACATCTAATTTTCATACTAAGGGCTATGATCCAGAAAGCTGTGGCCTGGGCCAAATCAACCAAAAAGCACCGGGTGAGCTCTGTGCACGGCGAAGAAGAAATCTACTTGATTCTTAGTGAGACCTTTGAAGCTAAAGAAAAACATGAAGAAGAAGTCAATCGTCAAGGGAGCATGGAGGTGGAGGTGCGGTTTCAGAGTTTGCTTTAGATGTACGTATATTTAATTGACCTATTTTTAGATTTGTTGAGCTATGGAAGTACCTGCTAAACCCCCACACAAATCACTACTGACCTTTTGTCAGGATGAGGCAGGTACTTTGTTTCAAAGTGACATCGCGGATATGGGTGAGAATGATGATGCCCTTTTGGCCTCCATGCAGTCAACGGCAGCTAGTGGTAGTGGTGAAGCACCTGCACCCGCTGTCTTAAGCACAAGTGGGGTCATGAGTTTCAAGTAACGGCCTCAAATGGCAGATTTTTGACATGTTCCACTAGTTTGTAGTCACCACATCTCTGTAGCTCATACTTCATCAATAGATGAAACTAAGGATGACATTTCCCACTGTTTCGGGCACAACAAGCCCGCTGAGCATCCTTCCACAGTTTGTGGAAGTGCTGGGAAAGAAGATCGACAAAATCCAAGCTGAGATGGACAGGGGTTTATGAAATTTCTCTTGGTTGAATTCTAATTTAAAGTCGTGGTGGTACTCTTCTTTTTCCAGGTTGACTGCATGTGTTTCCATCACTTTTCCATCCCTTGCTGCCCTGCCAGGACCGCTTGAATGAGCTTGCAACTTCTGCGAGTAAAACGTTTTCTGGCTAAAGTGGGGGTGTGTATGGAATGGGGTGGTGAACCATGGAATATTCTCAAGCAATAAGCTAGTATAATTTTACATAGCTGATACGATACATCACTGTAATAATGCTGGTGGGAAATTTGAGTTGTACCATCGCAATTACTATAAAAACATCATATCTGCAGTACATAAATAGGTTCCCCCAAGAAATCATTGTTGCCACCTGGAAGCCCTTTACCTAAATCCCTAACATCTGAAACTTTCTGAGGCTGGCGTCTCAAATGGAGAATGTCCTCAAGAAGATGCAGAACAACTATGATGAGTTGACACGATGGTTGTCAGAAGCTTCGGTGCACCCGGATGAAATTGATCGGCAACCTGGCCTTACTGTCTGCCATAGCTACTTATGATGGTAGGTGAATTCTTCCAGCAAACAAGTACTTCAATTACCACCTATAAGATTTGATCCGTATCATTTACAAACTAAGAGTTGTTGGTGGTCTTAAGGACGAAGAAAACCCAGATCCAGGAGCTCTTTGTGGCCTGCACTAAATCCGACGTCAACATGAATTCATTGTTGATGCGGGGAAAGAGTCTTGTTTCAACTGTAGCTTACTAGAAGATTGTCATGTATATACGCATATAGCTCAAGTGTTCCAACAATGTCCACCATACCTGCACCCCATTTCATGGTGCCTCAGGGGAATGAAGCCAGCGTCTGGAAGTGCCTCAACCGCTCCCAGTAGTTCTTCTAAACCCCGGGCCAAAGGGAAGGCAAAAGCCAAGGGAAAATCCAAAGCCAAAGCTGCCCCCAAAAAGGAAGATAGCTAAGCTGTAGGATCATGGCAAAATTTGTCAACTTAGTTGATCCGATATCTTGACTGAAATTTGAAGCTAGATCTTTTGATCTTGAACGTGTTACATGAACACGTGAGCTTAGGGCACCTGGCGTGTGCAACAAGAATGTTAATGCTGATTCCATATGTTTAGATGTTTTCCATTTTTTCATGGGGTGTTTGCACACTAGGGCCAGGCAATGCTTTTAAGTTCAAATCTGGTGCAACTCTGGAATGGGGGCCGTTGTGAGAGATGAAAAAAGAGCTCACTGCACGCAATCATGACAACAAGCTAGGGATGTTATGTGTATACAGGTATGTCATGTGTTTCCTCAAGTGGTGGTACCCCTCTCCCATTTAAAAAGTATGTAAGATAGATAAGGGGAAACGATTTGCTTTGGGGTACCACAACTTAAGGAAATACTCGCACAATTTGGCCCTTCTTTCAAAAGTGAGTGGGTAACTTGCCAGGTCTTGGCGAGGATGTGGTGCTGAGAAGTGCCTAAGCTGCAAACGTGTGCAAACAGTAGATTGCCTAGATATATCACGTGATGATACTTAAGAATCTCATTGATACCCATGCATGGCATAATAAAAAGCATTGGGGAAAAATCACCTGTTCCATACTGACTTACGATGCCCCAGGTGAGTCCAGCAACAGCGAGAGCTCCAGCGAGGATGAGGTGCTCTCTGGATGGATTGAAAGCTTCGCCAAAGGGGTTACTTGGCTAAAGAAACAATTTGTGCTTAAAAGGGAATGGTTCTGATTAGATTAGAATTTAGCAAATGGTATCTGAATGCCTTTCATGTAGCCCCAGTGAGGCCACAGCAAAAGATATCACGATGCAAGTTCAACGAACAAGGAAGCTACTTGACCGACATGGCCACTTAATTGAATATGGTATATTTTCATATTCTTTCCCACCTTTTGACACTTGTACCGATATATATTGAAAAAACATATAACTGCAAATTCCGTATACATTTATGTTTTTGCCATTGAATCCCTCAAAGGTATATATGACAAGAAGGTAGCTCAACTATCGAGATACAAAGATGACCACTGCAGAAATTCTAGCAGGATCTTACATAGTTTTGTTCACCGGAAAGGCAAAACTTTACCAATCCCCATCACTTCGGTGGATGTGCCCATCAAGCTTTCCCGAAAAAGGAAGGTAATCACCCGGCCTTGGCCGGTGCTTTTGCTATCGGACTGGATCAGGACGTGCTGTGAGGACCTCCAGTTTGGGGGGTTCTTCTTTCTCGGTGGTTTGAAGTTGGATATGTGGGAAGATGTAGAACATATGCTATCAACATTTTGGACCCGACACTTGAAGATTGAGCCAGATTCCCAGCCTCGTTTCCCATCCCAATGCATTCCTATAATGCTTCATGGAGATGAAGGGCGTGGACAGGGCAAACGTCCAATATTAGTGATATCATATCAAGCTATCATTCCATGGGCTGGCCCTGATGTAGTGAACTCTGAGAAGTACTTTGGCATTCTTTTGCATGATTTTTCTTTTTGGCTGATGTTAAACGTTTAGTAGGACCAAAATAGAGCTCGTGTACTTATGCAATCCTGGGGTGCCCTGTCCCAAAAGGCACACCTACACCACTCGCAACCTCTTCACGGTCCTTCCCAGCGAGAACTATGCTCCGGGTGGCCGAACTCAAGATGGTCTCTTGAAAGTGCTGGTGGATGACCTGATTAGTTTGGAGCAAAATGGGATTCAGGCAAGGTTTATGTATATACACGGTTTTTGTTTGGGGGCCCCTGTGGGAAAATCAATATTTATAAGGGGACTCCCTAGTTAGTTTCTAATGCTCTGGTTTCTAGGTGATTTGGCGAGGCAATACATACCACTTATACGTCAAGTTCGTGGGCAGCAAGGGGGACTGGCCCTGGCAACGGTCGTCATGGCGACTGGAGTCAGGGTATACAAGTCGACGTAAGTGTCATTTATGTGACTCAGTTGATTCTTGGTTTCTATCCCTGATTTTTTTCTTTTCCCTTCCTGTTTTGGGAAGATTTGAGGCGTTACCCTAAAATTGGTGGGGTTGTATCTGAAAGGCAGGTAAAACCACAAGTGGATATAGTTTTAGCTAATACATCTAAATTGATACAACCCCTCCAGCTCTCACCTTTGCCAAGGACTGGCATGATATGAGTCACACAGGACCGATGAGAACCTTTTCACAAAATGCTGTGGTACCATCCCCATTTAAACCTGGTCCTCCATCACCCCTACGTGTTTTGATGGATGACCCCAAAGCGGTGAAAGTGGACTTGGCTCACACATGGGCAATTGCTGGAGTAGGAAAGGATGATGCTGCATCTTGCATAGTTTTTCTTGCGGTGAGGTGTAAAATTTTTGGGCCCGGTGGTTTTGAAGATCAGTTACATCAAGCATGGATCTCCTTCAAGAGATGGTGTGTGCAAAATGGAAAGTCAACATCCATCCAAGACTTTGCTAAGGAGGACCTCAAAATAACGTCGTCCCTAGGTGTATGTTTTTGATCAAGTATCCTTTGATGGTGTTTCCTTTTTTTGATTTGGAAATCGGAAATTTATGAAAACCCCTTTTGAGGAGTATCTTGATTTCAGGAACCACCGTAATTGTTCCCATAGGCAGCTGATACATTTGGGGAAATCTGGTAGGTTTTCAGTTGGGGCTACCACAGTACGAAGGTTGCAGTGCTTTCCCCGAGGGCTTGGTAAAGGCCATGATTGTGCCTTACTATCAAAATGGCTCAAATCCATTCTCGATGAATTGCATCCATCCCAGGTACCTGATTCTTGGAAATTTTGTTAAGTCATGACTTTTCATAGGCTACTCTTTTGCCAATTCTTTGATGGGATGGAACCCCAAAATGCTCTCGATATATATTTGAAAAATGTGAACGATTGAAACCTAGGAATCCTGCAGAACACTGCTGGAAGTGGTGAAATGGGGGAATCGGGCTGCAAATCGATTTATGCGCATTCTGTACCATTCGGGTCTTTGGCTTACGAAAGAACAAGCTCTAGAAGCAACAAAACATGGATGGAACATGACAGATCTTTGGCAGCACCACCACTAGGTTTTTTGTTGAAGGGGGTTGAAGCACTAGGTCTTTTGGTTTGAGAGGTTAGCCAAATTTAGGGGATTCATCGTTTAGTGTTTGTAAACCCCAGGAAGCCTATGGAGCCTGTGCCTCTTTGGCTGCAGAGAAGAAGTGGAAACTATGGTACATCAGACCCAAGAACCATATGCTACTACATATAGTGTAGCCTAGCCGCACTTACAGTATAGCTTAGAAGCTCCTACTTGCTTGCAACATGTACCACCTCGTTTCAAACAAACCCCAAGCAAACTCTATAGCAGGAAAGATCTTGAACATCAAGCATCTTTGGGCGAATGGATCCTGAACCCAGCAAGCTGGAATCTCAGTAATTTAACTGCTAATACCAGAGATCAACCCCGAAAAACAGCTGGGATTCTTCAAATTGGTGAGGTGCAGCTTGCTGGGCTGACGAAGATTTTATAGGCCGTGTATCGAGGACATCGAGAAAAACCCACAGCTTGCTTGTTAGCTTTAGAACGATCAGCAAGTCCCTGATCAATTACAAATTAAAATGGCAGAAAATCTGTCCACGGTCACGCTGAGAACTCGACATTCTCAAAGGTGAGGATGGAAAAGTTGTGCATCTGTGATGTGCAGCATCTTTCAGTGGCAGCGTGGTGGCTGGGGTGGATAGGTTGGATGTTAGGTGCTAAAGTATAGATCTAAAGGATTCTAAAGGCATCCAAAAAACATCAAAAAAAACTCGAGCACTTTCTTGTCAAACGCGCAGTTTTAGGAGTCAGGAGTCCCCAACAAACTCGAGCGGAAAAGAGTGTACCTTTGAAGATCTAGGTACATATATTATATTATATATATATGTTGCATGAGACCAGAATTATGTTGTCATGCTCATTAAATGCATTCATATTAAAGACATCACTAATCATCACTATAGGTTTCAGATATGAACGCATACCGGCTTCATTTTGCAGCAATCCCAAAACATCAAAAAATTGTTGCATCTAGACAAACACCCCGCAACCGTGCAAAATCCCATGATTCCAGAAAAAGGTATGGCAAACAGCGGAATGGAGGAAGTGAGTTTGGTCATGGGCAAGAACGGCTTAACCACATGCAAACATGGCCCAACCGGAAAGCTTCAGAAACTAAGCCAAGGATGGTTTGACAAGCGAGTGCATTCTCAAAACATGGCACAACATGGCAACACAAAAATAGATTCCACCATTTTGGAAAAAAACGTTTTTTCCAATTATTCTCCCTGAGTGGCACCAACATATTGGGGCGTTTAGAATCTCCATATGTCCACAGCATGATTTGTCTTTGTCGTGTTATGTTGATTTAGACTGATTCAGCTTTGCATATCATAGTCAGATATAAGAAAACA
>OMLO01002289.1_pt1 | contig 15361 bp, 12 predicted proteins | sample 1674811 | NCBI WGS metagenome assembly OMLO01 (sample SAMN06265003, study PRJEB25207) | coral metagenome | isolation source: Coral host | place: Mexico:La Bocana,Puerto Morelos, Mexico | collected 2008-11-13 | reverse complement strand
CTCGCGATCGATGAATGATTTTAAAAAACTTTTTTCAACAAACTTTAAATTGATGCTTTAGCTATATCAGGAGCACAGAAAAAAAAATTTCGCAAAATTCGGTCTTTGAAGGTCTACAGTAACCTTAAGTGCAATTTCTATTATTATTTATTTGTAATGAACAAAGACGATTTATCTAGTAAGAACCTACATATGAATGTCAGTTAAACTTTCGGCCCATATCTCATCTAATACCGAATTTTGCAAATTGTAATTCGCAGCTACATGTATCAGCAAGACTTACACCGCTCTTCATGTTTATCTGCGTAAAACTTCTAATGCTAATTCACTAATTGCAACTGTATAAGTTACGTTTAATTTTTCTCTCCGGATTTGTTGTATTTTATAGGAACATATACAGGAATGGGAAAAAAATTAGCCTTCATCACATAAAGGTCGGGCCAATTACTGTTTGTCGGTAAGAGCTTGCAACTTTGGTCGCTTGGCAGTAATCGTTATTACCTTTTTTATTTACTATTATTATTACTTTTCTTTCGTTTTCTGCTATCAGTTATCGCCTGAACTAACTCAAAAAACCTTGAATATGACATTTCTAACTGAACCAGCTCCAATTTTCAAAATTCGACCCAGGCGATCACTTACTGTCTATCCCACAGTAGTTCTGTTTTTGACTGCAATTTGTTCATTTTGATACTTATCGTAAAATAATAAACCAAACTATTTAACCTCGCTTGTTGAAAACAAATCGAGGTTACTAGATCGAGAAGGTTCCAAGCCAAAAGTTGCCCGATCAACCAGATATATCGCTCCTTTCAAATACAACCGATCGTTTATACGAAATTCAATTAAAAATATATATAAAAAATAAAAACTAGCAGGAGAAATGTTGAAATTGAGGTACTTTTAATTCATTCAAAATACAAGACGATGGAAATCAATTTTGAGTTTAGCGTCCAGAATTTGATGCTTACAAGTTACGTCAGCGTCATCATCAAGAATGGTTGGAATTCACGTATTAGCTGACAGTCTTCACTTAACCAAAAAACTAAACAATGAATAAAGATGACAAAGTAAATAAAACTTTTGTTTATAAACAAACATTATGCCAATAACCGAAAGCGTAATGTTATTTTATTGCGAGGCATGTATTCTTATCAGTTTGCGGGTTGTGCTGGGTCTAGCAACATTGGTTGTCTCCTGTCCAATGAAAATTGGGCGCGTGTCAAAGTCCCGGGGGGGTACTCCCCTATATAAGGTATATAGGTATGTGCCGCCCCAGAGGGTATGGTTTTTGAGCCGTTTTGGTCAGAAAACGGGTATAGATTTTGAACATTTTGGTCTGAAATTGGGTATGGTTATCGGGGGAACGTTCACGAAAGCTTATAACCTTATTTTTCTTCCCAGCGACTGGGGCGAGTAACTGGTGAGAGTGAAAGAGAAATAGATAAAATAGATCATTCCAGCTAAATCTTCATCTTTGTTACGTTGAATTCCGTTCAGCACTGATGCATATGCTATGCTTAATCACGTACAAGGTCAGGTCTGAAAACGGGTGTGAGAAATGGCATTTTTTTGGTCTGAAATTGGGTCTGGATTTGGAGACGCGGGCGGCACACCCCAACCAAAAAACGAGTACCCCCTCGGATGATAGCGGCGTCTTCTCAGCCCTGAATTAAAACCTCCAAAATCCATAACCGGCGAATCCTAGCAGCCAAAACTATAACTAATTGTTGATGTAGCAAGAACAGGTTTCGCATGCATGCAAACGAAAAGACAAAAAAGCCGCATAAAAACATTTCGCGAGAGCATTTTTCATTCACAAACATCGAACGGAAACTTCGCACGAAAAGACACTGGCAGACATATCACGACGGTAAATTGATCAAGCCACTGAAAAATTCACATTTGAATTCATTGGTCGCAACCGGAGGTTCCACTGTAATATCATTATTAAGGGTCTTTTCACTAGCGCATAAGCACAAGCATAAGTATAAGCACAAACACTCGCATAAGCAAATGAGAACACCCACGATAAGCATAAGAATAAGTGCTTATGTTATGCTTATGTTGTGCTTATGTCGTAGTGCGAACGTGAGTGAAATAAGCATAAGCATAAGCATAAGCGTAAGGCGGTCACTTTCATCCGCCATCTTGATTGTAGTTGCGGAAAGCTGGTATCGAGGTATTTTGTTAATACTGCGCCTGCGTATGCTCTTATGCTTCTGTTCTGGTGTTCTCAGGAATGCTTCATTATACAGACAGACAGAATTACCTAGCCGCTGAACATGAGCGAGATTTTGGTTATATATAAGTGTTAATTTTATCTGCATATGAAAGTAGTATTCACGTATTGAGAACATGGCGTAATTTTGGCGGTTCTATATATTGAAAGAATCACATACAAAAGTTTGTGGTTGTCTGAACGCCGAGCGAACGTTTGGTGATTATGAAGATACCTGCGTTTTTCAAAATAATTCTCGCTAATCTTAAAAAACCTAAATACGATAAGTATACAGAAATTCAATAACCTACATTTTCATCAAGATTGACAAACCCATGATTCTGTAACATCGAAAGCAGAGTGTAAACAGTAGGTGTTGACTAAAAAGTTGATTAAGTAAACATGCAATGAACTAAAAGAAATTTTGAAGATACAGCAAGTGAGCAAGACACAGTACCTTTCGCGGCTCCAAGTGAAATGGATGACTTTACAGGAATCTATTCGCCGAAGTCTATTTCAAGAAATTAACGTTGAACATGAATGGAACCAATCAACCGCATATAACGCCTTCGGGCAGGCTCTCAGTGAAACGTTGTCTCCAATTTCGTAAACACGGGATATTGTATAATGAATATTTTAGCCAATAAATAAATGTATGCACTTGATTTTTTGGGAGACATGACATCCAGAAAAAGAAATCTTAAAACGAGGCGGAGAAAAAGTACTTAACGATTTTAAATTTTGAAAAAGCGCCAAATTAAGTAGCGCAAGTAATCAAGGTAGTGGGTGGAAATCTGAATTCTGTGACTGATTTCTTACATTTCAGGCATAATGAACAAGACCTCCTTATGCGACAATTGAGTTTTAGTTGTTAAAAAAACAACCACACAACCTGGAGTGGGAGCTTTCCACAGTTGTTCTTATTGTTTCTCCGTTCGGATTATACTTCACCAAAACTGGAGGCGTCTTTTTAGAAGTAAAAAGCATTCCTCAAATTGCATTGCGCAGAATTTGTTGATGATGATAAAAATCAGCCTTTTTTAAGCTGTCACTTAATTTGGCCAATTTACGATAAAAACTGATGACTTAACGGGAATCTATGGGAAGAATATTTTAGGTTTCCTGGAAAACCAGGATTGACGATCGAGGATCGAGGATCGAGGATCAAGGATCGGTAGATCGGGGATCGAGTGAAAAAGAAACAACAGTTTGCTGTTTCGCTTTCTCTTTTCTTCTTTTATCTTTTCCACCAACTGTAAATGGTCCCGGGTTAGATAGTATTAATGAAGTACAAATCGGTTCTTTTCGATTAGCACTATCTTTATTTTCACTTACGTACTCACAGAGGGGATGAAATGAGCTTTCCACCCTTGTTTTCCTACTGTTAGAGATAGGGATCTTTTAGCCTGTGCAGCCGTGGTAACAAAATAACGACTTAATTGTTGGACACCATGAACTTCTCAAATAACATTATTGCAGTCTGTCGTTATAATGTAACAATAATAAACAATAATAAATAATAAATCTATTTACTGATCCTCATGATTTTATTGTTTTTTCAGTTCACTCGATTCCCGATCTACCGATCCTCAATCCTCGATCCTTGATCCTCGATCCTCGATCCTCGATCCTCGATCCTCGATCCTCGATCCTCGATCCTGGTTTTACAGGAAACCGAATATTTTGCGCCGGCGGGCATGCCAAGAAATGGTGCAATGGTGATCATGTGTAACGTCTTTTGGCATCCTGCATAAAACCTAAACTAAAGTCACGCTCAGACCACACTAGTTCATATTTCCAGTAACAATTCCAGTTCCCATATCATTCAGAATCTACAAGCACTGCTATTCCTTCTAGCGGGAATTGTTGGACTTTTCAGTCTTTGAAAATTAAATTTTACATATTTTTGTCATAATTATCATAATTATTCGATGTTCCGGGATGTTCCGGAATGTTCCGGGATGTTCCGGAATGTTCCGGAATGTTCCATGTTCCTGGTTTTATCGACGACCACATGAAAACCGGCAATACACGAAGTTTCACGGTTTCCCACGGCATATAGTTTCTTGTCTAAACTTATTCGAACTACTGGAGTACGTCGATAAAACCAGGAACATGGAACATTCCCGAACATTCCGGAACATCCCGGAACATCGAATAATTATGATAATTATGAGAAAAATATCCTGGATCTCTTGGCAGTTGTTAACCGACATATGATAGTTCGAAATTGGATGGGTTCCTTCGGCTCCTTTAATTTGAGCAAAATATGGGACTGCCGGTCATTTAGTGATTTAAAACCTCGACCAGCTGCGCAGTTTAGCCACGGCGAAGATTTTTTATTGCATTTTATAATATGATCATAAAATGATAACATTTATGTAGTTTCAGCTTTGCCGCTCCCAAATTGCTGGTCTTTTCAGTCTTTGAAAATTTAATTTTGCATATTTTTCTCATAATTATTATAATTATTCGATGTTCCGGGATGTTCCGGGATGTTCCGGAATGTTCCGGAATGTTCCATGTTCCTGATTTTATCGACGACCTTCCCACGGCATATAGTTTCTTGTCTAAACTTATTCGAACTACTGGAGTACTGATAATTTATTGACTCGCCAGACGGAATTTTCCAATTTACAAAACTCTACACCGTAACTTTACTTGAATCGCAAACCTTCTGAAAATTAACTTCGCAAAACCCATTGTGAGCGAATGACCGAGGGAAACTCAACAAAAGAGGGACATCTACACGTTTGTTTACTCAATCATGACGGTTATGAATAATCATGCAGGGTCAACATTGACTCGGCCTGTAGGGAAGCGGTTTTCAGATATAAATAAACGCTCAATAAATTTGTCTCAGGGAGACTAGAGGGTTGTCTCGGATACCCGAGACCATATAACTGGGGCCTATAACAACGCCGAGTCGGCGGCCCTACCCTCTCTCATCAGAAACATCTCAAAATGAACTAGTCAGGAGGGAATTCCATTACCTCTTTCGGATGAGAAAAAGTGGATAGACAGACTCTTTTAAACATTACAAACACCTGACGGTGTGGGTGTCTTTTAAAGTTTATTGCGTTTGCACTCTTACTATAGTGATGTCAAGACTGACTAGTTACTTGGGAACGTATAAGGTCACAAAACATGCATGATCACCGGATATCGATCTATCGTTGGACGGCTTTGCATTTTGTGGAAAAGAAAATATCATAAAAGCGAGAACGAAAGACAATTTACAAATTAAAAGACCAAATTAATATACGCAATTTAACAATAGGCATTAACTGTACTACAATATTAATTTGTGAACATCAAGCAAGTGTTCACTTTTTTGTGCCATGATTAATCTACCAGTTGTTTGTTCTTCGTGGGATTTTGGAACCAAATGGTTTATCTACAACTTTATTTTCTTGTATTCTTGTAAGAATAACATACTTATGCTGCAATCACAGTAAAGTCGAAACATGATTAGAGTTTCAAGGAAACATGTTTCGCCTAAACATTGCATTGTTCACACTAGACGTGGGTTTCAAAAATATTTTTTGCGTTTCTCTATAATATATGCTGCTATCATGGTACTAGCATAAAATTCAGTTTTATTTTACACTTCAGCTGTAGAATGAAGCTGGAAATTACTGTCACAGCTGCATTCGCGGTTAAGTGTCAATGATGTCGATGAGGACTATGCAGTGTTTAACGGTGTTTAACGAGGAGACAACATTTGCGCTTTCTTCCGTTTTCTTAGCAATTTGTAGCGCTTGCAACCGTTGTCATTAAGCTTTTTGGCAATGTTCTCCCAAATATTCTGCTTTCTACCCAAGGCCGATAATTGCCGTTGTATTTCTTCATCGGCCTATATTTCAACTAGACATTTGGCCTCATCTTAGCCCATGGTTATTTTGGGCACTCGCCTCCTCTCCGCATTCATCCACCATTTTTAACGTGTTTGGTTTGATGATTGAAACTACCTTGCGAGCAGAATAATCATGTTTCAACCATGATTCGCGCAATCCACTGTCGGGCGTGATCACTTTTTATAACGAAACAAGTTTCACTCGGATCAGACTAATCATGTTTCGGCCCGAGTGCCGAACACAGCTCTAACCTTTGGAGCACAGTTTGCAAGCTTGAATCCCTTTCTGCTCCGTTAAAAATCCAAATTTAAGCACGGGCTTAGCTAGGTGGAAGAAAAATAAAAACGGATGGCACTCACTTTACTCAAGCAAGGTCAGTCTCCACGCTGTCGGCAAACAACCCTATCTTCTATTCGCGTTGACACTTGACTAGAACGCAACAGGAGTCGTAGACCTAGTAATTTCACTAAACACCCAGGCAACATGATGTCGCAATAAATATGCAAGTCATTATCTACCAAGCTTTGTACACTCCGTAGACGTCCTTTGCAGGTCAACGTGAAATGATTAATTTCAACTTTTTTTGAACCACTACGGCTAATTTGTCTGTATTTGGAACTGAACTTGTTCGTAGCACATTCAACAGGGAAGAGGTTAATATAACACCGTGAAGCAAACTGAATAGATCTAGATAGCTGTGAAATTCTGAAGTACAGTATTAATAGATTTTCCTTTCTATACGTCTATATGCCTAAGGTCCTATTTAGAGTCATCTCCCCATTTAACAGCTACCAGAAGAGGACGCTTGGGTACGACCGGAATTCGTCACGGCATGTGTCACGGTGACGATAGCGTTTACAAATGCACATGTATCAGTTGCTGGTCATCATGACGACATCATTTTCCAAAATTTAAACTAGCCAATCATGCTTTTGAAGTTTCGGTTTCATAGAAGAAGAAGAAGAACCAAGAGAAGAAGAAGAAGTTTTTATACAACGATTAAGCTCGACGAGGACGTTTGAATTTCCAATTTTTTAGGCTGCATGACATTAAAATGGCGGCCTGAGTTTCCTGCTGGTCAAAAGAGGAGTTACCGCTCAAGTCTTTTTTTGCTAACAGTTCTCGCCCTAGAAGGATCATTACTTTAAATGTGTCGGAACTCTAAGAGTCGTAGTTTTTCGTTTCATTGGCAAAACTCGATGACATATATTTCTGTTACTTTATGACTGCTATGTTGTGCCCCAATATGGCGTCTCCTTACAAACCTCTGTAAAGACTTTTCCGAAAAACGTGCGAATGAAAGACTCAGAGACCTAAATCTTGGCGAGATTGTTTATATATCAATCATCTATCACATGTTAGATTTTATACTAAATGTATTGAATGGTTACGATTTTTATTTTTGAGGATAGCTGCGTTTTGTTGGAAGACTTCCAAGGTATAAGTACCGCTTCAAAACTGTCTTAGTTGAAATTCCCTTGCAATTTTCTCAGATTCTAACTATATAACTCTACGATGGCTTCAACCTCTTTCTTAGGGCCTTTTTCCTGGCTTGGGAGAAGCTTTTCCGAAGCCATGGAAAAGGCCCTGGGAACGAGGTTGCTCTATGGCCTAACTTAAAACAAAATCAACCTCGTTCCCTCCTCTCTCTCTGCAAGGCCAGGTCATTTGCAATAGGAATAGGAATGTGGTTAAAACCTTCATAGCCACAGTGGTTGCTCATCCTCAGCTTCTTGTTAAAATAGATATTACCCTGATTGGGGTTGGCTGGAATAACCTTACAGTCTGTCTTCAATGGCCTACTGTGTTCAAGGTTTGTCAACAAATGGGGTGGCGCTGTGGCTGTGAGGGCCATTATTGGTGCAGAAGACCGAGTAGGTGACAGGTCTTTAAACTCTTCCTCTCTACTTAACACGGACAGGTTTCTCCGCCATCTTTATTTTGCCACTTTTGAATATGCAAACCTCGCTAATTTATTACACCCAGGATTTCAGGGTGTAAGATGGACACGTTACCAGCCGATGCCAAACTTAAGTTAAATCAGGATAAGACTGAACTTTTGGTTATTAGTTCTAAATATCGTCCACGACCACCCCTCTCCGGACTATATACGAGTCGGCGAAGAAGTAATCAAGTCAAGTGAACAAGCCAGGAACTTAGGAGTTGGATTCGATCAATGTTTAGATTTCAAAGAACACATTAAAATTCCATGCAAGAGCGCATTTTTCCGCATTCGCAGTATACTTAGCTAAAATTAGGCGATACCTATACCAGAGTAGTACTGAGACTATTTTTCTTGCTTACATAACATCGCGTTTGTACTACTACTGTAATGCCCTACTGTGCGGTCTCCTAAAGTATCTGATTAATAGACCAGCTTTTACAGAACTCAGCAGCTCGCCTTGCTACCTTGACTAGAAGGCAGGAACATATCACACCAATACTAAGGAACTTACATTGGCTGCCAGTTTATTATAGGATAGTTTTTAAAATTTTGTTGCTAACTTACAAAGCTCTGAACGGACTGGCCCCTGATTACATTAAAGACCTATTGAGGTATAAAGACTCTCGTCGTGCACTAAGATCTTCAAACAATAAGTTACTTGATGAGCCTAGAACTTTTTCCGTGATGGCACCAAGGCTCTGGTATAAACCACCACTCGAGATGAGGTTTTCATCATCAGAGGCAGTTTTAAGGCTAATCTTAAGACTTATCTTTTTAAGCGGGCATTTATTTGTAGTTATAACTTGTAACCTTAGTGCATTATATCGCGCGTTTAAATTCTTAGGATTTTGATTTTTAGGGTTTTAGAGTATTGTAAAGCGCCATGGGCAATTAATGGAAGATCGCGCTATATAAATGTATATTTATTTATTTTTATTTATTTATTTCTCCCGCCCCTCCCACCTTCAAGTGAAAAGCCCTGGGAACGAGGCTGAAAACAAAATAGCTCTTGCACCCGATGCGTGCCTATGTTTTCGGAAAATCAACAGTCGATACACACGTGCAGCGGAGTTTCCTATTAAAACTCGCCATGTTTACTCCCAGGATGATCCATTGTTAATTTTTTGTCGAGAAAACCTGCCACCTTCAACATTTGAACGTTTTCGTTCCAAGAGTCATCAGATATTTCATGTGCTGAGTAGCTTACTCGTACACTGTGGAAGAAGAAGAAGGGCAAATGTACTAATGGAGTACCTCACAGACATCAAATGGGTAACAAGTTGATCAAGTCACGAAGCCGAACGAAAGTCGATAAACCCACACCTGCCGCTTTTCCACGTCAACCAATACAGCCATTGAGAAGTACATGTACAAACTCAGTTTTCTCTAATTTCCCTCGGGTCATCGCTGAGTTGCGCCACCATCGCGGTTCTGCTGCTGGACCAAGTGAAGGAGAAGATTCTGATACTACTGACGAAGAGGTTCACTGTTGTGTGTTTGCACCAGACGATGAATCTCTACTAGTCACCTGCTCGACTCCAAGACCTTGTGGGCCTTTTAGCCCGGTCATAGGAATCGGCCATTTGAGAGTGTTTGATATCAATTCGAGTTCTTGCACGAAGGAAGTCATCACTTTTCATTCGCAAGAATGCGACATCTCGACGGACGGAGAATTGATTACTTTTCTCACAAACGCCGGACGAGGGGAAGTTGCCCTTGTCAAACGAAACAGAAATTGTCGCAGTGGAATTGCAGAGCGAGTCGATAAATTCCAGCCTTGCTGCACGGGAATGACTGGCCAAACGCTTTCTTGCAAATTTTCACCCGATGGCAGAAACATTGTGAGTGCTGCTTCTCTAGATTTCCACAGTATGCGCGAGACGAATGAGTTGAGTTTGTGGAACGTCAAATCGATGCAGATCGAAGCGAAGGTCGTTCTACGCGATGTCACAGATTTCTGCGGATTCGTTACTTGTTGCGAGTTCTCTCCTGATGGACAGTACATCGCTGTGGGCACATCTAAAGAACAGCTGTGCATCTTGAGAAGCAAAAATCTGGACGTTGTCACCGTTCTAAGGAGAAGATGCAGAGGAAATGTGTGCTGGAGTGTTTTTAATCCGACCTTCAGGCACGAGGTTCTTGCTTGTTGTTTACAAGATGGACGCGTTGAAATATGGCGCAAATTGGAAATTCAGTCGGGGGCCTGTGAACTGCGATATGCTCGTGAAAGAGAGCGTGTGTCACGAGTCAGTTTATACTCTTGTCAGTATTCACCTGATGGCCAAATGTTGGCGGTTGGAACATCAACTGCTACTATTATTATGTTGAATAGTGACAGTCTGGAAGCACTTTTCTGTATGGACAGTAAAATGTCACCAAGCCCTTTTGCACCTAGACCCAATGCTACTGTGCATTGCATTGCATTTTCGAAGTCACAACAGTATGTAGCAGCTGGTTACAGTGATGGAATGGCAAGAATTTGGGCCATGCCCATAAGGTTTGACTTGAAACATTTATGCCGGGTTGTCATCTTGCATCATGTACCAGCAAGTAAAATCAGTTCTCTTCCAGTTCCCCTTGGTATTAAGAAATACCTTCTGAACAGGTGCGATAATTAAATGTCTGAAAATGATAATGTCTGTAAACATTGTTACTGTGTTACAATACATGTTATTCAATTGTACAGTACCCTCTGACTATGGGGTCAATAAAACATGCAAAATACAATAATGTAGAATACCATTTTTGTTTATGGGTCGTACTTGGAGTCACTAGCTGCTCCATTCCTTGGGCAAAATGGTGAGCGAAAACAAGGTAATGAATTTATGCACTCTAGGCAAGGATTCTTCAGTTCCTTTAATGCACCATGATTGGAGTGATTAATCTGTTTATAAAAGAAACAAAAACTCTGCTCTGGATTTAAGAATCTAATCTGGGATTTTTACAGAGAAATGCACCACAGTTGAGAGTTGATGTGAATTACATGTACTAATACACATGAAGAAGCATGCTGTTTGATTTTTTTATAGAATATTTCTTTATTTACATCATAACATTGACTGGATACAGAGTTGGTTTTGATATTCAGCAACAGGTCATGTTGCATTTCCTGAAAGATTGTGCTGTGAACCATGTCACATATTTCTGTACTTCCTTTCTGACAATTCTCGGATTAGGTTTTTTCGAATTTCTTCAGGTTTCAAAAACTCTTTGGCCTTGTACACAGGCTCTGTCATCCCTGGACAAACAAATATCACTAAATTAATAAAAACCAGCACATCCAGTGTATAGTTAATACGAAGATAATGCAATGTTTATCTTAATAGCAGTCACTAATTAACTGGCAACTGTCCTTGAATTTTTTGTCGAAGATAAATGCATGAACCTTGAATTCCAGAATTCCAGAGTGTTTTGGTAGAGATTGGGAATACAAGAATAGGAAAAACCATTGTGAGAACAATTCAAGAAGTACATGTTTCACTCCTTGGAATTAAATAAACTACATGATTATAAACAATAAAAAAAATTAATCACTTAACACACACATGTACCCCATACACTCAAAATCATTTATTATAATAACTTAATTATTTTGACTGTATTATTGGACAAGGTTGAGCCGATAAAAGGCAATTTGTCAGTGGTGTTAGCAGATCATTGGCTAGGGAAAATACTTGATCTGCAAGACACTGACAAACCACGATAGTTTGCGATAACTGACGTTCAGGCTTGTCCAAATCTATGTTTTTAGTAGAGTAATGCAAATGCTGCATTCTGATTGGCTGAGCTACCCGTTTATGAAATAGCAACCTTTTTTTAAACAAAGTGTTGAAGGAAAATTGTGATGCAAATGGATGATTAAATTCCCAAGACGACTAAAAAGAAGACATTAACAATTACTTGACTTTTAAAATCTCGAAATTATTGAAAAACATGATACATGCTGACTGTGAATATTTCTGTTGGCATCTCCCTTAGTTTTTCCATATGATTGTTTAATTCAGGTAAACATGTAACAAGACATACAAAACATCTTGTACAGGAAGGGGCTTGCAGTTGGTGAAATAACAGATCACATGTGTCAGACAGGATGATCATTATGAACAATAATAATAAATTACAAAAACTTTCAAAATTATTTACACTCTAAATAGCTTAAGTAGAGTTCAAGGAACTGGATGAATGTGTACAACTTAAGATGTATTTCTGTGACAAGTCTGTTTCTCATCTCACATTATATAGATCTACATAGAGTACTCAAAGTGTGTTTATTTGATTTAGTGTAATTACTTATGATAACAATAAATTATATAAATTAACATTCAAATGAAATTGTACAAAGTCATGTACCTATAGTTAAATGTATTAAATAACTTACAATTTAAATACTGTACCTAACATTTCCATGAATGTTTGGGTGACGCTCTCATCCCAGGAGGCTTGGAAGAAGCACAAGCCAGCAGGGGTCAAATGGTTTTTGTAATCAGAGAGAAATTTAGCTAAGGAGAATGTTCGACTGATGATGTCTCTGTGAAGAGCAATAATTAATTTTAATTATTGATTAGTCCACATAGTTTTAGTCTGCTCTTTGGAACATAAGCATCAAGTACACAGGGTAAATGGCAATACAGTGAAAACCCAACTTATGGCCAACGCATTATTACAGCCACTTAATTCTAGCAACAACAAAAGCTCAGTCAGTGATTTTCATTTTTTCACCCTGTTAATATAGGCAATTTTTTTTCTTTTGGCCTATTGGTGACCAGATTAACGAGTTTCGCCATACTCTAGATTCTAGATTGGGACAGAAATTTCTGAGCACTGGTTGGGGGTGTGTTGTATACATTGTACTTTGACAACACGCAAATCTCACAGTGCCTCTGTCCAGGAGTTTCTTAATACTTAACTACATATAGCTAGGTATCTGGATTTTTTTCATGCAGCTCTATTAATACTAGCTCCTAGAGCATTCTCCAAAATTTTTGCAACTACATTATATAACAGAGAGGTACTGTAAATGTAGAGTGTACATGTAGCTATTAATAGTACATTTACATTAGGACAGTGGTGGTACAGGTTAAAGTCTACATCTGGGATAGTATGAGGAAGAGAGTGTTGAAACGCGTGCATGTGTGCACTGTTGTCTTTGGCCTTCGTTACTGGCAGACTTTTGTGGCTTACTTTTGACACTACAAATTGGCACCAAGTTTGAGCTAAATGTACATACATTGCCCATTGTGTTTTTCTCACCACAATCAGATTGATTCACAGACTCTGCCACTAATTACCTTCCATTTTGACATGTGTAATCTCCTAGATCCAGTTTACCACTTTGCTTGAGCAAACAGAAAACAAATCTATGAAATCCTGTTCCCTGAGCAGGCACTGGTGGAAGATATTCACAGAGAACCTCACCATCAGTTATTCTGGAACCTGGAATATTTCCTCTAAACATAGAGAAAAAAACATAACATAATTATAGCTATTTCAAAACAAGTCTTGGTGCACATATATGTACTACCATATTGAAATGTGTTTTCTTGCACAATAATTGTCTCACAAATCAGTTTCATTTCCATATGAAAGGTTGTGCTTCAGGACTTCTCTTCACACTGAGGTAAGAAATGGTGGAAATGGTGTATGGTCTTCTTGACTGTGTGATTCAAGTCTTTAAGCCACATTTCAGCCAGTTGCAGTTATTGTTTTTTTTGGGAGAAAAAAATATTACAGACAAATAAAACTTACAAATGAATTTACATTGTACAGCATATAACATACAAATGAAATGTTATACAATGTTATGTAGAATCAAGGCTGTGGTGTAAGAAAACTTTGAGGAGCCCAAAGGTTCCTAACCAAGAAATGCTGAGTGCCCAGCACTTAAGGTTATGTACACTGTACATGAAAAAAGATATTTTCCTGCCAAAAATCACACTGGTGACACCCAGACGCTTCTAGAGGCTGCTCAGCCCTGATATGATTACGTTACAAGCCACAATTTTGTGATTGATTACTTACATCATCCAATGTAAAAATTCTGTATCCTTGTCTATCAGGTTGCCATCTAAAAGGAAAAAAAAGATTACATATATTTAGATTTTTCAATAAACTGTAATTAAAGTATATAGGACATGAAAAATAATTGGTGTATATTTGAAAGGCCTTTCAAAATACATGTACAGAAGAATGGTGTTTTCCTCTTTGGAATATCTTTTTCTGTGTTAGAGATATTGATTCTTTTGTATTATGCAAGTTAGGAAAGCCATGACCTCATGAGGTGTGAACACTGCGTGAGCACTGCATGCTGCATGAACGCTGCATGTAATATGCATGTAGTACATGCACTTTACGTGCATGTTATGTTGCAACTGCATTTAATCGGTACTGTAACCGGTAAAACTATACTAAATAAAGAATATCTCTGGAAATATTTATTTATAAGCAGTGTTTTACAAACTTGGCACCAGAAATGTTCATCACAAGTGGAACAAAATAACACCTGTTGTGCTGTTGCTATGACAACAGTTTTGCGGCAAGTCCTGTCTTAATTAAAACTGAAGTTCCCAGTTTCCATCTTAACCAGGGACCATTTACTCCAGCTAATATAATGATAACAATAAAGAAAGTATGGTAACCATGTCAGTTGTCTGTTCCAAGGAGGACCCTCTATCCTGCTTTGAGGGGTTGAATGTATGCTGAGAATATTCGGTTTTTGACAGAAAGAGACTGGAGCCAAGAGAGTTTCCAACAACAGTATGGGTGTCATTGTGTTTCTTTTGTGATGTACATTCCTGGTGCCACATTTGAGGAACACTGCTACTTATTTCCAGAGAGATTCTTTATTTAGTAGTTTACCAGTTTAGTTGCATCCCTCGTGTGGTCGTCGCCTTCCTAATTTGCATAATGCAAAAACGTTAATATCATATCTATATAATGAATTTGTATTTGAAATGCATTGTATTTGAAATGCCTTTCAAATACAAAGCAATTGTAGACTTAGTTGTAAAGGGATTTTACAGTAGGATGTTTGTGATAAAATTTCTCATGCACCAATCTTGGTTGCATTTCATACAACCCATTTCAGTGACAGTAGAAAAGGGATAACAGAGAAACAAACCCAGAATCAGGTCAAGGTAAAGATGCTCTGAAGTACAGTTTTTTTCTATTCACTGTCCAATGTTGTTCATGTAGCATGGAAGATGGGGAGGTAATGTAGAGCATGAAATTGGTAAGAAAATGACAGAGAGCAGAACATCTGGCCACTGTCTGCCCCCATGGATGAATGCTAATGTTATATACCTGGATTAGAAAATATAAGTGTCCAATGGCTGTCTTCTG
>OMLO01002288.1_pt1 | contig 15366 bp, 9 predicted proteins | sample 1674811 | NCBI WGS metagenome assembly OMLO01 (sample SAMN06265003, study PRJEB25207) | coral metagenome | isolation source: Coral host | place: Mexico:La Bocana,Puerto Morelos, Mexico | collected 2008-11-13 | reverse complement strand
ACGTACAATGTACCCTGAAAGCGCAAATCATCCCATGTTTGTACGTCCCGCATCTAAATAACGAAAAGTGAAAATATGTTTCTAATTAGCTTGAAAGGCGTTGACAGTAAAACTGGAGTTGAAATCTTGTTGTGTTTGAACATGGTTGATTTCTTGTGACAGTCACAAGAAGTGGAGAATGTAGGATGGGAGGGGATGGTAGGGAGGGGTTTGGCGTGTGCCTTCACGGAGTTCTCACATTTCTGATAGAAACAACCTTAGCTATTCCGGGTCAGTATTTAATTGGTTGCTTCTTCTTATTTGTTTCTTATTAATTTCTCTCTTCTATGCAGGTGGTCTCACTGTACGTGCAATCTTGCAGGCAATGGATGATCACAATGTTGACAGTTTTATTTCACTTTCCAGTCCTCAGATGGGACAATATGGAGGTATTTAAGAAAACACCAACCTGAGTGACATTTGTTTTCTATTATTTGCATGATATTTGTTTCTAATTTGCATTGAAATTCAAACGATATCTAGAAAGTTGAAGGGTTCATGTCATGACCTGTTCTCAACTTTCATTTTTAGTGCAGAGTGCGCTATTGGGATGGTAGGGTATGTAGCTGCTTATGAGATCTTATGGCTAAGGTGGTTTTGCGCTTTGGAACTATAACGCTAAAGGCAATAAGGTGTAAACGTTAATGTGTGTTCAATTAATTAATTTCAATTAATTAGCAAATTTCAATTAATTAGCATTACATTATTTTCCGATGATGAGTTCTCTTCTAGCTGTTGGCGTAAGCAAAAAGGACAGTAAACCAAAAATTACGAGATATTTAGAGTAGGCCTTACCGTCATAACTCACTCGGTGTCTCCATCGGCCAGCTAAAGTGATCTTTTTTCACTCGCGCAAATTCAATGGGGAAACTTGACACAACTAAATTTTTCTTGAAGAACTGACCAGAACATCCTCTACAATTACTGCTACTTAGGACATACCAGTATTTATCTGGTGCACATGCCTGAGTGCATGTACACGTTGTTGATGCAAGTATTAGAAAGAGCGCGAACCCTTTCCTTGGCATCATCGCAATCTTGTTATTCTCCACAAGGCGTCACATCGAGATATTACTTAGTAAATAGGTTGGACACAGATCTGACAACGAAATTAGCCAGATGTCTCAGAAGAAGAGATGACAACCGACCAACACTTCCTATGACAGGAGCTCACATCATCACGTAACCGGAGACAAAACTCTCTATGTGAAGCAGTACTTCCAGTTTTTACCTCTTGCGTCCCCCCATGATTTTTTTAAACAAAATTAGCATATGCAAAACAGGCAGTTGTATTTTTTAGCATCTCACCCCCAGCCTCTCTCGCTGGTGATGGTTTCAATTGACCAGTGCATAAACACCATGACTGTTGCATAATTTTTGAGACCTACTTAATAAAAGCAATAGAGGACTTTTGTTTCTCTGTTTACATAGCCTCACTTAAATTATCAAGGAGTTGAAAGAATTATTGAAGGTTACAAAAATCCATGACTATCACTATTTCAAATTCCCGCAACCCTCATGAGCAAATTAGGATATTGTTTTTCAAAATGTTGAACTCCCTGACATAACCCAAGCAAAAACCTTTGGGAAGTTTTACACACTTTTACAGTACTGGGCCATTTCAAAAGCCATTTAATGTTAACCTAGGATCGAATGTTAACCGCAGTATTGTATAAAAGTCATTGCAAATGTTTTGTGTAGTTTTAGATAATTCAAACTCAAAAATGAACAACACACAGTGTAACCAGAAAACTTACATGTAAGTTACAAAACTAAAATCAAAATTCTTGATAATCCTGGGCCAGGACTCTTGTTTTGGTCTGAAACACTATGACGTCATACATTGTACACTATTGAGTACTAATAAACTGTTGGGGCAACTTGCAATGATGGGAGGTCATCTTGAAGGGACTACCAACCTATCAGCAGCATGTGAATAGCAATGCTAAGATGAGTTAACCAGTTCTTTGGTTAACCCCGGGTAATCTGTTTTTGCCATCAAGTTTGCCCAACAATTCACTAGCAGTGCTTGCAATAAGACCTCAGGCACCCACCACCTACTTCAAATCTTATTGAAAGTGCTGCGCCAGCATCCAGCTTGGGGTGACAAGCAAAAAGAAACAGGACAAACCCAGATCGAAACGATCTGGATTCAAGTATTACATGTACCACAGTGACTGTTTTCACTGCTACGCAGCCTTCAACCTGTCAGTCAAACAGCATGATCTTTCATGTCTGCAAACTGAAAGAGGCTAAATGTCAGCAATGGGAAACTCTTTTAGAAAGTTGGAATGTGAACAGTAAAGATAGCTATGATTTTATATTGTTTGAGTACAAACGGAAGTCCCTGTTGGGAAATCGATCAGCATCTTGCCAGTGCGTACATCTTTTTTCTGAACATGTTCCTGCTCACACATCAGCTTACAGTGTGCTCTTTTAAAGTCCAGTGGTGCAGCAGAACAGAAGAAATGTGATGTGCTCACAGCCTTCTACATCTCAGTAACAGTTAAAGTAACAGTATAACAGTAACTTTTATTGATATTTTATCACTATGATAACTTTACCTGCCTTAGTAGCTCCACAAATTGGAAAATGAGAATGCGAACTCCTGCCAGTCAACTACAATAACTGCAAATTGATTTGATGGAGCAACAAATATAATCACTAACTTACTTTGTACTATACTTAAGTCCATTTGAATGTGTGCCTTCCTGGGATAGTAGTTCAATATTTTCATAATAAAATCTTGTAAGGTACCACTGTTTGATGGACACTGTAGGAGTCTATTGCATACGGTGCTTTGATTTTGATGGGTTGTGTAGCAGTGAAAACAGTCGTATTAATTATACCATTTAAGGTTGCCATGCTTATTAACAACATTATCAGTTTTAATGACGTTATTTTATATGTCCTACATAGATACAAGTTATCTAAAGCCCTATCTTCCATCAATTGCTACCAAAGATATTTACATGTAAGTATAATTTGGTATCATACATGGAATCATACATGAATAACATATAATAATAATCTTATAACTGTACAATTTACTATATATCACAGAAGTGCAGACTTTCCTTTTTGTATCTCCTCCATGAAATGTCAAAATATTAAATATGTCTCATCTTCACTGGGCTGTCATTAAGGGCTTGCTATGGGAAAATTTTCGCAAAACTGCATCAAAAAAATGCAAAAATAAGCAGAAACCCTTATGCCCCCCCCCCCCCTTCACAATTAATATGGCCATTGGTTTCATTGTTCTTTACGTCCAAATTTTCACTGGAAAATACTGAAAATAGCATTTCCAAGCATCTACAGGAAAAATTATATAAAAAGCTTCTAGAGGGCATGCTATCCAAGTGACCCCCAAGAAGACTTGTGTCTTCGGCACTTACCACCTTCTGTTAAAAATAAGGAACATCTACAAAACGTATTGACAGCGCTGTCTTGATGTTGCTTATGGAACTGGTTTTAATTGGAGGACATCCAACTTTGAAAATTTGAATTCAAAAACTTTTGTTATCAAGACCTGATATGATCTTTCATATATTCACTTGTTAATAAATATATAACAGTTATTAATTACTAAATTTATTATCTTCATATCCATTTCAGATTCTTTTACAGTCCATATTTTCAAAAAACATTTTCTCTAGCAAATTATTGGAATGGTAAGGATATACACATTGCATTTCAATAAAAATTAATTCATATGTCACATAAAAGAAAATTATATTTACTAAAATGGTTTATTCTGTACTCAAAGTTGGTTATGTATCCTGTGTACACTGTTGAAATAATTGATAATGTATTAATTAAAATAATGAAAGATATTTTTCTTTTCTAGATCCATATCATGAAGATAAAAATTATGAGTTCAATGTATTCTTACCAGTAGTGAACAACCTTAAAGCATCAAAATTCTTCAATGTAACAGGTATTTGAAACCCTTTACAGTTAATTTTATATTGTGCTTTCTTACTGTCATATAATTCAGAGTTAGATGTAAGAGAAACACTTTGAATAATGATTCACCTGACTGTCCTTCAGACAACCATCAGAAAGAACTAAATTTTTCAGAACCACAAAGTACTGTATGTTTAAAATATTTTCATGATTGAAAACTGCAAAGAAATAAAGCAAGAGCGTGTGAGCTGGTTCACTCGAGGCTTGACTCTAGAAATGAAAAAAGCTTATCAGTTAGCCAAGCCAAATCTAAGTCGAAGTTATGTACAAGATGGTAAGAGTCAGTTGATACCCTTGCTTAGCATCTCGATAGATACTTGATTAACAGTCTATCAACTCTCAATAGTCAGCAGAGTGTTGACAGACTCATATGCGTCAATCAAGAATTAGTTCACTCTTAACCAAATGTTGACCCAGAACTCATTCAGTGTCATTGGAGTGTCAATCAAGTATCAATTGAAGATACCAATTACACTTGACCGCAGATGTCTTTAGAACACCTGATCCTTAATGAACTAGTCAGGAATTCTGTTTAGTTGAGAAGGTAACTGTAAAGGTATAGTCTGCAAACAAGCCAAGTAGCCCATCAGGCCAGAGCTTATCCAAGTTTCTGTAGCATGAAGCAACTAATAGTATTTCCACTTCCCCCCTGGATGGGATGCTAGTCCATGGCAGGGTTACCCCCTGCATTAAATTCACGGGTACCCATTGGTACACTTGGGTGGAGAGGGGCACTTAAGAGTCAAGCGTCAAGTCAAGCACACTAAGCATGGGGCCAGTGTGCCTACCTGTTTAGCTCAGAGCAACTCCTATAATTATCTGCTCATCTCTTTCCCACCATCCACATTGTTAAAGTTATAAGTACATGTAATTTCAATGTAGCATTGACAAATAGCAGTGACACAGGCATTATTATTATAATATGGGCATGGATTTGTCTTAGTTATTCTCAGTAATAGTTGTATTTTATTAGAATTTACTTAATTTACAGGTATAATAAATGAATAATATAACTTTGTCTATGATCTGTTTCAGAGTGTGAAAAATTTAAGGAGAACTTTTTACGAATCAAGACCTTAGTCCTCATTGGAGGTCCAGATGATGGCGTTATCACTCCATGGCAGTCCAGGTAAATGAAGAATACCAGCAGATTTTTTGGTCAATGGAATTAAAAGCACATTATTTTCATTTGCAAATGTTCTGAAATTCTTGACAATTACTGGACGGGTGTTACTTTTTGATCATGCACTGTTATGTCAACTGATTAACAGTAGATGCAACAAATTTTACTGGGATCATACACTATAAAATATAAGTCACACTTGGGTTACTGGCCCACACTGGGTTCCTAAGCATAAGATAATTGCAGTATTACTGTTCCCCTTAGACGGGATTGTCTGTCCAGTGCCAGCATTTTGTCTGGGTAGAGAGATGCAGTAATATGCTCAGGGTAAAGTGAAGTCTGCAGACAAACCAGAGGCCTGTCATGCAAAAGCTTATCCTAGTTTCTTTAGAAATATTGCTAATCCCCCCTGGATGGGATGCTAGCCCATCGCAGCATTACCCCCAGCATTAAATTTTGCCGGTACCTATTTATACACCTGGGTGGAGAGAGGCACTGTGAGAGTCAAGTGTCTTGCTCAAGAACACACAAAATGTCTCCGGCCAGGATTCAAACCTGTACTGCTCAATCTGGAGACAAGCACTAACCATGAGGCAACTTCACACATTTTGCCCAAGAACCCTAGAAAATGGACACAATGACCCCTGTCACTGCTCTAACCCTTGAGCGTAAGCTGGTATTCAGCAAGCTTTCAGGCCACTTATAAGTTACAAGCTTATTTGTTTCATTATTGCAGCCATTTTGGATTTTACATGCGCAACTCAAATGTTACAGTGGACATGAAAAATCAAGAGGTTAGTTGCATTTTGTGGGCCATTAGTGTCACCTGTGAGGTCTTCTAGCCTAGTTCAAGTATTAATCTGTGTATTTGTGGTTTGGTTCTTACTTGTTGCCAAGACTTTTTCCATACCCAAGATGTCCTGTAAGGTGTAAATTTGGACACATTTTCCAGACCCTATGTAATGTTCTACAATTATTGTTAGCCGCAACTACCTCTAACTAAGTGGTTTCTTTCCATATTAGAGAATTTAGAGAATTTCACCATATTTCTTATTTTTAGTCACAAGATTCTTCAATTGCATTATCTTTGAAATACTTCTTAAGTTCTCAGGTGTGAGCTTAAGAAAACTGATAATTGGAACCAAAAAAGGCTTTACTCTAGGCATAAGACATTATTCAGGCCTCTTTCAGGCCTTTTATGGAAAACTCATCAGTTTTCCACCTCACCTCCGCTTTTGCAAGTGACTGTACTCCTTTTTCTGTAAACTTTACTTACATGTGCTGCACTCTTCTCCCTGTTACCTTTGTGAGCCAAGAGGGGTGTCTCAAAAACTAAGACCCTTGAAAACTAAGACCTACATGTAAGACCCCAATAATTATTCTTAGTTTTTTTAACTGTAAAATCTACTACCCCATCTGTAGTTAGTTTTTGCACTACCAAAACTAAGACCTCCATCATAAACTGGGTTATGCAACATTTTGCATGTAATGCTGTGAAAAGGCTTGCCTGTGTCGGAACTAAAGGTTTTGTGAATACTAAGGATATCATCCAAAATATTGAAATGTGCTGTTTTCCAGCTGCTTCAAATAAAGCTTGTGTGAGACAGCTGGCAAAGCAAGGGGTCCTAGGTCTTAGGTCAATGTTTTCAAGCATCTTAGTTTTTGTGACCTCTGAGCCAGGAGTGAGAAATTTGCCCTCAAAAGCCCTGTAGAAGTCACTAATAGTCCAGCTTATCACAAAACACAATCTACAACTTGCTTGTACTAATATAGATAAGCTTTAACCATCTCTAATGATATATATGATTATGTCACATTCCATTTAATAAATCAGTCTTGGATGACTCTTTATGACAGCATTTTCACAAATACTCTAGAACATTACACTACATGCTGTAAGTGGTGACAATCCTGGTAACAAAGCACTATATAGGTCTCCATGCAGTGTCTGATAGTAAGGGATTGGAGACTGACAACAAATCAAAGTTACTTGTGGAGTAGAGTTCTTAAATAAATATTGTATTAACCTAGGGGTTGGCAACATTCATTTACTTGAAATGGTGTGAAGATAATAAACTTAAGGTACAGCCACACACTAACTCCAGGCATCTCTTTAGGTTTATCTTAACGACACCTTTGGTTTGCGTACTCTGGATGAAAGAGGGTCCATACACCAATTTACCTTTCCTGGTGTACGTCACACTCATTGGCATGGAACAAAGAAAGTGTTTGATGAAGCTATAGAGCCTTGGTTGACTTGAAAAGAAATGCTAGAGGGCATTCATGACAAATGCTCTCAGAAGAATAACGATCAATAATTTTAAACCTAAGTAACAATATTAAGTAAATCACATAATTGGATATGGTTGTTTTCAGTACATAACTTATGTACAAGGTCATGGGTTTGAATTAAGTGGAAGCATCTTTGTTACATTATATCAGTATGGTAATATTGTCAGTCCCCCTTTTCCACATGGATGTACTAAAATAATGTTTTTGTTTTTGTCTTTGTTGTTTTGCTCCAAAGGGCTGTTTCTAAAGAATTGCAAAATTTACAGTTCTTGATATGGCTGTGTGGCACCCCTTGCAAATCAGCTATGTAGAGGTACACATGAGACTTTGCAATACTAGCATTTTTCTTTGCAAGCCAAGACAACATTTTCAATTTTCAGATGGCGAGATTGAGAATCTCTAGAATTAGAAATTTGACAGTAACACTATATCATGATAACCTAGAACAAGCTAGCTGTTTTCTAGAGCCAAAATTACATGGTGGTACATTTTGTCGAATTTAGACAATTTAGGATAATTTAACCTTTTCTTAGGAATTTCAAATTTTTGTTATATAAATTCAATATATCAAGGGATTTCCAGAGTTCTTAAAATTGAAACCCAGAGAGATAGGCATAAGGCTAAAACCACTGCAAGACCCAGAGTTTTTAAAGAACCATTCACCACCCCTAGCCGTGCAGAAAAACTGACTTAAAGTAGCTCAGTAGCAGTCACACATATAAATCTACCTTTATAATAGATAAACACCAAACATAATAATAAACTTTAAAGGAATAAGTATGGTACTTAGCTGATGAGGCCCAAATGTCAAGCTCATAATCTACTTGTTAATTCATAGAATGCTACTTGAATACTAATACAAATGCTGAAATCTGATTGGCTGAGTGATCATACACCAGCAGCCTTTAGTGTACAGTGGCTGGAGGTCATTTACAAAATGGCAACATTTTTTTCAATTTTCCAAAGTTTTGGAGGAACATTTGATTCAAGTGGATAATTTTAACATTCCTGAAAATAATGTTTTTCAGTTTCCTGACTGTTGATACTTGAAAGTATTGATGCATGTGGGCACACAAATGCAATATTTGAGAGTTACTAAAATAGAACTGTTAGATTATTTGCTGTGGATTTCTTTGAAGTGTTGTTTATTTGGCCTACAGCCTCATTATTATCACCTCATAGAAAATCTACAATGGTAAAATGATGACAGAACTAATCTGATTTTTTTCTGATTTTCAATATGACAACTGGGTGGCTACTAAACAGGATGGCAAATAAAGGGCTCACTCATGACAGGTGTTGAAAGCAAAAATTACACATAATACATGAACGGGTATTATGAAAATTATAATATAACATTGCTTAGAGCCAAAATGGAAATGAGACATGTGAATGTTGTTAAAATTCTTTTGTGAAACGGGACCACCACCCCAGCAATTAGCTTAATTAATTATTGCCAACCGTTACCGGTATTCAGTAATAATATAATTTTTGCACTATAAAAAAAACATAAAATAAATAATAATTTTTGCACTATAATATTTCTGAATGAATTCCACACAAGACGTTTTTGTACAGCACAACTGTAAGTAAATATAACAAAAAGATACTGGTATGTAAATTACCGGGTACTAATAATTTTTTTAATAAATATCTAAAACATATTAATATAAGAAAAAATTGAAAGAACAAACAAATTAGGGTTTTAAAATTTGCACTCACTGTTGCTAAATATGATATTTGTACAACTTTTATCCTTTGAAGTTGATGTTTTCTGATTTGCATTCAAACAGTAGTGTGGAAATAAACATCTAGTGTGGTTTTAAGTAACAATTAGACCCGTTGCCCGCAAGGGCTACAGGTCAATATGAGCCGTGGCTCTTGGGAGTGAACGGTCTGATTGTTTTAGCATCACCCAGCTAGTCAGACAGAAAAATCAATAATAAAGTTAGCAAATGCAAGTTGAAGAAAGATTTATTTGGGAAAAAACGAAAGAATTTCACAACTCGATGACTATTACTAATAGTCCTCTAGTAGCGTAGCCAATCAAAATACAGGATTTGCATTAGTCCACTAGTTGGTTGATACTAAAAACTAGTCATACCTACCGGTACAGTGCCAACGAGCAAATGGAAACCTACGCAATTTCAACATTACCCATATTGCTTTTCATATTAATGTACCTTTTAAATTTAGGAGGGTGTATAGTTCCTTCCCATTTTTGTATGGTATTTTTAAAAAAATACACATTAAAATGTTTACTTGTTATATATTGCATTAGAGTATAAGTAATGAAGAGTAAATACTATAGATTTTTTTAGAACTTTTAATGAACAGTGAAAGTTTAATTTTATTCTTATTATAACAGCTAATCAAGAAAACGAATTCCCTCTTAGAATGTCCTCCGAGTTTGTAGTTAACCTTCAAGAATATAACGGTAGAGTTATTTGAAGCACATGCGTTTTGCAAAGTATGTTTTGTTAAATGTTGAGCACTAAACCTGTCATACGAGAAATACTTCTTACTTGTGCAAGGTTCACAAGATAGTATTGTTTGTTATGGGTAAACTAACAGGTCTCCCAGGCAATTGTTGGAAAATCTCAGGATAATAGGCTGCTCAAGGTCAAAATATAGGAATTTTTGTGCCAATAAAATAGGCTTTTTATAGGAGCTAAAACAGATTTCATACAGTAAACAAATGTAAAGTAGAAAACACACTTTCTGTGCTTTCAATTTTTGTAGTCAAATGTGTTTAACAGTGACATTTGTTAAAAGGCTACTACAAAATGTTTTGATTTCCAAAACTTATTAAAACAAAAACCTTATAACAATATTTAAACAATTTAAACAAACGTTGCAATGTCATTTATCTCACTTAATTTTTCTCTTTTGCAAATTGATCATCTAATCTAAGCATATTTTATTTAAACATTGTTGCTTTGATCGATACTAAAATAGCACAGAACTTAATTGATGTCTGTGGATCAGTTTTTAAAAATGACTTGTAACAGCCTTTACGCTACTAAAATCTTATATAAAATGTAAACAATTTAAACAAAATCATGAAATCTAAGCATATTCAACTTTGTTTCTATGATTAATACTAAGATTGCACACAACTTAATTGATGTCTGTGGATCAGTTTTTAGAGATATTTCTTTTAACAGCCTTTATGCCACTAAAGAGTTGTCTGTTCAATTACATCACCAATACAAGCAGATGTGACCTTAGTAATCACATCCCTGTTAGCATTGTAAGTAAACTTTATATCTTTAAGGTCCATCAGAAACTCTTCAATAGTATCAGAGTCACTTGAAAGAGTAACTTGTGAAGACAGTGACAGATGATTTCTGAAAACAAAAAAACATAGCTCGAGAAAGCAATCAACTGCACATGAGAATTTCCCTACACTGGTTAAACAATAATTACGGAAATGATCTCTCACATTTGACCCCTCGTGTGCACAAATACTATCAGTGCTGTCACGTATCGCATGCTCTTTGTCGTCCAAGACTTTAACAGTTTCTCTATTTATGTTTCCATTCACTATGTGTGCTTCCTTGTTTTGGTATACAATTTTCTTTTAATGTTTGGCACGCTGGCCGTTTGAGTTTGTTTAATTTTTGACTGAATTTTGTGTTTTATCGTCTTTGACTTTATCAGTTGGTTTGATTGCTCTTTTGCTCGCTGGCGTTTTCAACTAGTTAACGATTTGACTGTTTGGCACGCTGGCCGAGTTTGGCACGCTGGCCGAGTTTGGCACGCTGGCCAGATCGAATTGACAACTCTTGTGGCTCGCTGGCCGATGGTTGGGCTTCTCGATCAATTTCCCACAATGGGACTTAACTAAAGTACACTCAGGTTTTCTGAACAAACAACACTTCAAAAGCACGCTAAAAAAAGGTTTCTTACCTCTCTATAAACTCTTCCTTTCGACTGACGAGACGCGGCTCGACGAGATGCGAATGCTGTTGACCATGCTGCCGTGACGTCGCAAAGTTGAAGCAACACAATATGATTGGTCCATTCCAAGTTAAAACGCACTACGATTGGTCCATTGGAAGACAACAGGTCTCCCTTGGCATTACGTCATAAAATCTTACATTACTTACATCTCTCTGGATCACTCGAGATTTTTTCCGCCTGCCTCAAACCTCGCACGGCTCTATAATGCTGCCGCCTCGCCAGCCTCGCGTTCTTCGCTCGGCTGGCTCGTTGGCAATAATTATTATCACTTAGTGTTCATTTTATCTTTATCATTCACACAAGTACCAGTATGTTGTTCTTACTAGAAGAGTATTTCCAGGAAAGATAAAATGACAATGTTGTAGTTACTACTGATTTAAACATAATTTAGGGTTTATTTTATAAATGCAAAAATTATGTCAGTAGACTGTTTGTCAGTCCTAGAAGCAAATCATGTCATGGTTTATTCCACGCTTACCGGTATTTTAATTTTAGTAGAGCTATAAATTAGTATAGACTACAGTACAATACATGCAAATAATAATTTACAACAGTTAATTCCAGTGACTTCTGGACTATTGACAAACTCACAATTTGATTGGTTTTGAGGTGATGAAGTAGTCAATATATAGCTAGTGCACAGTATGTGTTTCAAGGATGCTGGCTGTTAGCATACAAAACCACTGAGCTGTATATTGGCAAGCTATATATTTGGATGTAAATGAACCTTTTGGTATGCTTAGGTAGCATCTCAGGGGAGATTGATTAAGTCATGTACTTGAAATGAGATGCAGTCAAGCCAAAATACCCACAGTGAGACCAAACCAGGCTGGCATGCCACTTAACCTTTTACCAATTTCACGACCGAGAATAAACGTCACCAATGGACTTAATATGCCCAGTTTAGTAAATATAAGAACCTGTTTAAAAATCTTGAACATATATATGGGATGCCAAACTTGGCAATTTTTACAAAGAAATGTATGCCAGGGGCCGGGTCACACTTAGCCTAGATTCTTGGCACACATTTCTTTATGAATATTGGCAAGTTTGGAATCCCATTTCTTCAAGAGTTTGCAACAAATGTAATATGTACTTATTGACTGAGTGGGAGGGCCAGAGGGGAAAATATTTGGCTCAAGGTCAGGATGTGTGGACTGAGAGAGCCAAATATTTTCCCGTCCAGCCTGACCTCAGTCAATAAGCATTAAATCTTTATCATATGACCTTTTTTTTTTTCATTTTCAATTTTTTGGTGGAATGAAGACAAACGCATGGCAGCATTGTTTCATTTTGCATGCATTTTCAAAGAGCCAATGATTTCACGTAATTTGTTTGGTAAGCCAGTGATGTGTATTGGCACCACTTAACTTTCATCATCATCTTTTAGCGGATCCAGTATCAAGAAGTCTGCCTGTCCTTCGTTAAAACCTCTTGTTGTGTCTATAAAGTTTTGAAATGCAGCTACTGTGTTCTTTAACTTGTCTTCTACTTTCCCTTTCATTTCTTTTATCCTTTCCGTTTCCTCTTCAGCGGCCACCTTCTGTTGAATCTGCTCATCAATACGGCTTTCTAACTCTTTTACTTCTTTCTCATGGCCATCCTTTTGTTGCAGCAGTTTTTTCTGTTCCTCCTTTTTACATTTTTCCTCCATTTCCGTAACTGCCTGACCATTTTTTTTTTCATTTTCAATTTTTTGGTGGAATGAAGACAAACGCATGGCAGCATTGTTTCATTTCGCATGCATTTTCAAAGAGCCAATGATTTCACGTAATTTGTTTGGTAAGCCAGTGATGTGTATTGGCACCACAAGTTGTTTACAAACTCCAAAATACAAATATCCTTCATTGTGAGTAGGTAATTGCAGCATTTCGGTGTCCCACAGTTCACCTGGATAATAGAACTCACTGTCCAACTGTTCCCTTTCACTCATTTTCAAGAAAAGACTTTGTAGTAGAAAAATTGTTTCGCATTGGCGGGGCCGTACGCATTTCTAGTAGGGCTGTTCCTCAGTTCCTCTGTGCTTACTGTTTGTTCCTCTGTGCCTACTGTTCTCCTGTTCCTCTGTTCCTGTGTAGTATGATGACGTCAGTCAGGTCATTTTACACGGGCCATGAGCCCTAGTAGGGCCGTATGCATTTTTCCGGTCCTATCACCACGACGCATACGGCCCTCATATAGGAACTTTTTTCTTATGGTTTTCCAAGGAAATTGCGCAGGCTGTATGGGTCGTGATAACTTTTCTTATTTACCAAATTTGGCATGGTAAATTGATCTTATCTGTGGCAGTGGTTCTTTTTTGTAGCTGTTTATAAGAAAACTACCAAAAAATATATTATTACTGTGTGACATCAACCAAAAGGTGCATTCAGTATTTACTATACCCAAACTTGACCAAACATCTGCTCATATCAGGTCACTTACTTGATTTCACAGGACATGATATGGGGGTAGACAAGGCCTTCAACTGCCTGATTTCACATCACCTAGTCTTTGGTACCAGAATTGGAGATGTTTAGCACAACCCAGTTGTTCAACCCGAAACAAAATGAATTTAAGATTGGAATTTGCAATTTCTCAATTTTAAAATCAGCTAGACTAAGTGTACCAAATTTGAAAGTAGAGTCATGCTTGCAGATGTAGATGTTGGGAAAAGTGTAGAAATGTGGAAAATGTGTGCAGTATAATTTTAATGGTACTTTTGTTACACTCTTAACAATAATTGAAGGGTTTGCATTCACCAACGTGGGCTAGTCAAGTTGAAAGATTTTAAAGTAAAATAGCTTTGGTAATTTGTTTCTTTATCATATAAATCAAATTGATTCCATGTTGCCAATAGATCACAGATGACGTCAAAATGTGGTAAGAATAAAAAGTGGCACACAAGGCGATAGTCGAGTGAGTCACTGATGTTCTTACCACATTTTGACGTCCTCTGTGATTTATTACTGAACAGACGCATGGCAACATGAAATCTTCACATATTTGTTTTATATAATAAAGAAACAAACTTCTGCAGCTTTTTTATTTCAATATCTTTCATCATTTCTCATTAGCCAGCCTTTGGCGAACACAAAAAAAGCCATTTGAGGTAATCTGTTGTCAACACAAAATGAAGCTTTTTCATTTCTTGCTATGTGTAGCAAAGAATTGTGATGGTCCAGGAAAATCATGCCACTGTTAAACTTGACTTGAATGAATTGAATGGCTTCTCATGAAAACTTATAGCAAAAGCAGAATTGAACTGCAAAATCCACAAAACAGACAGACAGCAACATGGAATCTATTTTGTTAAATAGAAATCTCAAGCTTGTAATCTAATTGCTCAATAGAAACATGGGTGGAACAAGAAAAGCTGTGGGAACAAAAAGCAAGAATTTCCACAACTTTTTCAAGTTCTCCCAAACTTTCACGTGTTTCTATAACTTGATAGAAAAATGGAGAACATATTTTCTATTTCTGTTTAAAAATTCCGCAACCTGAAGCGAAGAAAACATCCCATTCATCTTGATCATCAAAATGTAAATACTCTTTGTTCACACCATCATTATACCTCAACAGGTCTTGCTAGTTCTGTGTTTCTATTGAGTTGTAGAAAGACTATTTTAAAGCAACCAGCACCCATCTTAACAAAGGGCTATTTTCTAAATATATACAGCAACAGCTTACAACTCAAAGCAATGTTAAATTTAAAATAATTTAACATATACAGTGTGATTCAAGATTTACAACTTCACATGGGAGTGCTGATAAAGAGAGAGCAAATAACTTAAAGTTGAAGGACAATGACTTCTACCTTAAAATCATTTCTATCCCAGAACCCTGGCTCCACATCATTTACCAGAGTGTAATTGCCAGATTACCATACCCCATATACCTGACCATAATGTGGACATGTCAATCTAATCAAAGGAGACCTATGGTCAAACTCGTGGAATTAACAGTTCACAGAAACAGTTCACTTGTTTTTACAAGATGTT
>OMLO01002287.1_pt1 | contig 15369 bp, 8 predicted proteins | sample 1674811 | NCBI WGS metagenome assembly OMLO01 (sample SAMN06265003, study PRJEB25207) | coral metagenome | isolation source: Coral host | place: Mexico:La Bocana,Puerto Morelos, Mexico | collected 2008-11-13 | reverse complement strand
TTACTTAAAATGTGGAAAGAAAAGGAGGCTTATAAGAAAAAATATCTGCAGGTGCAGAAATGGTTTACTGTACGGAAAATTCCAGAGTCGCCACCTCGTCGTTAGAACTTTCGTCGACAAGGGGGCTTTTGATTTTAAGCTGTCGCGTGCGTTGTGAATGTTTGAAGATCTTTGGACTATGTCAGCGATATGTTTTGCACTTAATCGCTTTAAAAGAAACTTTGCTCCTGCTCAGGCAAAGTAGCCTGGACCGATAAAAACAGAATGTCTGTGGTTGTAAGTTAAAGAGACGCCTACATACCATATTGTAAATTTCTGTAAAAGTATAATTACAATGAACACGATTCAGAGGTGTATTAGAATTAGGAAGGCATTCCTGCGAACGACATCATGGCCCAGTAATTCCTCTGGCAAATGGTAACAGAAGATAATACTGGGACTACCACGATAGTTTCATCAAAAATCGGCACAGCAAGAAAAGTCACAAACTGAGCAAGGAATTAGCTGATTGACTTTCTTTCATGATATGCTTAGTCAAAAATAAATTGAGAAAACGCTGACTTAGTACACGCGCAGACGTTGGCGAGGTCAGTATGACATTAGTTTTCAAGAATTTCATAAAAACTAATTAATAATCAGATTTTGGTGCCTTTTAAGGTCGCAGCAGTTTCCTCTCATATCAAAAGTAAATGATCTCTCTCTACCCTCGCGAAATCAATCGGGCAAGCTTATTTTATTATTGTTTCATCCAACACTGCTTCAGACTTGTTCAACACCTCTGCTCGTTTCGGACTTGGGCTCATACTTGTATGTCTGCTGTGTAGCTTTTTTTTAGTTTTGCTGACATCGAAACTGAAAATGAATAAATTGTGTCTCGAAAGTGAAAGTAGTGGGCCATTTTTCCGGTTCAGCGATAATAATCAATTGTTGGTATATCTTGGAAACTGAAGGCTTCATTTGAAATTTATTGCTCAAAATTGTCATGGTATGATCAAGTGACCAATGAAGCTTCTCACCGCTGGGATGCGGAGGTCGGAAAATTGAAGGTCTGCCTGGGATGAAATGAGAGCTTTAGCTATTGCTAAATTAACATTGACAGAACTTTGATCTCGCTTAACCGATCAAAATATGATATGACATCACTTTAAAAGAGTAGTATTTTTACCGGAAAAAAACAAAAACATGTTGCGTATGTGTCTTTACAATGGCGCATAATTTCCCGATTTTTTGGTTAGGACGAAGAATTCTAGGGCTCTTTGAGCCGGTTACTCTGTACAGTTACTCTCAGATGTCTTAATTGAACTTGAACACAAGCGAGCAATCGAACCACAACCACGATTCTTTTGGTTCCGGTCCGGAGGTTCGCGCTGGGTCTGGGGACGAGAAAGTATTTCAAGGGTAGAACCATGCGCACAACTTAGCCTAGATTCTTGGAAACAGGTGGTTTCTTAGAAATTTATAATAGGGGAGTCCCCCACGTCGTACGTTATCGTAACGAATTCTGATTGGTTTAAATGTATTATTGATATGCATCGAGACTTGATTGCGAAGCTCCTAAAGTACAGATTTTGTTCATCGCAAAAGTACTGCCATATTAACAAACTAAAACATTTTTCCTTTAGCTGATAACATGGAGGAAGATTACAGTGACATACCTGATTTGTTTATCGACATGGAAGAGAGAACCTCTCTCTTTGATTCTACGCGGAGCGAAGAATGCGGTTTGTCTGTAAACATAGCCGACGTCCACGAAGACCACGACATCCAAGATCTCTTCAACGGTGAAACAAACCTGGAAGGTGATCTGGACGATGACAGTAGGTATTTGCAGTTTTGGGACGGAGGAACGAGTACCACAGATGCTAAGGAGATCACGGACGAAGAAATCACAAACCTCCCAGTTCAAAGGCTGAATAAACTTCTACGGAACGTTCCGTGGGAAGACGCAGCGAAGATAAGAAAGCGACGACGAAACCTGAAAAATCGGGGATACTCCTTGAGCTGTCGGCTACGAAAACAGCGAGAGCAAGAAGATCTGATCAACGAAAATACCTCATTAAAGAAGCAGCTGGAAGATGGAAAATGTAAATTAATCAAAGTGTGGAAAGAAAAGGAGGTATACAGAAGAAAGTATTTGCAGTTGCACCAATATTTGACTAAAAGCAAGCAAGGAAAGGAAGCTTTGGAGTCACTCCCTTATCGCTAGACGTTTGCGTTGCTTACTATCCGTCTCACGTTTCAGCTTGGAGGCTTTGAACGTTGAAGAATACATTTGCCGTACTCCACAGCCACTTGGATTATATAACCAACTATGTTTCACTCTTTCGCTCATTGGAAGAAACCGTTCTCCTGTTTGGGCAGCTTTTAATAATAACCTTCCATTAGGGGACCGAAGTTACGTGCCTTGAACTAAAACTATATTTATTGCGATCGTTTTTATCAAAGTATAATTGTGCATATTAAGCAGTAGCTATAGCTTGCTACTGATTTAGTAGTCCACGACGAATTAGACAAAGATTATCCTTACACTGGAATACAGTTTTAGTATGTAGTAAAGTAAAATCTTATAGCCCGCAGCACAAAAGCTGCTGGACACTCCCCCTAGCCTCCCATCCCTCATCCCGCACCGCAGAACTTAGAGAGAGGAGGAGAGGCTGTATATGTACGCTTGTACTAAAATTACAGCAATTACACGTGCAATATCAGAATCACGATAATAAATCATAGAATTCCCGAAATTTCTCATTTCTCGTTTCTTTAAACGTAGGTAACCCCGAATGAGGAAAAATCCCGGAAATTATCGGAAATTATTATTACTGAGAAGCCGTTTTGACACTCACTCGCACAACGAAATCAACGAGTGAAGCTTGAAGTATCATACTGACTTTTCTGTGATTCGCCCGTGTCACTCAACTGCAGACATTCCTGCGAAAATTATTCTTTCTTCGTCTTTTTCGTAATAAAACAATAAGCAGTTTGCAAGATTTTACAAGTAGGGGTAAAAAGGATTTCAAGCGACGCCCACAAAACAGGATCTTGGTACCTCTCATTTAATTTTAAAATTTTCTACAAGTAACGTCGTCCTCTTTATATAGGAGCGCGCCCTCCTTCCCACGTTCACGGTCGCTGGGAGCTGGTTCGGTTTGGTAACGGCGAAGTACGCTTTCGAATTTCAAATTTATCAGGGGATTAATTATGGCTTGGCTTGGAGTAGCAAAGCAAATAGTTGACGGGACATATTGAAACTAACCTCACTAAACAAAAATATATGCGGCATAAAAATACTATTTTTTTATGCAACAGCAGCAGCCGTTTTGTTGGCTTGCTAGAAAAGGGTCATATCCGTGACCCGCTGAAACGTAAATTCTCCTTACCACCTGCCAGTTTGGAGAATTTGGTGGTACATCAGTACTTCTATTAACTGACAATATTTACATGCTATAAATGGTGTCAAATAACAGAGAGAAAGCCGAGGTTGTTTCCCTTTTCGCCTTTCGAAACAAGGAAATTCTGTTTTTCTTTGGAAACAACCTAAACAAAAAGGTTTAATTTGCTCCGGACGGTCGAAGTTTCTCGTTCGCATCTCAGAAAAGTGATAAATAGAGGGATATTTTTATGAAGCGCGACAAACTTATCTGTTTATGTTTTTGTTGGCCTTTTTTGTCTCAGTAGAGTAGTTTGAAAACAAAACATAAAAATGTTTACCATTGTTATTTACAGTATTTAATTCATGCATTGTATGAGTACGGTGTGCAGTCGAGGACCTTATTCACTTCTCGGTCTTTGGGCCTTCTCGAACATTTCATAATCAATTTCCAGATGTTAAATACGTATATGTTGTCAAGCCATAGATATTGACCGCATACGGAATCCTATACTTTTGGCCAATTTTGGCACATATAAGTTTGACAACACTCCATAAGCATGTGGGAAATGTGCAAACTCAGCAATATCAGTTGTTTTTAAAGCTGACCGACTTCATCGGCTAGTAGTGAGAACAGCCTATGTCATGTTGTTTTTCTTCGTTGAAAGTTCTCGTTTATTTTGGCGCATCTAATCCTAAGAGGAAAAAAAATCCCGGAAATTATCGTGTCTGCCTAGAATCTGCCGAACGATCACCTTTACGGAGAAAGCAAGCCGTTTGACACTCACTCCCACAACAGAATCCACGACTGAAGCAGATCAAATACATATCTGCCTTAAATTTGTTCCAATCCTTTTCTGTCTTAAATTAACTGTGTGAGTTCCCCTGCCACACAGCTGCAAACATTCCCCACGAAATTAATTCCTTCTTTCTTCTCGTCGATAAAAGGTCCAATAATAATGATATGACAAGTGGTAGCTATCCAAGATAATTTACGTGTATCTTACAATTGCTGGTAGGTTTATATTATGTAGTTTTGGAATATATTTTTTTTTGGAGGAGTCTATTCAAGACTTGATATAAAGCGCTTTTCACTTCTCTGACCGATTGACGTCCTGGAAAAGAAACATGCTTCAAAATACGAAAGCTTTTATTTGGCTATCGCCACAGAAACGGCCGATGAAGAAAAACATTAGTTTAATCACCTGTGATCTCGAAAATAGTTCTATGACGTAGTGGTATAGCATCAGAACAAAATTCGACAGAACACTTAGATTTGCGAACAAAAAGGGGGAAACGTAGAGGCTTTTCCTATTTAAAGGAAAGGATCCAACCGTGACATTTTAAATGACTGCCAAGCAGTCCTAGTGGCAGCCATTCCAGGTTGATTCTTAGAAACTAGGTGCATTCTTGGAATTTTCAAGTTTGGGGATTCCCCACATCATATGTTATAAGGAAGCTGTTTGATTGGTTCAGTATGCAGCTTTGAGAAACATGCTTTAAGCCTGCTTCCTAGAGTATTGTGTCATTTCTTTATTTAGTCTTCTAGCAAAAGCACTGCAGGATTTTTGCCTTACGTTGGCAATATCGATGAAGACTGTAATACCATGCTCAATTTGTATCTCGCCCATCATGAAATGACAACTACTCTTCTCCATTCTGTGTGGCCCGACGAATATATTTTATCCACAAACAACAACAAGCTGTCCTGTACGTTGTGAATGTTTGGACTATATTTACGATATGTTTTGCTCTTAATCGCCTTAAAAGAAACTTTGTTCCTTTTCATGCAAACTGACCTTTAACTACTGGACCGATAGAAACAGAGTGCCTGTGATTAACAGTTAAATAAAAGCCTGCCTACCATTGTAAATTTCTGCGAAAGTATTATTCGCTATTAATTGCATATATTAACTTTTAATTGAATTCTTAACCGTTAGCTTAATGTATTTTATCAATCGAGCTCAAGCCGAAATCAAACTGTACATACAGGCAATAAACAAGATTATAGCTTTAAGAACTGGTGTATTAGAATAAATAGGACGTTCCTATAAACGACATCATGGCCCATTATTCCCGCTGGCAAATGGTGACAAAAAGTTATCACTGAGTTACCACTGAGTGGAACTACCGCGATAGTTTCATCGGAAATCGGACACAGTAAGAAAAGTGACAAGTAATGCTTACAGGTCAACTGAGCAAGGAACAAGCTCTTCTATAATTAATCTAAGTACTTTTTGCTTGTGACGCGTTTTGTGAATTTGATTTTCTTTGATGTGCTTGATCAAAAAAATACTTGAGAAAACGCTGACTTATTTGCACGCGCAAACATTGACGAGGTGAGTTGGGCATCAGTTTGTAAAAATTTCAAGAAAACTGGTAATCAGAGGTTGGTGCCTTTCAGGTCGCAGTAATTTTCTCTTATTATCATCTCAAACGTGAATGGACACTACCCGCGCGAAGCTAAAGAAAGCCATTGCGTGATCAGGTACAGGGAGCTCGCGCGAGATGATTTTATGATTGCATCATTCAACACTGCTTGAGATGTTCAACGCTTCCGCTCGTTTTGGACTCGGTCTCATACTTAAATGTCTGCTATGTAGCTTGTTTTAGTTTTTCTCACATCAAAACTGAAAATGAATAAATTGTCTCTCAAACCTGAAAGTAGTAGTGGGCGATTTTTCCTGTTCGGCGATAATAACTCCTTGTTTTGGCATATCTTGGAAACGGAAGGCTTCAGTTTGACACTCAGTGTTGAAAACTGGCTTCTCACCGCTGAGATGTGGAGGTCGGAGGATTAAAAGTCTGCCTGGGATGGAAAGAGAGCTTTTTACTGCTCGAATTTATATTATAAATATATATATTTATATTTATTATTAAAATATGATATGAAATCACTTTTAAAGTTTACCAGTATTTTTACCGGAAAAAAAAATATGTTGCGTATCATAATGGCGGATAATTTCCCGTTTTTTGGTTAGGATGAAGGGTTCGAGGGCTCTTTGAGTCAGCCATTGTTATACAGGTTACTTTGTACATGCTCAGATACCGTTATTGAATTAACTTGAACACAAGCGCACAATCGAACCAGAATCACGATTTTTTTGGTTGCGGTCCAGAGCGTTGCGCTGGGTCTAGGGACGAGAATGTATTTCAAAGGTAGAACCATGCGCACAACTTAGCCTAGATTCTTGGAAACAGGAGGTTTCTTAGAAATTTATAATAGGGGAGTCCCCCACGTCGTAATGAACTCTGATTGGTCTAAATGCAGTACGGATATGAACCGAGTTGCTTAAGTTCAGATTTTGCTCATCGCAAAACTAATGCCATATTAACAAACTAAAACACTTTGCCTTAAGCTGATAACATGGAGGAAGATTACAGTGACATACCTGATTTGTTTATCGACATGGAACCGAAAACCTCTCTTTTTGATTCTACGCGGAGCGAAGAATACGGTTTGTCTGCAAACATGGCCGACGTCCACGAAGACCACGACATCCAAGATCTCTTCAACGGTGAAACAAACTTGGAAGGTGATCTGGACGATGACAGTAGGTCTTTGGAGTCTTGGGACGGAGGACCATGCACCCCAGATGTTAAGGAGATCACGGACGAAGAAATCACAAACCTCCCAGTTCAAAAGCTGAATAAACTTCTCCGCAACGTTCCGTGGGAAGATGCAGCAAAGATAAGAAAACGACGACGAAACCTGAAAAATCGGGGATACTCCTTGAGCTGTCGGCTACGAAAACAGCGAGAGCAAGAAGATCTGATCAACGAAAACACCTTATTGAAGAAGCAGCTGGAAGATGGAAAATTTAAATTACTTAAAGTGTGGGAAAGAAAGGAGATATACAAAAGAAAGTATTTGCAGATGCAGAAATATTTGACTGAACACAAGCAAGGAATGGAAGCTTTGGAGTCACTCCTTTGTTGTTAGGCGTTTCCTTTGCGTATGATCCCTAGCACAATTTTAGCTTGCAGGCTTTGAGCGTTGAACAGTACATCATACCGTACTCCATAGCCACTGGGATTATGTAACCAACTATATTCACTCTTTGGCTCATTGGAAGAGACCTTCCTCTGCTTGGGAAGGTTTTAATAACGACCCGCCATCAGGAGTGGACCGAAGTTGCTTCCCTTGAACTAAAACTTTATTGATTGCGGTCGTTTTTTTCAAAGCATAATTGTGCATATTAGGCAGTAAATAACTATATTTAGTAGTCCACGGCGAATTTTATCAAAGGCTATCCTAAAGAGTTTAGTAAGTACTGGAGCTGAGTAGTAAGAAAGTGTTAGTAAGTCGTGAAGTTTGTAGTGTCTCACCGACGCGTTGAAATAAATAGCAGCCTCAAGTTTGTCTCAAATCCTTTTGTGTTTTAGGTTTACAGGCTGACAAATTCGCCCACATCACTCATCTGCAAACATCACCGCCAAAATTATTCTTCCTTTTTCCTTTTCGTAGAAAAACAGGAACATTAAGCGGTATCTTTTAAAGTATTGAGCCGAAAAAAAGTCGGAGTCAGGTAATATGTTTTTTTTCTAAAAATTGGTGTCTGTTTGTGGTGAAAAGCATTTTAGTATACACCCACACACAAAAAAAAATATATCTTGGTACCTCTTCTTTTCAAAAGTTCCGACAAGCAGTGCCGTCCTTCTTACATAGGAAACCCCCCGGGCATTGTATATGGCCAGAAGCCTATATTAGCACGAGGAAAGCTTTGAGAACGGAATTTTAGCCCAACCGTTAGTTGAATCCATCAGCCAAACAATAAAGTTTTCGATATGGCAATTATTAATAGAAACTAAGATCTCATGAGAAGAAAACAATACAACAGCATTATAGTTTAACATCAAACCCACTTGTGCTCCAGTATATCCGAACATGCACAGTTGCTGATTATAGTTTGTTAATTTCTAAAAAGTGACTCATTTCAGTTCGGGACCACATATTAGGCCAGGTTTACTTCCGGGTGCTCACGTTCTTAGACAAACAACTTTGCGTTCAAACCCTCTTCAATTGGGGCAAAATTATTTTGAAGCTTCCTTCTCTGATAATATCCCTCTTGACTAATATACATAAATATATAGATTATGACTACCAGTGAAATAACTGAAGACTTCATCTGCTATAAAAGTGCTCAATGGTAAAACCAGAGCTTTGAATAAAGATGAGTTTCTGGAGTCGGACTAATTCAAAAACATTTAATCGCTACTCGGAGTTTCATGCTTCTAATGAAGCAATCATCAGGCAACTATATATTTTTTGTATAACTCTCAATGATTAGAGGACTTATCAGTCACGACGGTAGCTCAAGTTTATGTTATGTAATTTTGGAATATTTCCTCTTTGGAGAGTTTATTTAAGACTTGAAATAAACCTCTTTTCAGTCCTTGGGCTCATTACGCCCTGGAACTGAAGGAACGTATTTCAAGAACACAAGAGCCTGCAGTTCAGGCTAAATATGGCCATCACCATAGAAACGGTCGATCACCGATGATCTGGAAAATTGTCCATGACTTAGTTTAGAAACAAATTCGTTGGAACACGTTGGATAAGAGATCAATAAAAAGAGAAGTAGGGAACTTTCTCGTACTATTTATGGGAAACAAACCAGCTGTAGTGATTGCACGAAGCCCTAATGGCAGCCGTACGATGCAGATTCTTGGAAACGACGCAAATGCCTAAATTCTTGGAACTCTTAAGATCGGGGATTCCCCACATCATTTATTATGAAGAAGATGTTTGATTGGTTAAAAAAAACCGCTTCGAAAAACAGATGACTAGATTTCGCCTGCCTCCTTGTATTGAGTCATCCCTTCACTTAGCAAAAAGTACTGCAGTTTTTTTTTTAACAAATTGTGTAAGTTCATAATGGATGTAGATTGCAATAACATGCTCGATTTGTATCTCGCCAATGAAACGGCAAATACTCTTTTCGATTGTGTGTGGCCCGAAGAATATGTTTTGTCCGCAAACAACAACAAGATGACCGACGACACCGATAAACGTGATATCCAAGATCTGTTCAACGGTGAAACAAACCTGAATGGAGAACTGGACGATGGCAATAGGTGTTTGGAGTCCTGGGACGGAGGACCAAGCACCCCAGATGTTAAGGGAATTACGGACGAAGAAATCACAAACCTTCCGGTTCAAAAGCTGAATAAACTCCTACGGAACGTTCCGTGGGAAGAAGCAGCGAAGATAAGAAAACGACGACGAAACCTGAAAAATCGGAGATACTCCCTGAGCTGTCGGCTTCGAAAACAGCGAGAGCAGGAAGATTTGATCAACGAAAATAGTGCATTGAAGAAGAAGATGGAAGATGGAAAAATGAAATTAATTAAAGTGTGGAAGGAAAAGGAGACTTACAAGAGAAAATGTCTGCAGTTGCAGAAATGTTTTGCTGAACACAATCAGGGAGTGGAAATTTCGTAGCCACTACCTTATCATTAAAACTTTGATCAACAAGGCGGCTCTTGAACTTAAGATGTCCCATGCGTTGTGAATGCTTGACTACGTCAATAATAACTTTGCAGTTAATCGCTTTGAAAGACGCTTGTTCAGTTCAGGGAAAATAACGTTTAACTGCTACTGGACCGATAAAAAAAAAAAAAATTGTAAAGAAAACGCTATGTACTATGTTGCAAATTGCTTCATTGTAATTCCTTATTAATAGTTGCACAGGTATATGGTATAGACTTTATTTTAATAGTCGAGGTCGTGCTAAAATGAAACGGTACGTACTGGCAATAAGCGAGATTATAGCTTTAAGACCTTACGGAACTTGTAGGGCATCATGCCAGTGGCCCAGTATTCCAACTAAGAAATGGTGACGGACGATTATTATTCTTGAAACTACTGCGATAAATTCATCGGAGTTCATCGGAAAAGTCACAGTAAATGTTCAACTGAGCGTGTATTACTTCTAAGAACTTATTGTTAGTGAGGTTTTCTTTAAAATTGATTTTCTTTGCTATGCTTGATCAAAACGAAACCTGAAAAAACGCTGACTTATTTGCACGCGTAAGACTTGGCGAGGACAGTATGGAATTAGCTTGCAAGAACCTCAATAAAACTGAAGATCAGCTTTTTGGGCCTTTAATATGGCAGCAGATCCCTAATGTTCAATGCAAATCATTGATGAACTTCCTACCCGCGCGAGAACAAAGAAGGCCATCGCGTGATCAGATACACGCAACTCGCGCGTTACACGTCACACTCTTTGCGCTTTACCAAGGAGAAGTTGAATTTTTATTTTTGATTGTATTACCCAAAATCATCCAAGACGCTCTTATTTTCGCATATTTAGTCTGTACCTTGTTTTAGTTTTGCTGATATCGAAACTAAAAGTGAATAAATTGTCTCTCGAAACCGAAAGTAGTGGCGATATTCCGGCTGAGCGATAATGGCTTGTTTTGGCATTTCTTGGAAACTGAAGGATTTGTTTGACACTCATTGGTCAAAGATGTCAGCTGTCTTTAAATGTTGCCACTCATGCTTCTGTTTGAACGATAACTGACGGGTGTTTATTGACAGGATCGTTGCCGTGATTCAGGGGAGTGGTGGTGGGGAGTGAGTCAAGGAGGGGGGCATTAGTAGAAATGGAAAGACATCGTTCGAATTCCAAAGAACCATCGGTGCGGACGTTCGTGTCCTAATCAATATCTTAAGCGGTAGTATTTCAAGTCAGGAATGAGACATATATTCTCAACACGGATACAAATTGATTCAGAAACAATCTTATTTATTGTGTTTGAAGCTCGAATTTACATCCTCTTCCCGGTATGGAATTGAAAGAAAACTTTAACTTCCGCTCGAATTTGACTATTGGCGTACGCGAAAAAATTAGGACACTGAGAGTAAACCGATTAAATGTAAAATATATAATTACTGTGAGAACATTGTTTTTCCCCCGTTTAGCAAGAAAGTTTAACAGTATTGACGTTTCTTCTGGAAAACATTGTGTGTATCTTTATACGATTGAAATAAAGCAAAATATCCCGTAATTTTTGTAATCACGAAGCAATAAAGTGCTCTTGGAGAAATTAAAAGGTGAGTCAGCGATTGTTACAGAAATTACTTCTCGGAAACCGTTATTGAAGTTAAACGTTGCGCACAATCTAACTAGGACCAGGACTATTTGGTTCTGGCCCAGAGCGTCGAGCGTTCGCTTGCTGTGGACCGAAAACGCACGCAATCTGGGCATGAGTGTATTGTAAAAAAAGATCTTTCAGGTTTAATTCATGCGCACAACTTAGACTAGATTCCTAGAAACAGGTGTATTCTTGGAATTATATAATAGGGGATTCCCCCATATCATACGCTATCGTAACGAGTTACGATTGGTTAAATGTAGTAATGATATACATCGAGACTTAATTGCGAAGCTCCTAAAGTACAGATTTTGTTCATCACAAAAGTAGTGCCGTTTGAACAAACTTTAAGATTTTCCCTTCCGCTGATAACATGGAGGAAGATTACACTGACATGCCTGATTTGTTTATCGACATCGAAGCGTCAACCTCTCTTTTTGATTCACCGTGGAGCGAAGAATACGGTTTGGCTGTAAACATGGCCGACGTCCACGAAGACCACGACATCCAAGACCTCTTCAACGGTGAAACAAACCTGGATGGTGATCTGGACGATGACGATAGGTCTTTGGAGTCCTGGGATGGAGAACCAAGCACCCCTGATGCTAACGGAATCACCGACGAAGACATAGCAAACCTTCCGGTTCAAGAGCTGAACAAACGTCTTCGGAATGTTACGTGGGAAGAGGCGTCAAGGGTAAGAAAACGACGAAGAAACCTGAAAAATCGGGGATACTCCTTGAGCTGCCGGCTTCGAAAACAGCGAGAGCAGGAAGATCTGATCAACGAAAATACCTCATTGAAGAAGCAGCTGGAAGATGGAAAATGGAAATTAATTAAAGTATGGAAGGAAAAGGAAGTATACAAAAGAAAGTATTTGCAGTTGCAGAAATATTTTACTGAACACAAGGAAGGAATGGAAGCCTTGGAGTCACTCCCTTGTCGTTAGAAGTTTCCGATCCTTCGGATCCGTCGCACGGGTTAGCTTGCAGCAGTTGCAGGGTTTGAAGGTCGAACTTACATACATTTACCGTACTCTACAGACACTTGGATTATGTAAACTGAAAAAAAGTACAACATATAGTTCGCGCTTTGGCCCATTGAAAGATATCTTTTCCTGTTTCGACAGCTTAAATATCACGGCTTTAGTGTAGCGAAATTACCTTCCTTGTAATTAAAACTGTGTTTATTGCTGTCAGTTTTTATTAAGCATATATTCAGTAGCGCGAGCGGAATTAAACCAAGACAGTCTTTAAAATATGTTACAACACATTTGTAGTAATTCTTGGCCGGTTAAAATCTTTAAAACAACGAGCCTGCACACGGCATGCCCACCGAGCACTTGATTGATATCTAACCATGTACGCTTGTACTAAAATTATAGCGATGGAATTTACAGTATCAGAGTCACGATGATAAATCAACAGTATTTCTGAAATTACTCTTTGCTTCAGTTTTTTCCAGATCGATTCGATTTTAACTGAGTTTTACAAGCTAGAACCAGCCGAATATGCAAGTTACTGGTATCACCAGACAATTACAGTTAATCTTAAAAGAATTGTGAAAATATGCCGGTATGGTACCTGTTTGATCGCACAATACCGTCTCTATACATTTACTAAACAGTCAAATCGAGTCTATTGCATTCTCGTACGCGTCTGAGGGCAAATCACGAGTTGTTCACGCTTCGAGCTCCACAAGAGAAAATTGAAAGATAAATTTTTTTAAGCTTCCACATTGCCAAGGACAGAACTGGTTTTCTTCCGACCTATCTGACCTGTACGTCTATCTTGTTTTGTTTATGTCGATATCGAAAATGAAAGTGAGTTTAATATTTCTCGAAACCGAAAGTACCTGAGAGGGCATTAATATTTACACATGCCAAATAAAGGTCTTGTCTGTTATCGCATTTTTGAATTTGTCAGAGCCTGAAACATTCCTGCATATGCTTGTCGTTTCCATGCACCCACTAACATATGAGCTTGTTTCAACCGCATTCTCAGACGACTCGAGGTCGCTCCGAAAAAAGAGCGAGGAATAAACTGCTTTCGTGCTGGCCCTCTGCCAGGACGTTCTGAAGTCACACACTTCCTCTGCAGAGAATTGTATACGGCTTCTCGCTGAAACTGGGATTGACTTTAAGTATCCCACCCTCTTGTTGAAAGGAAGATGGGAGGGAGAGTGGAGGAGAAGTGTGGGAGGACCAAGTCGAAACACCGACAAGCGAAAAAACAAAACAGACACGATAAAATAATTGAAATTTTTGCATTTTTCAGTATCCCTTCGTAAAAAATGAAATTGTAGCACTTTTGTTAAATAGAAATACAGAAGCAGAAAGATTTTTAGGCGGTTTTACCGGCATATTAGAACATTTTTGAGCAGCATTGCATCAGATGAGTTTTTCGCGGAATATGTAATGAAAGAACCCGGCATCTGTTGGTGAGCAGAAACAGAAAAAGCAGATTTCTCAGTTGTTTGGTCATTATTTTTTCTCCTGTTGCTTTCAGGTAAGGTCTAAATTACGTTTTCTTCCCTCTAGTAATTTTTTTTGTGAGTAAATTTTCCGACAATCACGTTTCATTTACGACAAATGCACTTTTACTCGTTTCGTTTACGACTTAAATCTGTCGCATAAATAGCGGAAACATTTTCTGCATGAGTTATCTATTGTGTTCCAGTCTTGTAGTTCACTGAAATTAGAATGCAAATAACTATTTTATTGGAAACTAAAGACCAGACATAACATGGTTTTGAAAAAGGCAGCTTTTTATTAGATTTATTTATCATCAGTAACAATCTTATCTCTACATGACCTTTGATCTGATAACATTGCAAGGTCAGAAATGCAAGTGTTTTCTTTCAGTATTTCATGATCGTGGTAGGAATGTTTTGGAATGTGCACTGCATTGGGAAAGTAGTGCTAAAAAATAAATTTAATTTTACAAGCGCGGTTATAAGATCTGAAAGATCTTCTTGTTTAATGTCATACACACATAAGGCGGTTACCCAGCCCCCGCAGCTCATGAGGAGGCTCATGATAAAAGTGTTTGACAAGCTAAAAATACTACGCATATTCATGCAATTAAATTGGTCGAGTCTAAAGATAGTTAATAAATAGATATGGCCATTGAAATAGTGCGGATTACATCAAGTGCAACTCACTGTATTGGCGGCTAGCTGGTGAAATTAAGATTATTAGAATGACTACTAAAGGAAGACACATCAGGTGCGTTCTTGACAAATAATGCCAGTTGGTTCCAACTTGATCCAAAACATATGTGTTCGAGTTATGAAAAACAAATCTACCATTATAAGAATTTTGTACTAGCCCACTACTTCTTAAACTGTAGGGTTTAACTCAGGGTTAGAATAAGTTAGCTATATAACATGGGCAATTCTCCTAAAACATTTAAAGAATATTGTCAGCAAGTGTTCTATACGTCTGTATTCTAGTGTATTCGTGTCTAACATCCTAAGCATTGACTCATAATTAATAATTGCGCCAAAAAAACGCCAAGAATGTTTCTCACCGAGGAACCATACTCTTTCGGACTTGCATAATTTCCTCCATCAGACTGCGAGCCATCCCCCCGCCGCCTGCTAACTAGTCAACCCGCGGTCTCAATGCGTGTTTAATGGTACGCATTCATTTGGTGCGAAAATATGTTGGGATAATTGTCCGCAGACATAATCTGGAAATTCTGGGAAATTCGCCCACTAATGTCCGAGTACTTTCGCAACAAATGGACGCTATCGTGTTTATCTCTTATTGTGCTTCAAATCTTGTTTGCAAACCGTGAACACCCGGGAATTTTTTAAACTGGAGAATTTGTATGGGTAATCAAATGGTGACGAGTGAAATTAGGAAATAATTTCACGCGCGTTTTGTCAAAATTCTAATA
>OMLO01002286.1_pt1 | contig 15373 bp, 11 predicted proteins | sample 1674811 | NCBI WGS metagenome assembly OMLO01 (sample SAMN06265003, study PRJEB25207) | coral metagenome | isolation source: Coral host | place: Mexico:La Bocana,Puerto Morelos, Mexico | collected 2008-11-13 | reverse complement strand
ACTACAAAGGTATTTCATGTAAATTCTTCATCTGCAGTTCATATACTGATTACTGAACGAAGCCAAAAAAAAGGTCTGTAGACACGGAAAAATGTTACAGTAATTTTTGCGTCTAAGATTTCTTTCCGGAAGAAGGAATAGTTTACTTAACCAGAGACAATTTTTCTGAGCTAGTGATTGTTACCAGCAGAGAAAAGCAAATGCACAGCTAAGGAAGAAAAAACTATTCTGGGACACTTAACAAAGTTTATTAAGATAAGACAATTCTGGGAGACCATTTACCAAAGTTTATTTAAGATAAAACGAGAAACTGCATTGGCGACCGGCTTCGTAAAAAATCTAGCCTTCCTGAATACATCTTTTCCAAAAAAAGTCACTTTCATATATTTGCAAAACCAGAAAGGTTTATCAGATACAAAACAATGTAGCTACAACTTTGTGATTACTTTGCCTTTTCAAAAAGGAAAACTCGCTTCTTCTGTTGTGCTATAAAAAAAGGCTTCTACACATTGAATCACAAACTCGATCACTTCAACCTCCAAAAGTGTTCGACCAAGGCGAATTGGGTGATGGTGACGAACTTGGATGTATGCTTCAAAAGCTGTTCTAGACTGGTCACATCCCCCAGCATAAATTAAATATTAATGATGCCGAGTTTACTACAAGTTAAAAAGTCACATGCTTATGTTAACAATCGCTCAAAGTGTTCAAACTTTGTGTAGAAATCATAATACAATTGCATTGGATTACTTCAAGTACAGCAACAAAAAAGAACCTCGGTGCATTCCTTTTTACAGAACAAAGATATAAGCCTAATTATTTCAATTGCTAAAACGGGGTAACTAAGAAAGCTCAAAAATGAGTCGCTGAGATCACATGTAAGATTACTACTGAATTATACAGCCTTTAGAAGTTTCCCCCTAGAAAGGAAAAGGAAAAAAAATACTTTAATGAATCACTTTTATATTACTAAAAAAAAAGAGGAAAGCACATTATAGCACACTTCCAAGACTGATTTGACCAAATTCAAAAGATCAATACGTGTCTGCAGGGCTTATTACATGTAGAACTAGGATTTCTAAAATCAAACAACAACTAATGAAAACAGTTTATTGACTAGATGTTAAAAATAAATTTGAGCACACAAAATGTTAAACAGATGAGTTCATAATATAAAGATTTAGCCAAACCTAAAGCAGAACTCCAAATAAATCATTTACTAGCAACAATAATAAGCATTTCATTAAACCAAGTGAATTGAACAAACAAGTAAACAGGAAACAGAAGACATTACAGTAATTGTAGGCTCAGTAAAGTTGATGACAATTTAAATCCTTACAAGCAGTCATGACAGTTTCCTTAATGCAGTATTGTCACTTTAATCTTTATTCCAAAGCTATCTTATACAGTGTAGGAACCATTTTCGAAAACAGGTGATAATTGGAGAAATAAAGATGAAAAGGTGCTTAGGGAAACTTCACAGTGCTTATATGACATGTTTATCAAATACTGGTACATTATAGAGGCAGTACTCACCTCACGTTGCCCAGACATTATTACTCTACTGTCAGGTTCATCAGTCCTCAAAATACTCACTTCTTCACTTATTGCAGTGGCTGCTTCCTGCAAGTAATATCATTGAAATAAATGAGGTCAAGGAAAACAAGGCAAAAGGCCATTACAACACAACTCTTGAGTTATAGATAACAAAACCATGTAGACCAATGTGTAGTAAATAACCTGATTTAAGCAATCCTAGATGTTCTAAGAATTTTAAACAGAATCCTATTAAATCTAGGGGTCAAAGTCCACTTGCTGCATTACACTTGACTCACACAGGATTAACTTTAAATTAACTTTCAATTGGTAAGCAAAGGAACTGGATATTATCACTCTTTGTATGAAATACTGAATTCTTTTAGTGATTTCCAGAAAGTTCTCTTAATAAAAGCTCTGAGAATTGAGCAAGACAAAGTCAATCTTCTTGAAAATTACAGAGTTTAAAAAAGACCAGCTGAATTTCAATTTCTGTGTTCAGGCATTTTCCAGACTGTGCTTCCTTACTCAAGTCAATCTGATTAGAATAAGTTGGTAAAAAGCTACCGGCAAATGCCTTTGCCTTTGGAAGTTCTTTTGATAAGGTGAAACAAACATTGAGAAATTTAAGAAATACTTTAATCTCCACTATTAGTTATCAAAACAGTCTACAGTACACCAGGAAGTAACATTTCAAATAATTGCACAGCCTGGAAAATAGAGGTACAACTCTAATTTAAAATACTGTACTGCATCCAGTGTTGCGATCACTCTCTTATAATAAACTACTTTGTAATCCAATCGGATTGTTCTCTACTTGTTTTTTTTTGTAGTAAAGAAAAATCCGGATCAGATTACAAAGAAGTTTATATTATAACGCTGACTAAATTAATCTTTTTTTAAAATAAGGAATTTTTCAATTGTGTGAGGTCTTTGACCAGATACTTTCCAAAATACCCCTTCAAAACCCAGCAGAATTAGATCCGTTTCTCTTGGAAATTGTAGAAAGGCTTTTTGAAGTGATCTTTCTAGAAATACAACATTACGTATATCTACACAAATGGTGAAGTCTACCAGCATCGTTCTCAAAGTCTCTCATCTTCCCGCCACCTGGAGTGAGAGAGGAGAGACCCTGGCACAGGCTGGTCACCCGTATCCCAGAATATGGGAGATTAAATTACTGAAGAGAGGGGTGGGCTTGGAGGAAATTTGTCTATACTGAGCCTATGGGAGTGTGGGATGTGTTGTTGTCATCAAAATAAACCAGGAATGACACATGTTCTTGGGCAATGTCCAGTGGTAATATTCTGAAAATGCCAAAGAAGACTATCAGTCGTCTTATAGTGGAAATGTATGGCGAATGAAGAATTCCTTCCTGCAGACAAGGTTGTGTATGGAAGGTCTTTACCTTAGAATGAATAACAAATACTACATCTACTTTGCAGCCTTGTGAACAGAGATGAAATAGTTTTAGAGTAGTCAGCATCTTGATCACTGAAAGCCAAAACAAGTAGCAAAAGAGTGAAAAGATTTATTGAAATTTCACCATGCTGTTGGTGCCCTGAACTCTGCAGCTTAAATGAACACAAAGGATGATAGAACTGAATTTCACCATTGTGGCTGATAAACTAGATTTACCTTGACTGAAAGGAGACTAGAAAAAGAAACATAATTTATGTGCATCATTCATAAATCAGGTTCAAATGGGGTTGAGGGGCCTATTTGACGTCAACGGTTTGTGGAATTTGCACATTTGCTCTTTTCTCTTAATTTTCTCAGCCTTTCTTTGCTTCGTGCATGTTTCTGAAGGGCATTTACATTCACACTTGATTTAGTTGCAGAACAATGAAGGAAGAAGATGAAATATGACTGACTTTCCATAAGACAACAACAATGTTACAACAACAGGAAATTGCTGAGACAGACTGGACAGACACTATTCAAAACTGTTTGTGTGATGACAGTGACGTAGTGCATTGCTTTGAATTTCAACACAACAAATTGACTTATTACAGAGGAGCCTCTCTGATGTTCTCAGTTGTCAAAGGAGCATGTGACCAGCCTGTACAAGGGTCTCTTCACTTTCGCTCGTGGAGGGTGACAAGATTAGAGACACTGGGAAGTATACAAGCTTTTACTTTTATGGTTGCTACAATTATTATTGGCCAAACAAAGATAAGGTTATTGTTGTAAAAAAAAACTATCTTGGAGAACAACTTAAAAGCGTAAGTTATATTGCAGTTTTTAATCAGATGAATTTAAAATGATACAAACTGATCAATAAGTTATTATTAAAAGCAAAAGATCACATCATAGAGTTACCATAGAGATTGGACTATTTAATCCTTTATGAATATCTAAAACTGTAAAAGCCATAAACAGGCAGAAACGGACATCGGAGTGCATGCCAGGGTTTGTTCAATTAATCAACTCTGTTAAAGAAATGACTAAAATCCAAGTAATTCAAAGGCACTCCAACTTGGCTGGACAGTAACTCAAGTGCAAACATTTCTTCTTCCACTTCCTCATTGGCAAACTGACAAACACAGACACAAACCTGGCCTTCAGAGTCCTTCAAAACTGTCTTTGTTTCTTTGCCAACACCCCAGCTAGCCTTCTGTCTGAAAACAAGATCCGTTGGTGGTTTGTGTTGACCACCACCTTGTGATGCCCAAATCTAGAATTTCCAAAGTGTTATTTGTTAGTTGGTAGATTCCTTGCAAGTTGTATTATTATCACTTCCCTGTAAATAACTCATTCACAAAAACTCTTCAAAAATTTCTTTCTACACAATACATGTGTATGTACTGTAGGTGCAATAAAAAAACATGGATTAACTTGTGATTCCTGAGGGAACAATGTCAAGTCAAAAGAAACATTGAGAAAAGGGGCAAGAAACCAAGAAATGGCTATGTTTCCAGTACTTGAGAAGAACTGTGTCCACTAAATTGAACCTTCCTTGCCTTAACAGTGCTTATTTTTAAAGCAGAAATTTTAAAAGCTTATTTTAAAAGCAGAATCTGAACCCAGTATGGTATCAATTAAGTTCTCAAAATCATCAAAAGTAACACTTTGCCGTGTTTCACAGACTCTCAAGCATCAGGACTTACTGTGACATAAGATCCAGTTTTCAATACATATTTAGGAGTGAACTTATATGTAACTGGTGGTTCACCATCAACTGATCTTTCCAAACTCCATCCACCAAGTGGAAAATCCTGAAACAAAACAAACAAAATTACAAGATGCCTCATCTGGCCTAAAATAAGTTTTTGTAAATCACTTCATAGCATGACCAACATTTTGTGTTTTCCAAAGGCCTATAAAACTCCTGCTTTTGGAAAAACATCTCAATATCATGTGATTTCCAAGTAAAGTATGTGATAAACACAAAGTACAAGACACTCCTACTTTTTTTCCAAACAGTTCTTACCCCACTTGTCAAAGTTATGACTAAATGGTTCCTTTTCCAGGTCTGGAAATTTATCAGTATTCGGAAACATTTCTAACTTTTCTTGAAAACTCTAGACTCTGAATACTATAGACACACTATAGATTACTTACTTTAGCACCACTGTTGAAAAGCTTCACAAAAGTGCCATCAGCGCTTGCCTCCTTAATCTGAATATAACCTTGGTTTGAATATTTAGTTCCTATAGTCTCTTCTTCTGTGCGTATACGTTTGGTAGAACGTCTTCCAGATTTAGCAGAAGCTCCGAAAACTGGTGATGCTGGGGGAGTGATGTTCAACCTAAAAAAGTATCATTATTGTTACAAACCTGTTTCAGTTAAAACCCTAATGGCAGTTTAAGCAATCCAGTGTAGACTATATCCCCTAAAGAGTATATGAATGAGCAGTGGGGTGAGCTAAGAATGCACGTGATCACCTGTAAAAGTCATGAAAGCTAAGGACTGTGTTTAAGCTTAGCAGCCCATCAAGCCATAGTTAATCCCAGTTTCAGTTGCATGAAGCATCTAAGCATATTTGTATTACCCCTGGATGCACTTGTTATCCATAGCAGGGTTAGCCCCAGCATTAAATTCAGCAAGACCCATTTTTACACTTGAATGAAGAAAGACACCGTGAGAGTTGAACGTCTCACTCAAGAACAAAACTCAGAGATTATAGGGTTCCAACCCAGACTGTCTGATACACAATCAGAGTCATGCCTTCCACTCAAAACTTGGGAAAACTAGAGCCTAATAGACCAATTTCAATATATTAAAACTCAGCCTAACACACCAGACCTCAGCACAAGGCTCTGGGGAATAAACCCCACAAACTCTGTAGTTATTCCCCAGAGCCTCGTACTGAGGTCTCTTGTTTTAGGTTAATTTTAATGTATCAAAATCAGTCTAATAAAGAATAGAAAACATTTTCTGCATCTCTATCAAGTTTTTGTATAAATCTACTAGCATTCCATCACAAATGCCATTCTCTGATTGGCCACATTACTCACTATCTATTTTGTTGTAGATAGTGAGTAGCGTAGAAGTGTCTTGTTAACGAAATGACAGCTGCTTCTTGCATTTTTGAAATGTCTGTGAAGAGGATTTAGATAAAGTTTTGAACGACTAGCAGATTTATACTAAAACAATTAGATTATTTGCTCTTGATTTCTATATGTGATTCTATTCTATAATGCACCCTCATCTACAACCACACGATAGAAATTTTAAGCTTACAATCTAATTGTTTAATAAAACCAAGTAAAACTGTGAGAATGCGAAATGTGGTGGCAACATGAAGAGCAAGTTATTTCCCACAAACTTTCATGAGTGTTTCTGTTACTAGTTAAAAATTCAGGGAAAATGAGTTCTGTTTCTTTTTGTAAGTAAAAGAAAGGAGGAGAAAATTTTCAGCTGATTTTGGTTGTCAGAATGTAAATTGTCTCCTCATAAAAATGCTCACACCATCATTTTGTCAACAGTTGTGCTTGTTGTGTTGTCATAATCATTACAAGACTAATGTACACATGCAGACATAGGAAAGGTTTGAGAGATGACACACCTCATTTCTTCTCCCTCTAACATCTTTCTATAAGTTAGAATCTCCAAATCAAGTGCAGTCTTCACTCCCATAAGGTCCTCATAATCTTTAAGGGCAGAGTCAATTCTCTTGCGCAGTTCCTTGATTTGAAGATCTCTGCTAGCTATGGCTTCATCAGCCCTTGCTTGGTCACTGGCTCGCAATTTTTCTAAGTCTTCAATTCTTGTTACCAAGCTTGCATTCTGTAAGTCAATTAATAGTAAGAGATTTCAATAAATAACCCTAAACTCTCCAGGACAGCACAATGTACCGGTACATGTAATACCAAAACCTTTCTCTCTAAACAACTTTCCAGACACACTGTGAGGTTCTTAAGGTATCATGGTAGGTGAATTTTTATGAAAATTGTGAAAAATCTTTTTTTGCTGTTCAAATTAAGAAGACTGAAATACATATTTTGCAAAAAGAATGGTAAGTCTTTTTTACTTTTTAAGATAAGATAAACTATTTTTTGAAACTCATTAACCCCTGACAGTGCGTTGACAAGTTCCTGTCACCTCTAATTGAAATTCCCAACCAGTTTTCACATGTAAAGTGAGTTCATTTCCACGAAAGAGATGTGCACAGAAACTGTTCTATATCCGGTTGTCTTTATTGCTAGGAAGCTTTTGTTCTTGACAAGCTTAGGTTTTGCCTTTCTTAATGTTCGGATGAAAACGTAAGAATAGTTCTTATCCGTTTTCATCTTTGAAGAAGCCGAAGAAGCGAAAATCTGGAATCCACAAATTCAGTGTGGAAAAAACAAGATCTTTGGCTTTGAACGACCTTGTGTCGTACTACAACCAAGACGAATGGTTATTAGAGGACACTAGTCCTGCCAATGAAACCGTGGAACAACCGGCAACAAGTGCTAGTCTCATGAAAATATTGCTAGAAAACATCGACTTGTGAGGTTCAGTTGCTTGTTTATTCCACTTCAAGATTTCCTCTTTTTGGCTTCTCAAGGCATGCTTTTAATTAATGTTTGGAGAACGAAGAAGTCTAAAGTTGAGCAACATAATACCAATTCTGCTGATGAAAGTCTTCTGCGTAAAAGAAATCATGGCATTTACATATAAACCTTTTTGAACACTTTAAAGCTCTGGTACTTTATCCTATCCCAGTTGACTGGTTTTCACGTCAGAATGTCTAACTGTCTGTCTAAATGTCTACGTTTATATTTCAAGTTGTCAGAAGCCATTGTTGTTGTAAACTGAACCGTGCCCACATCTGTCAATGCGTCATCTAATTTTATTATGCGGAATGTCTGCATTGACAATATCAAACTTTAGGAGGTTTAAAAAAAAACTGAACCATATCTGGAAAATCGCAGACACACTTTTTGAGGATGATATGTCTGAAAACATTTCAATGTTAATCGTGCCGCTCTGATAATTCACGTGTGGAAGTGAACCAATTTAGGTGAAGCAGTGTTTCTGGGTATTTCTTTTAATATCACTGTGACATTGACTTGTTAGAAAATTTCAAGGATTTCATTGTATTCTATAACTATTAAGCTTTCAGAAAATGTGTGGGTTGATGGGGTTTTCATTCAAAGTGTCAGCGTAAGAGCGCGATTTCCAAACACTGTCAATCCACCTACCATGATGCCTTAAAGTAATGACCCCTTTCCCCAAGGCCATAAGAAGTAACAATAATTGTGACCTTTTAACCAGACCTAAGCTGTGTCATTCAAGCTGAATCATTCTAAAATATCCTTTTAATAACCTTAACTGGTAAAATGGTTATCAATGGTTGTTTGTGCCACAGGAAGGCCTGTATCTTTTTTTCACTGGCTTCTATAGTATTTGCTTGTAGAACTACTAGAAAATGTTCTTGTGTTAGCTTCTCGCATTCTATTTTCTTACAAACAAAATTGTAAAACAAAGTTGACTTTTAGCAGGAAGTGTCATAAAACTCAGAGACTCTAACAAAGTAGCAATTCCTTGGATGAGATAGATCAATGATAAGATTTTTGCACGAACAGCCATAAGTTTAAATCAAGGGGTTGACTTTGCAAACACTGTTCATTTCTGGCCAATATTCTTCATTGAGAACGAAGAGAATTGGGATTGCCATGGAACTTAGAGTGAGATTGTTGTTTGAGCTGTTTCTTTAGTTCACATATATTGTAAAGCAAAGAGAAAAAAGAAATCTGAATGACAGGTATATTCTTTGACTTTGAATTTCTTCAGTATTAAAAATCAGCAACATCATAATTTTAGAGTCTATAATTATATTTTCCACTTACTATGGTAATGAAAATTGTTAAGCTTAATTTTGAGCCCTACCAAAAAAATAAATAATTAAAAATAATAAAATAAAATAAGAAATTCTTGTATACCTTGGACTGCAACTGACTCAAATCAGATCTCAGATTTTCAACTGTCATGGACAAAGATCGTTTCTCTTCTTTGATGGTCGACAACTCTTCTATATCTTTTGACGACATCTTTTGCAGCTCGTCATACTAAAACAAAGTAACAGTACATTTATGATGAAAAGAAATGATCATTGTTGCAATGTGTTTCCAATTGTGTTTCCAATAATTGCAAAGAATCCGAGAGGATTTCAACATTTTATATCTACAAACTCCATGTTACTGGTGCAGTGCTGCACTACATCAGAGTGAGCAAAATGTATGGTTCCTCAGCTTGAGAGTGAAGCAACTGCAAATATTGATCAAATCTATTGGTAAACAGCAAGCAATTGTACTTTTTCTTTTGCTGCATTTTATACTATTACATGACAATAAAGGAAAAATAAAAAGAATTTATTACTTATAAGTAGTAGAAAGTTGAACAATCTGACTGTGCATTGTTACTTTCATCATCACTGTTATCATAGTCACGTCCCACCTTAGAACTGTAAAGGTTATCAGTTTCATCCCTGTACTGTTTGGCTTCTGTGTCATAGATTTCCCTCAGTTCTTGAAGCTTTTCTGACAGAATTCCTTCGTAGCGTGACTTGGTATCAGATTCAATTTTAATGTGCTGTGACTCCACACTTTGTAATTGAGAACGGATCTCAAGTATTTCCTAGTGAAAAAAGGATAATTTAGTTTCTTCATCAAGTAATAACTATAATAAAGACTAGAAAAGGAACAACAAAAACAATTCCTGTTCATTTCACCTGTAGTAACATGATGAATTTCTAATGCACAGTAAATTTTCACACAAATTTGTCTAAAACTGCAGCCAAAGTAAGCTGTTCCTTGCAGTCATATGTACTAGAAATGTGTGTAAAATTGAATCTGGTTTCATGGGTTTGATTCCTGTCAGGGAGTCAGATATTTCTTTGTCCCACGCTTGTGTCATGTTGATTAATTCATCTTTCACATTTCATTACCAAGCTCAAAATTCACCATCTTCATTCACTTATCACTAGAATTTACGTGTCAGCTCCATGAAATGAACACTCTGCAATACATGTTAAAATTATACAACATACTGTAACAGTGTAAAAATAACTTTGGTTGATTGGTTGAAGCAGAATTTAAGTCAGTCAATTACTAATCAGTCTGTCAGTCACATAAATAATCAATCAACCAACAAATCAATCTATTACTCCTCAAAATATCTGTTAGTATAATTATGAAAGGTTTGGTTTGGTTTGAACATACTCCTGAGAAAATTTCAGTTAAGCTTCATAGAAGTGCCCTTTGAGACCCTCTTCAGAATTTGCAATTCCCATCTGTGGGTTGGGCTTGGGAAATTTATATTTACTAGAACAACACATCACAAAGTGTTACAATTATTGTACCTTGTTGTACATTTCCTTTTTAAAATTGAGTTCCTCCTCCTTGGACTGTAGTTTATTTTCAAGGTCCACCCTGGAGAGGGTTTCTTGTTCAAGGGCATATTTAGCTGACTCCAGAGCTTCCTTCAGTTCTTGGCACTCTTTTCTAAGTTCTTGTATAACAGCTTCCAAGTTTTTGGCTTCTTGATTTACTGCCACTAGCTGCCCTTCTCTGTCAGAGAGTTTCCTCTGAGCTGCTTTCAAGGCATCTTCAGTCTTTTTGTGGGCTGCGACCTCTTTATCAAGCCTTAAAATAACGTACATTGTAAAACCAGGTAAAACCTATTTTAACCTGATTTGATTTCTTTGTCTTCTAACCCTAATTATTCATAGTCAATGAATAAGTAGGGTTAAGAATTTAAGTTTGACCTGTAACATATCTATTCTAGTCACAACCATGCATTCTTGTTGTAGTTATTGTTAACAATTTCCTAAGAATGTTTAATTTTTGGGGGTGAGAGGAAGCAGGTGAGGATGTACAGTATGATATACTTATATACATCTATTTTTTTGCTTATTTTCTTATTTATTTTTATTTCCCCATTTTTCATGGCTTACACCCTGGCTTGCATGACTTGCATGGCTAGCACTGTGAATTACAAGGCTCGCGGGCTCACACATTTGGGAGAGCCCATCCTCATGATGTTAAGTCCTTAAATTACATAATTGATATTTGAGTGATTTTTGGAGTGTAGAAAGTGATACTTAATGTTTTGATTTATTTGACATAGCTATGTTACACAATTTGCCTGAAAAAAACATGCTGTATTTTCGTACAAACAGAAGTAAAACTTAAACCAATTGAGACTGGCTTGTGAATGTTTCCTGTGCTTCAAATCAGCTAAATATATTTACTTCAAGTTGGTTCAATTGGTTCTCCAGATTGTTTGCGTCCTTTGTGATTGGTTAGAGTTCTCACTTGAGGGCGACGTCCAATTGAAAACCGGTCTGTGATAATTGGACCATTATATTCTTTTGGAACATTATGATGTCAGTTATTCCACAGTCAAATAGGTTCCATGCATGTACTTAATTTAGGAAATGACAGCCTGTCTTGTCTAGATTGAATGTCTATAGTCTGGAATTGAACATACTTCATTTTCATAAAACTGATCTAGATAAAATGTTATGTTAAAATATCATTGCTGGGTGAGTAAACAAACCATTTTTGATCAGGACCAAACTTTAAAGGAAGGGTAACAATTTTCTTGAATTATAGAGAGATAATTAAAAACAATCATGCCTATTCAGTATTGGAAATCACAACTATAAAAAAATTTGATCATTACACAACATTAGCCCGCTTCAATAGCGATTTTATTTACGGTAAACTTAATGCAAGTTAAACAAAAGGAAAGAATATGTAAAAGAACAAACTAAGCTCTGACATGGTAAACAAATTTTCTGTTAATGCTTCTTGAATTCCATACTTTTTCGGATTGCTTCGGATCTCTCACTGGGCTTTGCTCGAGTGAGGTACGAGTCGTGGAATGCGATCTCTACTGTGACTGTTAACATTTGTAATGCCAAAGATGTCGGGTATTTTAGCATTCAGTTTTCAGAGACGCGGAACCACCCATACAGCGGCACATCGCTCGAAACGAGTCACGGAACATTTTCCAACGGAGCGATAAAATATTTTCGGAATTGAAGGTTGGTAGTGAATTACTTGATGAAATCGACAAGCTGGTAGTAAGAAATCAACATCGCAGTTTTGCTTAGATTTGAATAAGAGTTATAAAGTAAACTACGAGTGAGTGATTAACCGAAACAAGAAAGTGAAGAGAATTATGCTTCCTTCACTGGCTTTGCACACGTGCCACTCGCCTGATAAAATATACTGTTTACACCCTACACGACCCATGGAAAAACAATCTCCAAAGATCAACTAACTTTAGAAAGCGTAGATTAAAGAGGCGACATTTTTATGAAAAGTAATCCCGGGAGAATAGATTTAGGTCGATTACTCACTTCTTCTTGTATTCATCAGCCAAAGCTGCGTTCTTCCGATTCTCGATCTGTTCGCGTGCTTTCTCCTTAGCGGTGTCGTCGAGGAGACGTCTCGCATCTGCAAGCTCCGATTCGAACAAACTCCTTACATTATCTACCTCCGTCTTAGTGCACGTCCTAGTCATAGTAATTTCTGCAGTCAGCTTGCTGTTGGACTCCTCCAAAGATTTGACTCGGTCGATGTACACGCACAGGCGATCGTTCAAATGCTGAAGTTCTTCTTTCTCTTGCAGTCGAGTCATCTTGGTCGGTGAAGCAGCTTCAAGTCTCTCTGAAGACGCTGGAGTACGAGGTGAAGCCGCAGTTGTAGCCATTTTGGAAAGCAAGCTAATCTCAAGGCAAAGCAAAACAAAGTTTGAGTTGTAATACAACTTCTAGAAAAACGCGCTCAAACCTTCTCAAGTTTTGGCGGTTCTATGGTAGCACGTGATGTAAATTGGCCAATGAAAAAATGCGTTCTTTGAAAATATCTTTCAAAGCAAATAAATGATTGGTTAAAATTGAGGCGTGACTTTTCCCAGTATAGTCACGAATTCAATTTTCATATTTTATCCAGAAAATGCACACACTATCGGGATGGTTGCTAATGCATATTGCTTTTACATTGGTTACTCCTGAGCTATTTTTTTTAAATTCCAGCAACACAATATCCCACAAAATCTCAGCCTAGAACATGTATAAAAAACAGTAAGAAAGCTAGACGAATTTTTTTTTATTTTTGGTCATCTTTGTTTGTTATGACTGCTTTAGAGAAAATATATCCTTTTAGCATCAAACTGCATTGCAAAAAAGAAGATCATCCGCTTTGTTACCCTTAAGTCACGCCCATTGCATTCCCTGTGCGACGCTTCCTTATTTAAAAAGTTCTTTTCGTAGAGTCAAAGAAAAATAAGCGTCTTTTTTAACTGACTAGTACTGTAAGGAAAAGGCGAGGAAAATGTGAGTATTGGGTATTTACATGGGCCATATGCGATTTTACCGTGCGTCGTTTTTGAGCTTTCTATTCTCCTCTTCCAATTTCCTGACTCTGTCGATGTAAGACGCAAAGCGATGGTTAAGATGTTGAAGTTTATTTTTCTCTTTAGTCAGAGACATCTTCGTTTGGGAAGCAGGCTCAAGACGTTCTCCGGATGGAGAATTTTGAGCTGAGGGCAGTGGAGATTTTATTTTAACTGCAGAACTTCTGTCTGGTAAAACGCTTAAAAACAAAACACACAAGAAAGACATGAGAATGTTTTTCAACATTGCAGTTAAACGCAAATGACGTTAGACTTTCGAGAAATCATTGGTTCTTGGGGTGCTGACAAGCGAGATAGTCACTCACCTGAAATATTTATAACACTTGGATTGCTTCATGACTCGAATCCAAACCAAAAAATTAATTGAATAATCAAATTACGGAACAAACGTATCTACGTAATATCTCGATGATTAAATTGTCAGTAGTTCCAGCAAAGTGAACGAACGAAAATGATGATCTGATGATTTTTTATTGTACATTTTCAGTTGATCGATTAAAGGGAAATTGTGCACTGCGTTTGAAGATCGTTCGTCACTTGGAAGCCCTCATAATGCTGCACATTTCACCAAGCCTCGCTTTGATGAAAAGAACACCCTCGTGAAAAAAACAACACGAAGGTGCCCGAGGTTTGGGAAATTTTCGCAGACGATGATTGGTGGTGATTTTTGAGCATGTGACGTAATCAAACGTAAAACATATTATTAAAGGCTGGTTTTCGCTAGCACATAAGCACAAGCATGAGCATAAGCACAAACAATCGCATAAGCAAGTGAGAACACCCACGACTTAAGCAGTTAAACACAAGAAGAACGAACATGGTTCGTTCTTCTTGTGCCTTTCTTATGCTTGTCTAATGTATATGTCGAAATGCGAACGCGAGTGAAATAAGCATAAGCGTAAGGTGGTCAACCAATCATCGCTCACTTTGACCCATACCTCCTCGAGAAACTATTCCGAAACAAAAAGCTGGAAAGCTGGTATCGAGAAATTTTGTTAATAACGCGCCTGCGTATGCTCTTATGCTTTATGTTCTGGTGTTCTCACTTGCTTCTTAATGCCTTATGCTTATGCACTAGTGAAAACCAGCCTTGGATAATACAATTCGAGAGTTTTCATTGGCGTCGGCCATTATGTGTGATGAGCCATTATACCATGCTCTTTGTTCTCAGTCCATGTCATTAACGATTATTCTATGAGCGCGCGTTAGATATGCCAGTTGACTATAATCATCTCATATCGGAAAACTAATTAAAATATAATAATAATAAAATAAAATAGAAACGCCAAACAAAATTACTCGTTCCCTGACCACATTTGTAAAGCATGGTGTAATGGATCCACTGATCCAGTTTTTTTATATATATAATACTGATTATCCCAGTTTATTATACATTAAACTCACTATCTCTCTTCTGATTGGCCGAAAGCGTACAGGATTCTCAGCGCCTCTGACGTCATCTAGCTGCAGATTGTAAAATAGTCATCTCAAAAACACTGAAGGTCACGGGTAATCATGTCATGTATGACCGCGGTGCATGATTTCTAAGGGTAATCATGTCAAGTTCGCACGTTTTGTGTTGCTTGCCGTCAGTGAAGAAGCAAAACCATGACGGCCAATTTTTTTTCGTTCGATGTATAATAAAACAATTATTAGATTCGGTTTTTGTGATATCCAGAATAATCAAGGTCCCGGTAAGTGTTATCAGCTTCAGCCTTGGGCTGATAACCCCTACCTCGAACTTGATTAGTAATGGTATTAGGACTGAGTGGAGTCCAATTCGGTCTGTAAGCATGAGTGACAATAAATCGGACAACCGCGCAGCGGGAGTCCGATTTGTTTATCAGGAGTTGTTTCTCACCGAGCTGGACAACACGAAGTCTGGTTGGTTTATTGAACTGTCCGATAACAACTAGAGAGGTGAATTAGAGGAAAATAGGAGTTTTTTAAACCAATCACAATCGAGGAAATTGTAGTTTTT
>OMLO01002285.1_pt1 | contig 15380 bp, 18 predicted proteins | sample 1674811 | NCBI WGS metagenome assembly OMLO01 (sample SAMN06265003, study PRJEB25207) | coral metagenome | isolation source: Coral host | place: Mexico:La Bocana,Puerto Morelos, Mexico | collected 2008-11-13 | reverse complement strand
GTTGTGGTCGTTGTGGTCGTTGTGGTCGTTGTGGTCGTTGTGGTCGTTGTGGTCGTTGTGGTCGTTGTGGTCGTTGTCGTTGTGGTTGTTGTTGTTGTTGTTGTTGTTGTTGTTGTTGTTGTTCATTGCATGACAGGCCTATGGGATGTGTTGCTTCCAGGAGCAGCTGTCTCTGAAATTCATTGACAAGGCTGAAAAATATATTTTCACCTGGAATTGCAAAGTTCTGACCTTGCAAGTATTTCAGATAGATGAAAGTTGGAGTGTTTGGATTCGTTTTCAAGATTCTTCATAAGCTACTGTGTGCCTGCGATGCTGTTACTGCGGGATGGCGACAGAATGCATCGGTCCAAAAAGAACACGTTGCCATGAACATGAGTGGTATGCATCTGAAAGTCGCTTGACTGGTTTGTGCGCCAAGCAAAGGGGACAAGGAGAAAAGTTAATCTGACGGGCCAGTGGATGACACCGAGACATTGAAAAATGAAACCGAGACATTGAAAATTGCGGTCAAGCAAACAAAGGCTAAGAAGAATCAGGTGGGTAAGGATAGGAAGAAGAATTACTTTGATGGGCTGTGAATTAGCTAGTGACTTATGTGCTTTGCATGGTTTAGTATCAATGTAGTAAGTGTATGCTAGTATGATGTTAGAAGTATATTAATGCTATGCTAAGTGTATGTAAGATATTAACATGTTTACACATGTTAGCTAACTTTATGTTAAAATTAGGCTAACATGTCTAAAGGTGCTAAAAAGTTAGATGAGTTAGAGGTGGCCTGCAAGATGGTAAAATAAGAACAAAACACATGCTGGTATAGGAAGAAGCAAGCATGGTTGGCAAGCCCAATGTGGCTGCGTGGATGCATTGGCTTCTTCTTGAATTATGCATGGCAGGAATCTCGAAAGCTTTTTTTTTCTGGAAAGCTTGCACATTGGGGCTGATAATTCTGCAAGCCCGTCCAGCAATTGGAGACATATGAGCCCATGTGGCTTGTCAAGAGGAGACTGCACTATCAGCACTGTATACTGTATATAGCTCAAGCCGGAATGCAGGCTGGGGGCAGCTGGATCTTTGTTTGACTTCTGGGCAGCCTTTTTTTAAATTGAAAAGAAAAATCAGGAAATGTTTAGAAGACCATTCATGCAACTCCAAATTTGGAGGATATGTCATGCAGGTGTCAGGCATGAGCAAGTTGAGGGGCCCTTGTTTCATTCAGGCTGTGAATATGCTATGATGAATGCTCCACTTGTTTCTTCATTTGAGATGTTTGGATAAGAAAGCCCGATGTGGCTGTCATTTTGCAAGCCTTCAATGGCTGTCATCTTGCAAGCCCTGAGTGGCTGTCATGTAGCAAGCCCTCAGTGGCTGTGATCTAGCAAGCCCTCAGTGGCTGTCATCTAGCAAGCCCTCAGTGGCTGTCATTAAGCTCCTGTAGCTGAACTTGCAAGCTCTTGTAGCTGAAGTTGCCAGCTCCTGTAGCTTCTTATGTGCATGTTTTTTGCAAAGTCTTTGTGTGTAAGTTGGGCTCAGTTGACAGGAGCTGGGAAGTAGCAAGGACACAAGTGCAGAGCAATGTGAATGTAAAGCAAACAGAGTTGGAAAGTTGTTCAGAAGCAACACACGCAGCAACAAGCAACAAGCAACAGGCACAGCAACTCAACAAAAAGCACAGGCCAACATGCACTGCAAAGCCAAAGGAACAGGGTTCTAGACAAGACACGGTCCAAGAGTTTCAAACAAACAAGGGTGCAATCGGAGCAATGGCTGGATCCTCGTCGGACGTGCCAGAGAGCACGCGGTTGAAGGTCGAAAGGTTGCTGGCAAGCAGTGACCCTGTCCTCACCAAAGTGTCTTTGCTGACAGAAGCTCTGCAAGAAGCAGGTCTGTCTTGGCTGCAGAAGGTCAGCCCGTCAGAAATGCTGGTCCATCCAGCCAACCGTTCTGGACAAATGGTAGGGGCAATGGATGTATGGACCAAGGGGCAAGCCTTGTATGACGTCGGCGTTCGTCGCGAACTGCTTTCAGACAGTATGTGCTTTGAACTGTCTGTCAATCCTGAGGAACGAAGCCAGCAAATTGCGAAGAACGTAGCACTTGCCCAGAGCTCTCCAAACCTCATTGCCGGTGTAAACGGCAAAGAAAGGTTCCTGTCTGTGTCCTGCAGCCACAGGTGTGCCTGGTTAAAGGCATTAGCTTCCAACCTCCCAGGACCACAAGCAGAGGCAATGCAGCTGAGAAGAGGAGATGCCAAAGCAGATGCAGTTCTGGACCTCATAGAGGGGTATGAGTGGCGGGTTTTCAGCCATGTGGTGGAAAAAGGCTTTCCACACTTGCCTGGTTTCATTGCCATGGCCTTAAACGCCAGCAACAACCTCAGCAAGCAGGTAGGTGAAGTGGAAGCGATGGCCTTGATAGCAGAACGTCTCAAGTCGGGACAGAATCTTTCGAGTGCTGTTGGAGATGTGAAAAGGTGCTCACCGGTTTGCAAGGCTTATGTTGGAGCATTGGCTCACTATGTGAGCTGGTTCGGAGGCGGCGCTGACTATATCTTTGTCCATTTCCTTCTCCACTTCAGTACCTTGGCAGCAAGGCAAGTGAAGCCCTTGTGGCGCTTCATGACAACTCAAGCCCAAGTGGCTCTTCCCATGACAAGCCAAGCCTTGATGGCTGTTACATGACAAGTCAACTTTACAGTAAGCCCTTTTGTGGCTGCATGTCTATCACTTCAAGCCTTTGTGGCTGCAAACTTCCGATGCAAGCCCATTGCGGCTACCAAATCAAGCTCCAGTAGCTTTTTGAAGCCTTCATTGGCTGTCATCTTCATCGATTCGTCAAATCTTGCATTTTTATCCTGAGGCAAGACCTACAGCACTGTTCTGGTGGGTGAAGAATTGATGACGGCCCTTGCGTATTTAGACATGAAGGAACCTGAAGAATTATTTCCGCACCTGCGGATGGCTCTGTGCCTTGTTTGCATTGGGCATGTTATGTTGGAAGTATAGTCTTGTGTCAAGTCATACAACATCATGCAATATCTTACCTTTTTTTGAACTGCCTCAGGATTGCGACAATTTTGACGTCCGAGAGGTCCACAGACGGCGTCTCTCGTTTGTTGTCAAAGGCAGACCTGGAGCGATTGAAGTTAGAGAAGGCGAAGCCGCTTGCAAAGGTTGCTGAGTGCCTTGGATTGGATTTCTTTTTGGCAAGTCATTGGGTACAGAATTTGCAAGCGAAGTGTTTTTTTTTAATGGGAACAATGATTGCATCACTGAGGGAGTTGTTGCAAGATTCGTGGTCAATGATGAAAAGGACCTCTGAAGAAGCCAACCACTACGGCGCTTTTGGCCGTTTGTGTTGTCGGGTCTGTCTCTTCCTGACAAACAAGCAACGGTTCTCCCGCGACAATGTGGAATACCAGTCCTTGACCGAAATTGCAGCTATCTTCACCAAGGAGTTGAAAGATGGTCCTCCTGTTGCAGCACCATCGGAACCAGTTGTGGAACGTTCTGTCGATGTCCTGACAGCTTCAGGGACAGAAAAGGCATTGCTGCAGAATCAGCACCTGAAGATGGGGGAAATGCACCATGGCTGAGTTGATTGTCTTTATCTTCAAAGCAGAATGTTTAAGTTTGTTGCTGTCCAGTCAAAAAAGAGTCATGTATGTTCTAAACGCTGACAATTTGTATACACCTTTTTTTTCTGTGAACTCTTTCTTGCGCATGCCATGGCAGGCACACGAATACGAAGGTGCACGGTAACAAGATGTTCTTGTTCCAGGGCACCCGCGATGACAAAATTGCGATGGTGCACAAACCGATCTTTGACGCACAAGAGGAAGTGCTGGTGAATTTGCGGGACCTGAAGAGTTGGCGGCACACGAAAGCACAGCCGCATGCTTTGGTGGATGGCGCAAAGTTGAAAGAGCAGCTGTTTCAGCACAGCAGTGTGGTGCAAGATGAGTTAGACAGGGCGAAGGTGTCCCATGCCTTGCTAGCCGCATGCATGGCCAACAGGTACGACCACGAATTGGAATTGGCCTTTTCCCAGAATCCGAATGGTGTATGGACTTTGAAAAGCTTCAAGCAAAAGGGTTTGAAGTTGCTTCCTTGCGGCAATGTCTCAAAGGTGAAAGGAGATATCCCTTCCAACAAGATTGTGCTTAAAGCTGGCAGCTCCAAGTTTGTTGTCACACCTTACCCCAAAGTCTTTGCACATTTCTGGCAAGTGAAGACAACGTCTAAATCAGAGGAGGCCACAGTGCAGCGTGGAGAATTGATGGTGGAGAATGTGAAGATTCCCTACTTTTTCAACCCGAAGAACTTGGGCAAGGGCGTGCAACTTTTGGTGGCTGATGAGAAGGATGAGAAGAAGGAGAATCCTGCGGAGTCTTCTCCTGGTGTCAAGAAGCGCAAGACAGCATGATAAGCTTTACAAGGTTTTGGTATCCATGTCCTATGTTGTGGTCTGCAGTATGGAGGTACATCTTGACTCGAATCTGGAAGGCTTTGGCAAAAAGGTGGGAAGTAACTCTGTCCCAAGCTGTCAAAGCTTCCTTGGGTCAAGCCCACTGTGGCTCTTTTTTGTTTGTAAGCCCACTGTGGCTGCATGTCTTGAATGTGTCTCTAGAAACAAACAAACTGATTGGTGAATCTTCAAATCCATGAGTGACCCGAACCTTTGAATGCTCAAGGAAAAATCCGGCATGGCGGAAATCACCACACGTTTTGAGGTCTCCTTTAGGAATGGCAAGGCGGTGGCCATACCTGAGCATTTGTTGGCGGAGCACGAGGGCAAGCAATATTTGAAACTTCGACCAACATCGCCAGCCATTTGCAAGTTGCTTTCACCGAGTGCACCAAGTAAAAACCCCTCCTTCAGCTCAAGCCCAGCCTTGGCCGACCTTTTGAAGAAAAGAAACGAGGCAGCTCTGGTTGAAGACAAAGAGCAATCCGACGAAGAGAAGCAAAGTATTTGGTCTGTGGCTGCAAAGGAAGCAGCACCTGTTAGCAAGAAAAGGAAGAGAACTGCCAGCACCGAAGAACCATACACAGTCCAAATCGATTGCGATGGCACCAAAATCACATGTCTGCTGTCGGGTCAGCGGCCTGCGCGATCCGATCTCGCAGTTTGCTTGGACTCTGCACAGTTAACGGCGGTCTTCAACAAGTTACAGCCTGACCTTGCTGTCTGCTTTTCTGGATCCAAGCGATCCTATAGCAAGAAACCGTCCTGAGTGAATCAAGCCCGGTTGGAAAAAGTATTTGCTTTCTTGTAAGCCTCTATGGCTATGCTTTGGTCAAGCTCCAGTAGCTCTTCAAGCCAATCTGGCTGTGTTGCTGTCAAGCTCTAGTAGCTCTTCAAGCCAACCTGGTTGTAGTAGCTCTCCAAGCCAACCTGGCTGTGTTGCTTTCAAGCTCGAGCAGCTGTTCAAGCCAAGCTGGGTGTGTGGCTTTCAAGCTCCAGTAGCTGTTGAAGCCAAGGCTGGCTATGTTACTGTCAAGCTCCAGTAGCTCTTCAAACCAATCTGGCTATGATGCTGTCAAACTTAAGTAGCTTTTGAAGCAAGCTAGCTATGTAGCTGTCAAGCTCCTGTAGCTCTGCAAGCCAATTTGGCTATGTTTCCAAGACTGCAAGCCCTTTTGGTGGCTTTTGTATTTCTTTTGCTGGCCACATGTTGTTTTTTTCAATGCTGTTTTGCACTGAAGGCTTTTGGAAGCTTCACTTTTTAGATCAGACAAAATGTCTGAACGATGTCGTTCTCGGTCCCCACCGCGTGCTGGAGATGGCGATGGTGGCCGATGTCCTCTTTGTGGTCAAATTCCAGCATCACAGAAAGATTTGCAATCTATGAAGGAGGAAAGTGAAGATTTACGGAAGACGCTTCAGCTCGTGCAAGCGTATTTGAACGATGCCAAGAAGATGGAAGAATGTAGGGAGACCCTGTTGGAGTTCCAGAAGGAGATCATTTGGAAAACAGCTGAAACCTTGAAGGGTGTGACTGAAAAACTGGGAGCAAATCCTTACTGCATGCCAATGTGAGGAGCAATGAAGTAAGTGACAAGCATTGTGAGGCTGAAAAATGTGGTATCGCGTATGCAGCAAGCCCTTGGTGGCTGTTTTTCTTTCAAGCCTTTCCATGGCTTCTGTTGTGGTTTCAAGCCCTTCGTGGCTTTACAAGCTCTTAGTAGCTTTTCACACATGTTTCTGTTCAGGGGTGGTTCTGGGAGCTTACAGTAGATTGTTTTCCTTTTTCACCTATGTTGTTTCCAATGAGTTTGCAAGATGTTTGGCCAAAAGTGATGAGACATTATATCGTATTGACTTTATGTTTTTTTCTTACTCAGAAAGATTATTGGTTTGAGAATGTTTTAAAAACCAATTATGAAAGTGTGTAGGAAATGAATGACAGTAAGTAACTAGATTCTCTGCAGTGTGATATCACAGACTTTGAGAACATAAGCATTTGCAATGCAAATGCCACATGTATAGAATGCAAACAGAAGTATTGATATGTTTACTGTTCATGTGAACCATGAGGCTTTGATTTTTTTATGTAAATCAGACCAGTCAAGAAAACAATAGTCTCAAGAAAAATGTTGCGGGCAAAACAGTAGTTACCATAGGGATTAGTTATATTATTTATATTGATATGTCTAATTTGAAATGTTTTTTCAAGCCCACTGTGGCTGTTGTCCTGTTCAAGCCTCCCAAGGCCTCTCATTGATATGATCATAAATGTATGTTGACTGCAGCCATTTATGGTATTTGTTCAATGACAAACACGTGCTGAAATCAAAACCAAAGAGTAGTCAAGTATGTTCAATCAGACTCGCATACAACAAATTATATCAAAGAGATTTAGATTTTGATGTGATTTTTGAAATTGTCAAAATTTCCTTAAATTCAAAATTTGAACTTAAGGTGACCACTGTTGACCCTTAAATTCAGATTATGAATTTAAGGCCTCCATTGGTGACCCTTAAGTTCAGATTGCTGATTTTAAGGCCTCTATAGGTGACCCTTAAGTTCAGATTGCTGAATTTAAGGCCTCTATTGGTGACCCTTAAGTTCAGATTTCTGAATTTAAGGCCTCCATCGGTGACCCTTAAATTAAGATTGCTGAATTTAAGGTTTTCACTCAATAATCTTATTTTCACAAAACTAATACGTATATTTCCAACAACATTGTTTTGGTAGAACAAACCTTTTGATTGGTTGAAACGATCTAGATCCTGAAAAGGCAATGGCGGATAGCGATGATTGCTTTGCTCAACCTGGCTTGGCCTGGATGTTGCTGGGATACTCTGAAGTGGATGAGAAGAAGGTGAAGGAAGAGCCCATTGAAGCAGCTCTGTGACTTGATGGAAATTTGTTTTTTTTTAAATGTGTTTTTCGTCATCAAACCCTATCTCAGGCCAATGATGGCAGCACCAGTGCCTGGAAGCCCTACAGGTAGCAATGCTACGAAGTTCCCAGCAAGTCCACTGAGTGCCGCTGGTTCCAACAAGACTCGGTGTGATGAGTGCTTTGGCATCTTGTAAGTTTTTTTTTTGTGAGTCTGCATCTCCAACTGCATTTGGTTCCTTCCATTCACCATAAGTTTTATCTACCATCCATCCCAGGATGACAGAGCCTCCAAGTCCAAAAGATGCCCCTGGAGAAGTCATCACGGACAAGGGCATTGATGACTATGAACTGGCCATGGCTGCTGCAAGCCAACCCAGTAGTGGAAAGGATGGGGCTGCTGAAAGACAACCAAGTAGTGGACAGGAAGGATCCAATGACTACCCGGACAAAAGCTGGGCTACAGAGTGGGCTGAGGAGCTGACTGACAAGTGGGATCAGGACAATGCTGGCCAGGCAAACCCAAGTCCAGGATGGAGAGTGGGGTACAAGCCAGTCCAGCATGACCAGAGTGGCATGACGAAGGCTGACGCCTCCAAGTTGAGGCACGGTTGGCTGAACAAGTTCGCAGTAGTGATCCAGGCCATGGACGACAATGAATGGCATCTGGTGAAACGCTATGTAGACAAGCTGCTGAGATACATACAGTCTATTGTTGCAGATTTTCTCAAGAAAAAATGATACGATTTATAAACAAAACATTTCCAAGCATTGTATAGAGCATGTTGATCTTTGTATCCAATGCACCCTGTGGTCTTCCTGAGGTTTCGCAAAGCCAAGGACATGCAGGAAGCTCTACTAGTCCACCGGGGAGCAAAGCACAGCAATCGAGGAGTGGACGTGCACCGCAACTACTTGGCTTTGGGACCACAGTGGTGAAGAGCTGTCCGTGCGTTGGTATGAAAAAAAAGGTGTGCCCAGGTTGTACTTGAAAAACTTCAAGCCTTCATGGCTGCTGGCCTTGCAAGCCCTTTGTGGCTTTTTTTTATCTATCAAGCCTTTAATGGCTACTCGTACTTCAAGCCCATAGTGGCTATGATTTCCATGCTATTCTTTTTGCGTTGCTCTTTGGAACTGTGCTTGTGCAAGCCCTTTGTGGCTGTTTTTCAAAAAAGCCCATGTGGCTACCAACACCTGCAAGTTTAGAGAAGTACCTTGTAACTTTATGGTCTGAAGCCTTTTTTTTGGCTACAAAGCCCGGCATTGTGAAGCAAACCGCAAAAAGGTGGTAGCCACAGATGTCGGTGTGGAAGCTTGAAGACTTTTTGGCAGAGCTTGACAACATGGCCGAGCTACACAAAAAGAGGCCCAACAGTGTGTTGGCCCAAGGCTTGTGGAGTTCTGTGTACCAAGTTGACATCGGTACCACATTGGAGGGCTCAAGAAGTCATGCGGCTAATGGACAAAGTTGATGAGATTGAGCTACCTGAGGAGTTGAAGACGAACATGCAAGGGACTTTGGATAGTTTGGTGTCCACTAACTTGGGACACATGAAGATAGTGGCTGGAACACAAACTTTGGAAGCCTTGAGTCCATACCTTTCCAAGACGGATTGGTCTTCCTTGGCTGAATGCACCGTGACCAGCGATGCAATGCTTGTGCTTGCTACCCGCTTGAGGAAGCTTGGTGTGGTGCAACTCAAAGAGGGCACCAAAAAACAAGTGATGGCTTTGTTGGTGTGGTGGCACAAAGACAACATTCCAGGACCATGGCACCTTTACCATATGTCCCAAGAATTTGTGAGGCTCTTTACCAACTTACAAGTTGCTTGTCATGCACCGAGCCAGTCGGTGTACCCAGCCAATCCCATGTCGTTGCCTTCCGTCTGGCTTGGTCAGGCTTATGGTGCTGAAGACGGACCTGCCCTGACCAATTTGTCCTTGCAGCCCTACTTTGCCAAGATTCCTCTACGCGCAACATCGTCGTTGCTTCAGAACAAAAACACCGCTGCTGCTGGTGTGCAGAACCCAGCTGTGAACAATGCTTTGGTGCCTACTGTCGAGAATCCCATGGCCACTGACCGATTGGCCCTAGCTTTGGAGAAGTTCATGGACAAATGGCAACCTCCAGCAATGCCAGCTCCAGCCGCTCCAGTGCCTCTCTGTGACATGTCCAAATGCATGCCTACTGCTGTTGTGGAAAAGGTTGTGGAAAAGCCTGTGGTGGAAAAGCCCGCAGCACCTTTGCCAGCTGCACAAACCCAATTGGCTGACACTGCTTCCTTGGAAGCATTTGAGGATAAGGCAATGGAAATGATAGCTGCCAAAAAGGAAAGCAAGTCAACTAGCAAAGCATGCTTCAAAAGGCCTGCAGCTGGCCCTAAGAAGAAAGTGAAGAAAACCACACCTGTAGAAGTTTTTGGTTGTCTTCGATGCCGCGGCAATGTTCGTGGCTGTGACACCTGCAAGAATCCTAACTTTAAAGGACGACGTTTTAGCAGCCGCCATGAATGGAATGAGTTCATGGAGAGCAAGAATAAGAGGAAATGCCATGGATGAGAGATCAGACTGGCCAGGGGCGCATGCTGTGAATAAGCATGGCATGCTTGGGTTTCGACTAGCTGGAAGCTGTCAGGCCACTTTGCAGATTCGAGTCTTTTGGCAAAGCCTGGAAAAAAGAGCGTGGCCTTGCAAGCTCCTTGTAGCTTTTCTTTGCAAGCTCCTTGTAGCTTTTCTCTGCAAGCTCCTTGTAGCTTTTCTTTGCAAGCCCTCAGTGGCTATAAACAACCTTGCAAGCCCTTGTGGCTCTCATGTCTCTCAAGCCCCTGTGTGGCTTCCTGGATGCAGACTTCATGGAGACATTGCATGTACTGATGTTTTACATATTCATTCTGCAAGCTGGCTTCAAATGATGTATAGATGCAAACATTCCACAAAAAGACATTCACCACATGTTCCATGCCACATCATACCAAAAACACATCGTCTGGTTGCAAGCCCTTCCAAGTTCAACATTCTTTGTACTGTACTGTTTTTGTGTTTTTAGTTTTGCCCAGGAGTTTAGTGCCCATGGTTGAGTCTACAAAGAGAGACGAGCAGTTGCAGCGCCTCCATGGATTACGGCAAGCTGTCCCTCACGTTTCAAAGAGTGCCTTACATCACATCCTCACCGATGTGGCTGAGAATGGTCTTCCAGATCTCATGCATCCGAAGGCGATGAGGGAGGGCGCAGACTTGGAGCTGAATAAGCATACAGCATACGGTCCATTGTTTTTGACAAGAAGCCTAACAATGATAGATGGTACACAGTCAGAGTTTGTCATAGTGAACTTTTTGACACTACTCTATTCAGCTTGTAGCTTGGGAGGCATCTTCACTGAAACAGTTCAAGCCTGTGTGGCTCAAAATGGCGCACCAACTTTAGAAGCCCCATGGAACTTGGTTTTATATACGGACGAATGTTTTCCTGGCAATCCTTTGGGTGCAAAGGCTGGTAAGAAGCTTTGGGTGTGCTACGCTACTTTCAAAGAATTTCATCGTTCCCTACACAAAGAAGACTTGTGGTTGCCGATCTTTGTTTGTCGGTCCAGTCGTGTCCAGCAGATTGCAGGTCACATGTCGCAGGTGGTGAAAGAACTCTTGCTGTCCATCTTCAAAACAGATGCAGGAAACCCAGAAGAGTTTGGCATTCTTGTTCATGATGCTTCCAGACGACCATTTCGATTTGTCTTCCAATTCAGCTTGCTGGTGCAGGATGGCAGTGCACACAAGTACTGCTTTGGAGTGAAGGGCGACTCTGGCTCCCGATACTGTTTGAAGTGCGCCAATGTGCTACAGCTTGAGACAGGTCTTGTTGAGGATGAGGCGGTGGTGAAGATGCCTTTGTCCAAAAGCGCTTTAGTCTTAAGCACAGATGCAGCAGTTTGTGCATCTTTCGACCGGCTGGAAAAGCGCCATGGTGTTTGTCCTTCTTCAGAGTTTGCTCAATGGGAGCAAGCGTCCGGTTGGTCCTTCTCAGAGCATGGCATTATGGCATGTAAAGAACTTCGACCAATGTTACGCCCAGTGTCTTCTTTTCATCACGATTGGATGCATGGTGTGTGTCAAGGTTGCATGAACATCTACATGTACCTGATTCTGGAGGCGCTGACTGAGGCTGGGCTGCAGGCCTGGAAGAATTTTACTGAATTTTGTCACCTGTGGTCCTTGCCAGCAGTACAAGTTCAGACAACCAAACTCTGGGACTTGTTCACACCAAAGCGAGTGGAAGCACACAAGAAAGCAAAGCGTTTGAAGATTTCAGCTTCAGAGGTTTTGTCCTTATACCCTATCATGGAGCAATATGTTTTAACCATTGGTTTGAAAACTGACAAGCAGACAGAGTGCCGTGCTTTCTTAGCTATGTGCCGGTTGGTTCATTTATTGCAGTCCACTGTTCATGGTTCGGTGATGGGCAGGCAACTGGACACATGCGCTGAAGAATGCCTCCAACTTGGTCAGGCTTGCAAGTGGGACGCATTCTTCATTAAAAGTTCCATTGGATTCTCCACCTGGGCGACACGCTGGAGTTGCATGGAGCTTTGCTCAATTGTTGGGCAGTCGAGCGCAAGCATAAACAGATCTTGCGAGTCGGACAGGACATCTCCAATTTGAAAAATACGAAATGAGTGTATACAAGGAGGTGCTTGCTCAACAACTTAGTCGACTTTCTTTGACTCCAAAGCCTCCTTTTTTTCTGCAAACTGAAGGACGACCTTCAAAAAAGATGAAGCAAGCATTGGAGACGGCAGGTTACACTTGTGACTCTTGTTGTGACTCTCTTGGCACTCCCTTCGGAACGGTGAAGAAAGGAGACTATGTCCTTTTGTCAGGAGGAGATGGCCCATGGGATTGCGGTGAAGTTTGGTCCCATTTTGCTGGCGGTGACAATCTCTTTTCAATTGTGGCCTTGCATTCCTTCCAAAGCAGATGCGTCGAGACGAATCGCGCTTTTTGGTCCAAAAGCGGCGAGCCTCACATGGTGCTGTCTTCACAGCTGCTGGCCTGTGTCACTCATGCAATCAACGCCAACAATGTCGTCACGCTCATTCCATGGCACTTGCGATGACAGAGCGCATGTCCTGCATGTGAAAAAAAAGGCGCGGTCAAGCCTGGCATGGCTTTCGTTTTCCAAGCCTTTCTGGCTGATTGCAAGCCCTCAGTGGCTGTCGTCTTGCAAGCCCGATGTGGCTGCCATCTTACAAGCCTTTCATGGCTGTCGTGTTGCAAGCCTTTCATGGCTGTGTTGCAAGCCTTTCATGGCTGTCAAGCCTTTCATGGCTGTGGTCTTCTATAAGCCTTTCATGGCTGTCAAGCCTTTCATGGCTGTCGTCTTGTGAGCCTGTCATGGCTGTCAGCAAAAAACTCATGCCTGCCTTCTTACAAGCCCTTCATAGATAGGGCATTTGGACTGAAAGCCTTTCATGGCTCTTCTTTTGGCATCTGCTCAAAAATGGGCTTCAATTTCTTCTTCCCCTTCACTTGTTCTCATCTTTACCTTCTTATGACAAGGTTCCCATGGCTGCATTGCAGCCAACATGCACGGCTTCTAAAAGTCAATCCATGCCGAACAAAAAACATTGCCGCCAAGAAAAAAGATTCAATCCAAGGGAAAATGTACTACATGTTTCCATCAAATTGCCATCCCTTCTTGCTGTGGCATGCCAGCCAGGTCTAGCCAAACACATTGTTTGACCCCTGGCAAATGATTTTTTTGGGCCATTGGTAGGTCTTTTTTTCAACCCTTACAACTAGTTAGCTAGGACTTACTAACTACTTAGCTAAGTGGCCTAATTAACATAACCCACTAGCTAATTCACAGCCCATCAAAGTAGGGTGACAGTTCCAGGGCGAAGAAGTGTTGAAAGAAGAACTGTTGGTCATGTCACCGGACTAAAAGTACAAAGTTCAAACTCGCTGACAGAAGTGGAATCAACAATAGTTATTTTGACCCTGGAGATCCAAGGGTATATGTAATACAATGGACAGTGCGAGTCTGAAATATGATTTATGCTAATATACATGTTTTATTTCACCCTGGAGATCCAAGGGTATACCAAAAAACTGCGATGGTGAAGAGAACAACGGCTAGGAAGGATGAACTGGGTTTGGATAGCAATAAAGAAGTGGCAGGTAAGGCATCGTCAAGCCCAGAGGCCGCGGATGAGAAGGAGAAGGGGGATAAGACTGAGAAGGACAGTCAAGATGATGGAAAAAAAGACATTGAAGCATGAAGAAGGTCTTCTTGAACATGGATGTCTGAAGGATTGACACTGGTCCGATCTGATATTTCACGTAGTAGTGAAAAGACCAAATACCACAATTGTGGTAGAGTGAAATGCTGAAGTGGCACGGCATGTCCATGGTACTGCAGGAACGAAAAATGAAATCAAGAATGAGCCGTGAGCGCTAAAGGTCAGGAACCTTTATTGTTTTCATTGGATTGTACGGAAATGTATATCAAGAAACATGCAAGACGCAAATGCGTTCATGTCAATGCTTGTGCCTGTTGCGATGCAGCGTGCACCCAGCAATCTTAAGATGCTCCTTTCCAGTTTAACCCTGCACGGGGCTGAGACGTGAAATCTTGATGGAATCTAGTCTGCATTTGGTTCATCGATTGTATGCCTACTAGTCACGCCGCTTGAAAAACCTGTGGACAAGGTGCATGTATGTGAAAACTGCAGTCAGGTCACAGTATTACAACGGAATCAACTTCAGATAGAAGCTATGAACTTGTCGCACCTATGGGCAAAACCTCGTCGAAGGCAAACCTCTGTCAATCATAGCTCCTGGCACATTGCTTCAATCGATGTAGTCTGCCCGAATGTGATAACATGAGTTCATGCGTAAAGAAGCTCATCATCATACCTGTCTAACGACAACGCCAGTACAATGGTACTAGTGCAATGTCACAGCAAACATGATCCACGAATCCATGGTATATATATATATATAGATTTTCTTTTTTGTTTTTCCTGGTAGGCAATCCACCTGTTGTTGGTATATACTTATTTGCTATCTTTTTTGATAATGAGTTCCTGACCATGAAGATCTTCCCTATGGGCCTCTTTTCTCACAATTTTCAAGGGGAAATGTTGGCTACCCTTGGGAAGGCTATAAAAGCACCTGGTTGCCAAGCATTACACCATAAAACCATTGGATACGTAGTATATATGTTGGTATTTAAATGTATTTAAAAAATATCGATACTTTGCCATGGGTACCCAACTTTTCCGTTCGAAAATTTCATGAATGCCATCTGCGCGTGATTCTTTTCTTCTATATTTGCGGTCCTCAGGTGTCTTCTGACCCGTGTTTTCTCTTCTTCCCATGAGCCCTGTACATGGATCTTTCTGGAAGACTTTGCTCAGAAGGTGCAGAAGCTTCTGCAGGAACCGTTGTGGAAGCTTCCATTGCCTGTTCGAACTTACCGTACTTCACCTTCATCTCATTCAAATCATTCCAAACCTTTTCGGGCGAGGCGCCAAGTTTCTCTATGGAATGCTTGAGGTCCTCGTAGGCCTTTGCGAAAGGTGGCCAAACCAAGTTTTGACTAAAGAAGTGGACAAACATGGACAAACACAGAAAGCCCCTGCCAAGTTTTGATTGATTGCTGAAGCAAGGAAGTGCCCTGGCACTGAAGCTGTATAAAGCATACAAGTTCAATGCCTGACCACTTCCTTGGTGTAAATTTCACCCACTGCGCCTCTGTTTTCAAATCCGTCCTGGATTCCACACTAGTGATCAATGCTGGTGGCGCTTTCAGAAAGCCAGTGAATTAAAGCCCATGCTGTGTTAATGGACTTGGTCAGATCTTCAGCATCCATGGCGACTCTCGGCGCGTCGTGATTCGCAAGAGTTTAAAGACACCCTAAGGCTCGTCTTAGTCTAATAATAAGCAAACTATATCCTAGTCTAATTTAAACTATTTAGCTTAATGGATTAAGATAATAGTTTAATCATTAAGATATCATATATCTTAATATTAAGAT
>OMLO01002284.1_pt1 | contig 15381 bp, 9 predicted proteins | sample 1674811 | NCBI WGS metagenome assembly OMLO01 (sample SAMN06265003, study PRJEB25207) | coral metagenome | isolation source: Coral host | place: Mexico:La Bocana,Puerto Morelos, Mexico | collected 2008-11-13 | reverse complement strand
ATTTTCCACTAATTCACTTGTCAAGTTGTTATCGGACAGTTTGTTATCGGACAGCTTGTTATCGGACAGTTTGTTATAAGCAGTTCAATAGTTCAATATCGGACAGTTCAATAAGCCAATCACATTCAAAGTTGTAGTTTAAATCAACCAAACACATTTTAAGTTGTCGTTTAAATCAACCAATCACAAAGTTTTTTTAATCACCATAGAAACAGTGTAAAAACTTTTAATGTAAATTTTCCCTTTTCTTACCTTGGTATTCTTCTTTTCTCGGAAATTTTATTTTTTATGATTAATTGGTAATATGACTTCGTGTCGTCCAATTCGGTCTGTAATCATACTCGTGATAAACAAATTTTGTTATCACTTGTATGATTACATACTGAATTGGTCTCCACTCAGTCCTATTACCATTACATATTGACCTGATTCCAAGAATCACCTTACCCCGAATTTCTTCCGAATGCGGCGCGCTCGCACTACGCGCTCGGGCGAGAAGACGATTCTGTGATTTTTGCGTTGTTAGTACTCTACTGAATTGAGCTAGATAACTGACGCACAGTGTAGTTGTCCTTCTTTTATTTGTGTTGGTGTAGGAGAAGCAAGTCGACTTCGTCTTTCTAATTAGTGGTTTTTTGGTTTTCCTCTCGTCAGCTTTTTGCTGCACAGTGCATTTATTTTGGTCGATGTTTAAGAAATAGAAAACGTGAATCGTGTTTCTGTCTAGATAAAGTATCAATCTACTAGCGTTTTTTTCACGAATGCCGTCCTCTGATTGGCTACACTACTCGCTATCTATCCTGTTGTAAATAGTGAGTAGCGTAGCAGTGTGCGCTAGGAGCCGCTTCTTTGTGGCTTTGAAGAGGAGTTAGATTGGTTTTTGAACGACTAGTAGACTCGATAAAAAACTCGAGTTCATAATCTAATTGTCAAATAGCAACACAAGTGGAAGTTTGGGAGAACGGAAATACTGTGGGAACACGAGGCGAGTGTTCCTTAGCATTTTCGAGTTCTCCCAAACTTTCACGAGTGTTTTTATAAACCAAATAGATTATGAGCTCGAGATTTCTATCGTGCATTTTTATGGTTTATTTAAGCAATAGACCACAAGTTTCTATGGTTTATAGCCTGATAAACCACGCGGGATGTTGGAAGAACACGAGAAGAATTTGTAAATCACGAGCCGCAGAACACGAGAAGAACTCGTAAATCACGGGCTGCCGACGACTGATTTACGAATTCTTCGAGTTTATATAATAATTCAGAAGACGGGGGAAATTTCCATGAATTCTTCGAGTTTATATAATAATTCATTTACTGACACAATAAACCATGGCTGATTGCCCAATCAGAGTGCGCGCATTCATTTGATTATTATATAAAGTTGACTACGGCATAGCCCGAGTCAACAACCACGCATAGAAATCGAGAGCGAATAATCTAATTGTTTTTGTATAAATCTACCAGTCGTCAAAACTTTATCTAAATCCTAAACTTCGAAAACGTAGCACAGCCAATCAGAGAACGGCATTCGTTATGCAACACTATTAAAACTCGATAAAAACACAGAGAGCATGTTTCTATATTTTTTTTAAAAATACCGCGACAAAAAAAATTAAACAATCTGTTAATTTTGATCAGTCCAAATGTAAATTCTCTTTGCTGGCGCAATCATCACGTCAACAGCTCGAGCTAGTTCTGTGTTTCTATATTTCTACGCTACCCACCATCTATTCTGTGATAGAACACGTTGTTAACAAAATGACTGCCGCTTCTTTTCGTTTTCGAAGTGTTTAGATTAAGTTCTGAGTGACTAGGTGATTCCTACTAAAACAATTAGATTTTTCGCTCTCGATTTCTAATCGTGATAGTTGATTAGGCCGCGCCCTTGCCAACTATCACATGGTAGAAATCTCGAACTCGTAATACGGATTGTTTAATAGAAACACGGGCTTAAACCAATCAGCGTGCGTATTTGCTTTGGGTTGTTTGCTAATGTATGAGATAAATTAGATATATACCACTCTATCTATACTTTCATCACTCTTGTTAAGTATGTATGCCTGAAGGAGAGCCGCAGTCAGGGAGTGTATAAGAGACACTGTATTTTGGTCTAGCGTCTCTCAAATCCAGAACTAATCATTGATTAAACAAGAGCGAAGAAAGAAGAAAATGGTGGCCTACAGAGGCCAAGAATAAGCTATCAACAAGAACGAGCTCCACGATGAACTGCTCTCATGTTAGACCGTTGCTGAGCTGTTGTCACTTGGTCTGGTCAGGTAAACCCATGCAGTTTATATGCTGTAAAAGTACAAGATCAGGTATTTTGATGGAGTTTCAGCGTAACACACCAGGCAGAAACATGGTATTGCTGTTTGGTTTCTAATACAAAATGTATTTTATTTTTGTATCTGTTTTATTTTACTTTTTTATTTTATGTATCTGTTTACTAATTCCGTCATACCTTGACTACTCCAAAGAGGACTTTTACTCGTAGTGAACTGGGAGCTAGTAACTGTTCTGGTGTATCGAGTTGTATCCCGAGGGTTGACTTGTGTTGAAACGGGATTTAAAGATTGACCAGACTTCTGCAAGGTTGTGTCGCCTTGTTTTCTGTCATGTGTACCTGTGAATTTAATTTTATTGAGCAACTGATAATTTAACTATAGAATAACTGACGGACTAAATGACTGACCTTTTACTCGACTATTTAACGGACTGACTGATCGTCACTTGGTATGGCTAACAAACTAAGTGACTGTCTGGCGAACTTTCTGACTGACTGATAGACGGATCGACTGACTGACGTACCCGTTAAGGACATTCGCGCTAATTTTTCTGCGCACGAAATTCACACGCCACGTCATGTATCGAGCGCGCGCGCCGTAAGTAGTAAAGTGAAAAATAATAGGGCAAATGGCCATTGCTATGATTTTGTGTAGATTTAACGATCTTGGACGTTCAGTGACCCCTATTTTTCTTTCGATGGGTCATTTTCTCTACCGATTTTCTACGTTTTGCGAAAAAATGAAAAAAATCTATCCAGTAGAAGCTTGAATATTTTGCAAAACGCTTCATCGAGTTCCGTTCATTTGACCTTTTCGTTTAGCTGTGCGGCAGTTTCAAATGCCTCTTTAAGGGTAAAGTTTGTGAAAATGATGGCAATATTTAAAATTATTAACGGCACAGATTCACTTAAACAAAATAGTATTAGGATAGTTTGCTTCTGTTTACTTATCTTTGATATTTTAACCAAAAATCCCTGAAGACCATGCTGAATTACGCGCACACATTTATCAAAATCAGACTAGTTTTCTGCAAGCCTTATCTCTGAAACGAAGCCGGTAATCCCCTATTTTTATTTCATTTATGAAATAAGTAGATCATTATCTGTCCGCAGTAGGAGTTAAAAAAAATCTATCGAGTAGAAAATTTTCTCGCGAACGTCCTTAACGACCTAACGGAACGACTGACTGAGTGACTGACTGTCTTTTTGATCTGCTGACTGAATGATGGACTAACTGACTGTCTGTTCACTGACTGACTGTATGGCTAACATATTGGCTGGCTGACCTACTGACTGACTGATTGACTGAAGGACTGACTGAATAACTGAATGACGGATTAATTTGCGCATAACTCTCCAAAGAGAGGTATCGGTCTAGTTACAATGAAGGTTTGAACATACACTAGTAAAAACACAAATATCCGTGTACAATTACTTGGAAACCTCATAGCGCTAATTACATTTGTGAATTAAGACACTCTTTTAAACATTAAATGGATATAATTATTTTATTTTATCTTACTTTAGATGTATCTTTATTGTCTGCTCTAAGTAAATACTAACTTAAACCGGTGTAACTAGTATCTGCGTTTAAAAACTGAGAATGTAGCTCACATCAAGAAATGCTGTTCATGTTGTATACAATTTCCTTTGCATACCAGACATGTTCGCTCTTCTACTGGGATAAATGCTCCACTGTTTTCATATTTTCCAGTTTGTATTGACTTGGTGGTTGACTGGCTGACTGCCTGCCTTCCTGCTTGCCTGGCTGACTGGCTCCCTGGCTGTCTGTCTGACTGGTTAACTGGCTGACTGACTGCTTGGCTGGCTGGCTGACTGGCCGCCTGGCTGTCTGTCTGACTGGTTAACTGGCTGACTGGCCGGCTGTCTGACTGGCTGACTGCGTGACACGCTGACTGGTTGACTGACTGACTGGCTGTCTGAGTGACAGACTGACTGGTTGACTGACTGACTGGCTGACTGAGTGACAGACTGACTCGCTGACTGACTGGCTGTCTGAGTGACAGACTGGCTGACTGACTGGCTGACTGAGTGACAGACTGACTCGCTGACTGACTGGCTGACTGAGTGACTGACTGACTGACTGAGTGACAGACTGACTGGCTGGCTGACTGACTGGCTGAGTGACAGACTGACTGACTGGCTGGCTGACTGACTGGCTGACTGAGTGACAGACTGACTGACTGGCTGACTGACTGGCTGACTGAGTGACAGAATGACTGACTGGCTGGCTGACTGACTGGCTGACTGAGTGACAGAATGACTGACTGGCTGGCTGACTGACTGGCTGACTGAGTGACAGACTGACTGGTGGCTGACTGGTTGACTGACTGACTGGCTTACCGAGTGACAGACTGACTGGCCGACTGAGTGACAGACTGACTGGCTGACTGACTGGCTGACTGACTGGCCGACTGAGTGACTGACTGACTGACTGGCTGACTGACTGACTGGCTGATTGACTGGCTGACTGGCTGACTGACTGACTGACTGACTGGCTGACTGGCTGTCTGACTGACTGGCTGACTGACTGACTGACTGGCTGACTGGCTGACTGACTGACTGGCTGACTGACTGACTGACTGGCTGACTGACTGACTGACTGGCTGACTAGCTGGCTGACTGACTGGCCGACTGAGTGACAGACTGACTGGCTGACTAGCTGACTGACTGACTGGCTGCCTGGCTGACTGGCTGAATGAGTGACAGACTGACTGACTGGTTGACTGACTGACTGGCTGACTGAGTGACAGACTGACTGACTGACTGGCTGCCTGGCTGACTGGCTGACTGACTGAATGAGTGACAGACTAACTGACTGGTTGACTGGCTGACTGAGTGACAGACTGACTGACTGGTTGACTGACTGACTGGCTGACTGAGTGACAGACTGACTGACTGACTGGCTGACTGAGTGACAGGCTGACTGACTGCCTTGCTGACTGGCTGGCTGACTGGCTTAGTGACAGACTGAGTGACAGACTGACTAGCTGACTGGCTGACTGGCTTGCTGACTGACTGAGTGACAGACTGACTAGCTGACTGGCTGACTGGCTCACTGAGTAACTGACTGACTGACTGACTGACTGACTGACTGACTGCCTGAATGACTGACTGGCTGGCTGACTGACAGACTGAATGAGTGAAAGACTAACTGGCTGACCGATTATGCGAGATTATTAAGAGGAAAAAACCATGAGACTATAGAGTCATTAATATACAGACTGACCTGCAGTAGGTTTAATGCCTACAGCGTCGGCTTGTATTCCGAGAGGAATACCCATGTACATTGGGTACTTCTCGTCATACCATACAAGAAGTTCCGTGCCTGTGGGGATATCTTTGAATGCTCGGTAGTAAATATTCCCGTTATACTGAAATGCAAAGAGGTTCTGTTCGCCTTTGTGCCTTGCACAGCGGATGAAACGCATCCAACTTGAACCATTCTCGTCACTTCCGTCAATGTAATGAGACAAGGTAGTACCTTCATAGATCTGTCCGACAGAGTGAAGTTCTGTTAAAAATCTTCAGTGCAACTTGTCAGTGGGGGACGAGGAAATTATGGTAAGTAAGTTTTGGTGACCAAAGTTGCTAAGTAACCTGTTGCATTTTATTATTTCATGCCCGTGTGACTGCGTTAGCACTAGGGTTTGTAAGTGTTCTAGTCTTTTAATGAGGATCGGCAGCTATTTTAAGTGCTTTGATTGGCCAAAGCGACACTTGTTCTCCCAATTGCTATATAAATGCCTCATTTTAAGAATAAGGTAGGGTTGAGTGGAATGAATTGTAAATTTCAGCATCAAATGAATGCGCATGAGCGAAGGTAAGAAAAATAGAGCAAATACAGTTGGTTTGAAACCAAGGTACAGTGCGTGACCAATCTTAATTTTTCTGAGATCACTGACTGAACAAAAGGTTGCAAGAATAATCAAACTTCAAAACTATGAAGGAATTTTATTCGACACAATGAGATAATATGGAAGTGCTATTGGAAGCTGTAAACAAAGAAAATTCATAAATGAATATTTTTTATCTTTCAGATCGAGAAAGAACCAACCACCTGTACACACTTGTATCAGACAGTGTTTTAAGATTTGTATCTCACCTCCCACATGTGCGACGTGTCCATGTGCTGTGTGACGTCACAAGGGCGAATTCGTTTGCCTTCAAAGGGGCCAATCCATGTACCCGTAGGGATGAGCTGGTTAGTGTATACACCGTACCCCTCCCCTGTTGAGTTAGAGACACCTAGCATACATTCTGGTGGCAGTGACTTGACAGCGTAGCTGAGCCGTTCGCCTGGCAGCGGTTGACTGGGCTGCTTGTGCATGTGACACGCTCCATGTGGCATTGTTTGACAAAGTTTGCAAGCTGGAAGGGAAATGTAAGTTAGTTAAAAACCTTAAAATGGACCGACGTACATTTGAAAATTGCAATTCCTTAAAGCGTTGCAAGTATACATACACACATACATTACTTTATTGCAATTTTTCAGTTACAGAACTACAATATCATGGATAAACAATAAGACTACTATAACCAAACTACGAGACTATAAGGGGATTCATAGCCACTTAATATTTTCGAGAATTTATGGTGGTTCTGAACCTCTCGACTCATTTTGTTTTTAACTTTGCAAAACGTTGTATGTAATCGTGCATACTATACAATTTGATATTATTATGACATAGCGCGCTCGCTGGTCTTACCTAATTCCAGTTGTGCCATCATAGTATCATGACATACAGTTTCATTTTAGTTGTGTTTTAGCTGCGATTTACTTTTGTAAATTTAAGTTCCGGTAATGTGAACATGAACATGAATCAGAACAATCCAAGCCCTTCTCCGGGCCATAGACTCTTTCCAATGACCAAGCCAAGATGTTTACTTAAACTTGCGTATTGTGACTTTGACCGTGATATGTTCATTGAGTATTTTGACTTTGATTGCCTTCCTCTTTATTAATTCAAATAAGCGACTTCTTCACTGGTAAATTATGAAAGCAGATAAGTATTTTCGCTCAACTGATTGTGGCGTGCTCTTAACCAGCCATTGGGATACATCCTTCACTGTACATTGCGAGAACCTTTTGGTCAACCGTGAATAAAATAGGTTGCGTCCAAGTTATTGTCGCTATGTTATAAAAGAATTAGTTCATGCTTGTAGCTGTACGTATATCGAGTTATGGATGCACTTGGGAAGTTTGGAGAGCACTCAAGAAGCTCTCCAGGCTTCCCATTTCATGATCCATAGCTCGATATACGCATGCTAAACAAAAAACAATACTTCAATAAAAATTTTTTTAGTTGTAAGCACTTAAAGCTAAAACGAAGGGTTTTTCTTACAGGCTGTACTGTTGGCATGGTAACCGCTTATATAAAAGGATGGCCACAACCAGTTTATCAATGAATAAAGGGTTAAAGTTTCTAAAGAAACTGTGGTGCTGCGTCGGTGGGGGTAACAAAGTATGTGATGGAGAAAGCTCAAAACTAGTGTCAGCCCCCTTTTAAGTCTTTCAAAGTTAGTTTACTTAAGAATAAAATCAATTTTACCTCCCGAGTCATTTGACGAGCCTGTGTAGGGAGGTTAACTTATAGAAATTTGATAGAAATCCAGACAGGCATTTGCCCATTTAAGGCCATTAATGACAGGGAAAGACTTGCCTCTTGCCATTTATTTATTTATTATAAGTAGTGAAGTCAATCATAATGTTTTGTTGGACGCCACGTAAAACTCAACCATGTTTAAGTAAACTCAGCAGTTCTTTTTTTAATGATGGGAAAGAAATTCGTTTTAGGATTGGGAACGACTTCTCTTTCATACCAATTGAATTCATTTCCGATTAAACTGTTCCTCAATGTTTTATGAAATGTATATTGAACGGTCTTTAAGAGAATAATTGAGTAAAAATCCTAAAACAAAAATTTCAATATCAGTTCATTTCAGTTGCGGTATCATGGATCGAGAAGGTTAACTTGCAAACGTGAATCAAAATTGTATTCTGTAGTAAAATATTTTAGTTTAAAGAAGTTAGAACCCTAGTTGATAAAAAGTCCCGTTTTGGGTCACTGACTTGTATATTGTGGCAAGACGTTTCGGCTAACGCGTAGGCTTCATCAGTTGAAAAAATGCATGTTATCCGTCTCTAGTGCAAAGACGGGCACAAGACGCGTTACCCGTCTAGACGAGCTACTTTTCGAAATCCGTCGTTCAAGACGCATTTCGAAAAGTAGCTCGTCTGGACGGGTAACGCGTCTTGTGCCCGTCTTTATACTAGAGACGGATAACCGGACGAATTACAAAATGTTTGCCGAAGCTCGTCCAGACGGGTAACGCGTCTCTAGTATAAAAACGGCCAATTAAGTGCCTTGTAGGCACTTCTGGTATGACTGTGTGGTCAATCACAGCGTTGGCGGGTGTTGCACAAACATCTAAGCTTCTAGTAAAAGTCACTGATGGAAATATGCCTTCAACCCTTTTCATTTGACTGATCACTTAAACACATCGTATTTACAAGCTGTACTAAGGAACTAGTCATTGTACAAAGGTCAGGTGAATGACGCGAATGCCTCATCTGGAAGCATCTCGTTGAAAATGATTTTGTCAGGGCTGGATTGAGTTTTTTAATAACTGCCTTGTAGTTGCAATCCTAACGTCGCTGGCTAGCCATCTATTGTAATCGATAGCACGGAAAAATTCCAAACACACCAAACACACCTCTTGAGGTTTTATTATCGCACAGTCAACAACACTGACTGAACAAATGAAAGCCATGATCACCCACGATATGTATGCAAATTTTCACCAGTTCCGCTGTTTTACACTTTCCGGCCGCTCCAAACTGTCTTCTGCCATTTGACACGAATGAACAACCGGCTTTAGTTAAGTTATTTAATGTCAGTACTAGATCAAATCTGATTAACAATTTACGTAGATTTGCGTAAAGCCAGAAGCTTCTCGATCTGTGACTATCAATTTGATTTCATCGTGGGCTACGTTTTCTAACGATAAGGCATTTATCAACGAACTTTCACTGACAGTAATTTATTATTGCAAACAATTATCGATTTATCTTTTCATGAAATACAGTAGAAAGCAACAATATCAATGAACGCGCACATTCTTGCATCACGCGAGTTTCCTCGTAGTCGCGCGCGAGTGGACTTGGTTTTTGTTCAGCAAGACACGAAACATAAGTCTTAATTCCAAACTTACCTGAATTTATTCTTTCTGCTGTTCTTAGTTGCGCTGTATTGTAAGTACCGCCTTCATCCGTACTGACCTGCCGTGCTGTATTTGTGCCATAAAGTACCGTAAACACGTCAGAGGGACTGAAATAGCTTGTGTTTGTTTGTGAAGGCCCAGGCTCTAAGCTGGATGGCATAGCAAGCTGATTTAACTAAAGAAACAAGTTCTGGTGTTAGCACAAACAGATTCTATGATTGCACAAATCAAATTTCGCTTTTAACACTGAAACTTCCCAGTCAGTTCATGTGACTAAGTAGGGGCTGTCCTGGAGTGCAGTTAAACAGGACATACTTTATTACAAATAATAACATACACAATTGTGTCTTAGAGTATATTGGCATGTCATAGGGGCGAAACAATTATCCGTGTATTTGAGAATCATGAAGCAGAATTTGTTAATTCGTGAATTATACTTGATGTAGCCCTATTCCCCCCATTTTTGAATCATTCTTTGCCCCTGTTGAATCATGATAAAGCCATGGTCTATTCAATGCGGAAAATTATGTATTCTCTCTGAATTCTATTCTTCATCGAAGTGCTTACCAAATTTAACTCCAACCTTCGTTTAGCCTCTTCGCTAAACAAAGACGACATTTCGTCAGCATCAGTTGCGTTTGCCTGATATTCCTGCCAAGCTCAGCCTTCTTCTTCTTCTTCTTCTTCTTCTTGTTCTTCTTCTTGTTCTTCTTCTTGTTCTTGTTCTTCTTCTTCTATTTCTTTAATGTGCCGGTGGACCGTACAAACAAATTTGAATACGATAGAGCTGGGCGTTGATTTAAAGTTCCTAAACTGTATTCTTTTCAGACTGGCCTGTCATTTATCCACGCTTGGGTTGAAAATAAACAGTCTAGAATAACATGATTGGTTCACTTTACCATTTTCTCATGTGACCCTTTTTTCATTGTCAATTTAAAGTTAGTTGAAAGTGAAACTTGAAATCTTAAGCTTTCAAGATGAAGTGTAGAAGCACCCTACTGCATATCTACGACAGTGATTTCTGCAATATGCGTAGTATTAAGTGCCTTTCGTTTGCATATTTGTGAAGTATTTTCTTTGCCGTGTGGCCTTTAAACCCAGTCATTTTGCATATGTAACATTGATTTGCGTATTGTTCAAGAATTTCTAAAGCCATTCAACCATATAAAGTGATTTTTTATCAAATAAAACGCATAATTATCAATAACTTTTCTTTGCATCATGAATGAAACTAAAATGTAGTTTAAGTGAAAAGAACGGTTTCTGGGAGGAATCTTTACCTGCTGAAAACAGTATTTAGCGGAGGAGGAAAGGAAAAGGTCATCTTTTGTCGAAGGGACAAGAAGAATTTACATAACAAGCGAATAACTTAATTACATGCCACAAAGTACATAACTCTTGAACCAGGCTCGAATCAGAAATGAATGACGTCTTCGGCATGCAGACTAGATTGTGAATACTTAGACGTTTCACGACTAGGTGACTGCATTAAGCTTATAGATAAACTTCACAAAAGCACAAGTACAAAACAGGTTTCTTTTGTTCGTCTTCAATCCTGAGTAAGCTATGGCGCTTCGAACGCAAGTTGTTTCTAAATGACGCTATAGAGGCTGGTTAAAAAGGGTCCTTTTAAATTTCTTGTTAACTTAGTTATAGGATGTGGATGTCTAACATGGAAATCTTAGCTATGTAAGAAATAGGATTTGTACGGCATGCAATCTTAAAATGAATCGATCAATTGTGTTTAGAAACAATGGCTGCATACCAGAGTCAAACTTTCTAGAATCCTGACAACAGAGTATCTTCTATAGCTAGATTTCTGAACGAAATAAGATTAGACTAATAAGAAGAATAACAAAAAAGTTGGTTACCTTTTGAAATAACAACTTAACTATATAACGGTCAAATTTTCAGCCCATATAGAGATAATTTGGTCAAAGTAGTTTCGTCGCACATCAGTGAAATTCATGATCATCGCATGCCTTGATTTAATTAGAACATTAACACAGGAAGAGTGTTAAGATTGAAGAGGTCTATCAACTGGAACATTCACTTATAGAATAATACTGAACAGTCTTGTTGTTTATAACCGATAGTTTACGTTTTATTACAAAGCAATAGACCACTTTTTCTATGGGTTTACCGGCGCAATAAGCCACGCGGGATGTTGGGAGAACACGAGAAAAGCTTGTAAATCACGAGCTCATATTGGAATTATTATCCCCAGTTTTCGCGCTCTCCACTAGGAACGCCTGGCACTATAACCCACCAAAATGCAGACTCAGCCTTTCGGAAGCCCGAGTAACTAGCAAGTTTTATTAATAAATCATTAGAGATCAAGCAGTCCGAACTAGTTTAGACAAGAAACTCAAATCCGAAGAGTTTCCATTTCTATCTCAATAAGAAAATATTTCTTTATGAGAAATCGTGTCTACGGTAAATCTTTAGATGGACATAGAAATCAAACATGTACCAATATTTTTCGGTACGATTAAAGAGTTCCAACGCCACCATCTTTGTTTCTATGAAGAATGATGTTGGGAATAAGTAACATTCATGTGATTTAACTGATGGCGAACGACTGGAAGAAAAGGATTAGTCTACTATGTTGCGAGCCTTCACTCATTGCAGTCATTCTCATTTTTCTTGTTTTGTTTTGTTTGTTATTTTTTGTTATGTTTTTTTTTGTTATTATTGTATTTTATTATTATTGATACCAGTTTTGTTTGCTACATTTTATTTCTGAAAACTTAATGTTACATATTTTTCTCCAACATCGAATAATTATTACAATTATTCGATGTTCCAGGATGTTTTATCGAAAGCCGAAAAAACCAAGGTAATTTTCAATCTTACGCGCAACCCTCGTGTGGGAATATTTTCAAAAAAACTGAAGCAAAGGCTGAATTCAAAATGTTCCAAAGACCCTTTGTTAAAAAAAGGCTTGTGTTACAGGTTCACCAGCGATGGTCACGTGCAAAAAAACAGAGAAAATCCGTGAGCAGTAACGATGCTTTTAACTTATTATTGCATTCTGAATGCATTATTATTATTATTATTATTGCATTCTGAATGCCTGCCAAAGATCAGTTTGGTGACAATGGATTAGAACTCGGTTCAACTCTAATAATAAACTTGGTCCTATAGAGTTTTAATTAGCTTTGTATTGTCTATCCCTGTCTTCCTCTAGTGTTTTCTTAATTTTTGTCTTTATTTCTCAGCTCGTTATTAATGTTTTTCGATATAGACAATAAATCTGTTAAACTATAAATTTGTTGTGTTAGTATTAATGTATTTGTTTTTGTACTTTTACCAAAATGTGCAATGAAAATAAGCAACATTCAAAGGAAACGTTGCTTGACAACTTCACTTGTTTTAATCCAATTGTTTCTTCGAACATTGCTTTTTCCCTCTATGAACTTTTTTGCATTTTGAGCAACTTTTAACCATTCTGAGAAATCAGAGCAGTTTTTAATGTTAGTCGTATGATGTTCTGAAGATTTCCGAATACTCTCCGAATGTTTTCTGAAGGCTACATACGTTACATACATACGTTTTCGAATAGTTACGAATTTTAGCTAGATTCTCGACGGTTGCCGGAGATTTCCGAGGAGGTGCTGATGATCGTTCGACACTTTTTTTGCTCATTTAGCATAATTATGTTAAATATTCAACGAGGTTGCATATTCATCTGTAAACACGACGTCGACTATATCTTCAACTGTAAAAGAATCATACCGTCTAGGGACGCTGAGTTTTTAGAGCCCTAGAAAGCTTTCTTTCATAGAGTATTTATACCAAATAACAGAGAAAATAGTCTCGTTTCGTTTTTCAACGACTTGGGGCCGAAAGGGTTTTTGAAGAAATATAGGGCAACTTGTGGAAAGCCTTTCTCCCTGTGGAAACAAGCAGAGAAAGTTCCTATTTCTTTTACCAAAACGTTTAAACAATGTTATAAATACATGTAAAGGAATTTCAATAATGAAAACAGTGTATTTTAATGAATTCCGATTGGTAATATATTACAAGCACAAGTAAATATACACTATTAAAACGAATGGATTGTTCGCGAACCTTTTTGAAAGGTTTTCAAAAAAATATACAGAAATGTCTGTTTATGTACAAGTATATAAATAAATTAGCACGCATATACGTCAGAACATTGTGCCCGTTTAGACTCGGTCTAGACAGTTAAAGAATTTCTGGAAAAAAAAATAACCAAGAGCTCATTACTCAGGAGATTATATCAATATTTAGTATCTATTTTTAATCTGCAGATGTTTTTTGAAATACTAAAAATATGTTGTCGTCAGCTTGTGTACTTTGTGATTTATATCTGTATGATCTCCATAGTGACAAAATTCCAAGGTAACTGTTTCTAAAAATGGACTTATATTGGATTCTCCTGAGTGATAAGCGCCTGGTAATGTTTCAGCCATAATATTGTGACAACATATGAACTTCGTCAGTTTCTCCTTTGATGAAACGAGTCCTTTGATTAAAAAAGTTACTAAATACATAGCAAACTGATTTGCGCAGTGTTTTCGTAATCTTTTTAACTGAGAGTGCATTTCTTACCTAAAAAATACGCACCCTCAGTTTAACTAAGGTTAGAAATATGTAAAAATCAACAGTTTTTAAGACTTGATAATGAAACAGCTAAATATTATTAGCGAATCGCTTAATAGTTTAAAACCAACAGTTGTTTTCTGTTGTTGTTTAAAATCTGGTGTGACTTAAACGCCACAACTAAAGTTATGAAAACAATACGTTGAAACACAAATCACTTAGAGTTGTGTTACTGCTCAAAGTGTTTCTAATCGTAAAATACTCAAGGGTCTCTTTTTAAAACATGACGTATACATTTTTATAACTCTAGGCAATCTTAAAGTTGCTACTGTAAATTGTTCCTGGGGTCCTCATGGCAAAAAAATCTTAAGAGAAGCATTCATAGAGGGATCTCTTATGCTTGCTGAGTTGTGATGCTTGTGAAAAGGTTTTATAGCACTTGTTACACGTGAAAGGCCTCTCTCCTGTGTGGGTTCGGACATGGTTATTAAGTGTCGTGGCTCCGGCGAAGGTTCGCGAGCAAAATCCGCACTTGAATGGCTTTTTGCCAGAGTGAATGACAGCATGCGTGCGCAGCTCGTTAGGATGCGCGAACTCCTGTGCGCAGTGACCGCACTGGTAAGGTCTGTTGGGATTTCTGGAACAGATGTGCATTTGAAGCAGACTGCGCTGAGCGAAAGATTTGTCACATTGACCACAATGCCATATCTTTGGTTCGCCATTCTCCAAGATGAATTCTCCGTCAGCTACACGAGGCCATTCACATGGCAAATCTTTCTTGTCCTTGAGGCGAGCCTCTTCTAACTTCCGTAGCATCTCTTTTGGACCGTCGGTCTTTTGCGTGCTCTGCAGCTTCACCTTCTTAGCAGTGTTGCTGCGGTCGTGTTCTTCGTGCTTTCGTTTGACGTTCTCCTTTTGTATCTGTTTGTTTGCTTGAAGTTCTCTTTCTTTTGCGCTGGAAGTTTGCGCGGTTCTTGCTTGTGGCGAATCACGTGGTGATGTTTTCTGGTTCGGTCCAGTCAACTGCGGAGACGTTTGTCTCACAGCAACAGAGGTCGGAGGAGGAATGGGGGAAACTTGTTGTTCATCTGCGTACGGCGTTGCCATCACGGGGTAAGGCCTGGAACCTGAGGCAAAAGCATGTATGAGAAATACATTCATCTATGTTTAATATATCCTTCTTAAAACGAACTTTGAGAGGTATCTACATCTACATCTACAGTTAATTTGGTCGGTAAAAATCTACAGATATCACACCAACCGTTAAAAGCTGAAATAAA
>OMLO01002283.1_pt1 | contig 15388 bp, 8 predicted proteins | sample 1674811 | NCBI WGS metagenome assembly OMLO01 (sample SAMN06265003, study PRJEB25207) | coral metagenome | isolation source: Coral host | place: Mexico:La Bocana,Puerto Morelos, Mexico | collected 2008-11-13 | reverse complement strand
ATAAATAGGGTATCGATTTTTGCACTCTAGTCTTCAATTCGTTTTTTTTTAGAAGAAGCTACTTCTTCATCACGCCCCCCTTCTCCTATCCGCGCTTTGCCTTCCTCTACCCCGTTAAATGCCTGCCATGCATGCTAGATAAAGCCAGCAACAAAAGCTCTTCCCCTAATGATTTAAGAGTCAGATCATAAATAGGGTATTAAATTTTTGGTCAGGTCATAAATAGGGTAGGGGAAATCACAGATTTTGGTCATAAATAGGGTAAGGGTTTTCGGAAGCGGGCCACACACCCCTACCAAATTTTTATGCGAGTACCCCCCTGGGATTGTTGTCCACTTTTTACATGTCAAAATAATATTATTACGTGGGTTTAATAAACCAGTATTTTTCCCACATTCTCCAATACTTCCCTGCTTTTCTTCTGATTTTCAAACAAGTTTTGATGTAAAACCTTTAATGTGAAGATTAGCTTTACTCGCACTGTCTTTTATTCTCTACAAGTGTTTGTGCACCAGGACCCATTTTTTGAAACAGTAGGTAAAAGGCAACCCAGAAATGGCTTACAGTGTGATTATTCTAACTACGCCCACCTACGAAACTTTCCAAAAGTTTAATGAAAAAAAATTGTGGAGGTTAACAATAATTTTCCAACAAATTATCTTTGTAATTAAACTGTATGTTACAAAAGCAACAGATTTGTGGTTATTTTGGATAATTTGTTGGAAAACTATTGTTAACTTGCTTCCTCCATGATTTTATCTCGTTAAATTCATTTTGTAGAAAATTTTGTAGGGTGACCTTTATTAGAGGAGTCACACTGTAATAATCTATTTTGATTGTACAGCCCTCCGTGGAAAAATAATTAAAAGTGTATAGATCTGATTGTTAAAATTTAATACTGTACAGCAATCAGAAAGTGACAGTTTGTATCTGGATCTGGCAACCTAGTGGTTATTTGGGGTTGCCATATTTTTAGCAATATTTTATATAATAAAGAGGATGTTGTTGTTGTTGTTAGCTATGTCATCAGGATGTCTTTTGAGTACATAGAGAGTGAGATAATTAAGTTAGGCTCCGTAGTTTTTTCTTTTGTGTGTAGTCTGGGTAGACTATTTACGCCTGAGATGTCAAAATTGTGTTGATTAACAATACCTATCCAATGATGTATGTGGTATGGTTTTATTGACATTTCCTACAACCATAATGGCTATCAACAGGTATTCCTTAGAAGAGCGCAGACTTCAGCAATTCCGAAGGATCAGGTTTGTTTTTCTTATGCCAGTTTTCCTTCTAGCATTTCACAGGCGACAGTATTGGTAAATATTGTGCACTTATTGTAGATTCTTTTTGATTACAGTTTAGGAGCAGTATTTGAGTCACATCAGAGTGTCAAGAATTAGTGCCTGGGCATGCATTTTTGTCCCTATATTAATATACTTGTATACTTCTCTTCTTTTGTTTTCTTTCTTAAATAACAAAAGGAGACAATAAATTAGGGATAAAAAAGTGTCCAATTCACTAATTCTTAAAATTCTCGTTTAGCTTATTCTTCAGAGGACACCCTGTAAATTAGAATCAGAACTAAGTTAAAGAAACCCTAACCTCACATTGAAAAGTTGGGTATAGAGCAGTCCTCGTTTTAAAAGAGACTGTGAACTCACGTAATTTTGCCTGCAATGTATATAATTCTTATTTTTTTCTTTTTCTGATTTGTTGTTTTACAGCTTTTTGACAAGGTTCTGATTGCCAACAGAGGAGAGATTGCCTGTAGGGTAAGTGAACTTGGTTTACACTATTTTTTTTACAAAGGTGTTCAACTGTCCTCTCCATGATTTTCAGGTTATGAGAACATGCAAACGTCTTGGAATCAAAACTGTTGCAGTCTACAGCGAGGCAGATGCAAATGCTGTAAGTTGAGATTAGCACTGATTTTCTCCTTACTTGGGCTCAGCTCTCTCTAATGGTACAAAATTATGATAGAGTATCCAGATTTGATTTCTTTGTTCTTATGATGACAAGTGTGAAGTTACTACTTATTTGATATTAAAAAGTATTATTTAAAATTGATTTTCTAGCTTCACGTTAAAACTGCCGATGAAGCATTCTGTGTTGGTCCTCCACCAACGAATCAGAGTTATCTGAACATGGATGCCATCATGGAGGCAATAAACACCACTGGAGCACAAGCGGTGAGGAAATAACTTCTTATATGAGTTTTTGAATGTATCTTATTGTTTCTTTTTGGTGGTTGATGATGAAATCTGGATCCCGGAATTTGTCTGGTCATTAACAGAAAATGTCCATACTTGTATCCACCCCCACCCCAAGAAGGGTTGTTGGAAATCCCAAGGGGGAGGGGGTCTCAAAAACCCAAATGTTTAAAGGAAAGAAGGGACCAAAATTTAAATTTCTAGCAGAGGAATTAAAGGTGGAGGGGAGGGAAGGGAGTTGAAACCAGAAAATGTTCTGTAGGAGGGGTAATTGATACTTTTTGGAACAATACATTAGGTGTTTAGCCTGATAAATACATATACCGGTAAAACTGGTATCTTGTGGAGAATATTTTTTTCACTACTGGATGTAGAAGTCATGTTAATCGATGAAAAATACCGTAGCGTCCAAAACTGTGACAATTAAGTACCATATGCATTATGCTAAAAATCTGGGAAATTTCTAAGGTAGCATTCTCTTAGACCTTGCAGGGATGGTAAACGACATTTTGGGAAGTCCACTTTTCAGATCAAATGGCTAACAGCCTGCTTTGGGTTCAAGGAATTGTCAGATCATAATGTTCCTTATGGTACTCTAATTTGCAGTGCTTTCAATGTCAGTACTTCCTTGTTCTCTAGTATGTGTTCTGACTTGTACCCTGAATAATTGTCTTGTAGGTTCATCCTGGATATGGTTTTCTATCAGAGAACAGCAAGTTTGTAGCCAGACTGGTAATTCTTACTTTGTAAATATATGCTTTCTATTTCCTTTTATCAAATCTGCACCTTTTTTCTTTAACTTGTTTATTTTATACTATCAAAAGGAAAAAGCTGGTGTTACCTTCATTGGTCCAAAGGCATCCGCTATGCAAGCTATGGGTGATAAAATACAAAGCAAACTGATTGGAAAGAAGGCTGGTGTGAACATTATTCCTGGGTTTGAAGGAGTTGTTAAGGTGAGTTTTGTGTTGACGTAGGGCAGGTTTTTGCTGTGAAAACTTAAGAAGAACAATGTCATTTAAGAAGAATTTCAAATAGGAATAAACCTTTGGTGATAACAGCAGGAATGGTAGAATGTAGGAGATATGCTCACATTCAAGTTTCATATTTTCTTTAGGATGACAATGATGCAGTCAGGATAGCAAATGAAATTGGTAAGCTGAAAATCTTAATTTATTACTAGCTTAGCTCCTGATCTTTCTTGGGGATGAATAAAGGGGTTGCAGTAGTTGCTTAATATGTGAAGCAAGAATGGCATAATTGGATGTGCACTTGCCTCCAGGGGTTAATTAATAAATTTTATATCGAGGGGTAATACTTCAACCCAGCATGTACCGGTATGTGAATTACGTGCCTACTGGCACGATGAGGCAAGATGACAATGACAATGTATTTGAATTCCATTTGTGGTTGTTCTGGCTATGTTCTGGGAGTTTTTTTCCCTAGGCAATTCCACTTTTCCTTATTAACTGATTTAAAATTTTTTGGTGTGTCTGAATTTTTAGGTTATCCAGTCATGATCAAAGCTTCTGCAGGCGGAGGTGGCAAAGGGATGAGAATAGCTTGGAATGATGAGGAGACAAAGTGAGACACTTTCAATTTAACTTTTTATAAATGACAGCAGTGAAGACATACATGTTTGTTATTGATTTGAAGGTAGTTCATCATCATCATCATCATAAGTCATGGCTCCCCTCTTTAACTTGTCTCTTCCAATCTGATCTGTCATTCACAGTGGCAACAGCCTCACTTCACGTGCCAGCACCCATCTTCACCCTCCCTCCCTCCACAGTTCTCCATATAGATCTCCCTTGGCCCCCCTCTACTCCTCCTACCCAGGGGTGCTCAGGCTAGGACAATACACAGGTTCTGTTGGCGATCTTGTTGAAGGTATTTACTGTCTCACAGCTAATTGCAGTTACCAAATAATGTAATTTATTAGGGAAGGATTCCGGCTCTCATCTCAAGAGGCCAGTTCCAGCTTTGGAGATGACAGGTTGTTAGTGGAGAAGTTTATTGACAACCCAAGACACATTGAGATTCAGGTGCGAGCCTTCAATACTGTTTATCAATGTCATTGCTTTGCGTTTGAAACTAGATCTGTCAATGATGTGTAATTATAATTTTTGGGGTGAGATGTGCAGAATGTTTCTCACTGAGTCCAGACATTAAACCTTTTGATAATTGTTTAAAATGTGCTGTTAATTCTAATCTTCCTTCTGTAAAGGTTCTTGGAGACAAGTATGGAAATGCTGTAAGTTTAAAGTTGATATAATTTTATGCTGTTTAAAATTAATGTCTGCTGAATTCTTACGCTTCAAAAGACATTTAGTTTTTATATTTATAAGTTCCCACATGACAGGTACTGCATAAAAAGATATGTACGAGCATCATTAGTGTCTAAATGTTATATCAATTTTAGTTTAAGATGCTTTGCACGATTTAAGCAAGTTGGTGTCCACATGAAGAGCAATTTCTAGTTCTGGGTCGTTATGTTGTGGACCAGGACAGCCAGGCCAGCCAGGCCAGCCAGGACAATCTATGCATGTGTACTATTAGTTAACTGTTAATAGGTGTGCTTGATCTGTGTAACGTGATTAGCATGTGTCTATGAAAATGTAGAACGGTCATAATATCTATTGTCGCCAAATCTGTTTTTATTAATCTACTTTTGTACTCTCATCCGTTTTACACAATATTGTTCTGATTGAACTTACAAGAAGCTTTCTCAATAAAAACTGAATTGGAATAATTGCGTAACAAAACAATCTAGTGTCTTTCAGGTGTTCTAATTTTGTGTTGTGCTTACCAATAGGTTTATGTGAATGAAAGAGAATGTTCTATCCAGAGACGAAACCAGAAGGTCATTGAAGAATCACCAAGGTGAAAAATTGATCAGTTAATTTTTGTTGTAAAATGTATGTACAGATGTAATACACACATTGATCATGTTGAGGGATAGCAACAATAGTAGTAGTGGTGGCAATGTTGCTATTCTTTGATGATTTGTGGAGAAATAACAAATTGAAGTAAATTAAACCTAAAAGTGTTTCAAAATGACTCATTGTATATGTTGCAATGCTGAGTTCTTCCTTTATTTTAATTAGTTTTTATGCAGGACACATATCTACATATGAACTCTGAATTACTTTCTCTTTCTCTAACAAGATTACAGTAATGTTGCCTTCTGTCTGCTTAGAATGAAGCTGTCTCCAGCTAACTGATATAGTTTTTTTGTAGCCCATTTGTGGACCCAGACATGAGAAAAGCTATGGGAGAACAAGCCGTTGCTCTTGCTAAAGAAGTTGGATATGACTCAGCTGGAACTGTGGAGTGCTTGGTCGACTCACAGAAGAATTTCTACTTCCTTGAAATGAACACTCGTTTGCAGGTGGAACATCCCATCACTGAGATGGTAGCTGGGGTTGATCTTGTAGAACACATGATCAGAGTTGCAGCAGGTATGATCACAGGAAGTTGTATATGATTGGTTCAATTTTTACCTCTGCTTTGCAGTATAATTTTCATCAAAGGGGAAGATGGGGGTGTCTGAGAGCAATACCCTTAATTAGACCAACAAATGTGACATTGGACTGCAGAGCTCAGGAGCTTGAATCTAGATGAGTGCAAAATTGTAGTATGGTAACAGTATGCTAGGTTTCTTTTTTGTTGGGGGAGGCAGGGGCTAATCTGGGATCCTGGTAGGAGAAGGGTAGGGTAAGGGATTAGGAGGGTAGGGTATGGTTTGGGACTGAGGATGTGGTTGGTGGTGTCCATGATATTCCTTTGAAGAAAGCCCCTTCAATAGTGGGAAAAAAATAACTGGTTGAAAAAAATTAAAATTAAATTACTGTACAACAAATAGGCCATACCATCTCACCATTATTCTCAGAAAAGGGTACCTTGAGAGGCCAAGAGCATGATGTGGACGTTTTACAGTGTATGAGAAACTGGTTGTTACCTGCTAAGGATTTGAAAAAAAAACTATACTTTCTGTGTTTAATCATTATTTAATCAACTTTCAGGTCATCCCCTCAGTATCACCCAGGCTGATATTCCAGTGAATGGATGGGCAGTGGAATGCAGAGTGTATGCTGAGGTGAGGGACTGAAACTTTGTAATCAGTATTTTAGCTTTCTCTGCTATCTTCACCATTGTATCACAAGAAGGTGGTGAGTCAAGGTGGTATATTTCAAGAAAATTTACTAAGAGTCCCAGAGGAAGCAACAAATCTAAACTCACTGACAGTTTTTGTGGTGATCACCAGCCTTGCAAACACAATACCAACCCCAGAAGCTCAGTTTGACTTCAATGGGGCTGGTTGCCATATTTCACTTTTAATTGTAGTTAGGAGAATTTCGTGTTACATTTAACTCTAGTGGATAACTGAATAGCACAGTATGGGGTAGAGGAAAGGGCCCAGAAAAACAGGCCCTTCCATTTATTGAAAATAAATCTGCCCATGCAGAACTGGAACATTACAACATAACAGAAACTATGGGTGGGAGGGAGGGAAAGCCAGCTAGATCAAGCACATGTTCAGAGTTCTACAGCATACACACAGAGTTCTACGGCGCAGACTCAACCAAACTTGGCCTAGGCTTCCCTCCTCCCAGAGTTAAATGTAAATAAAAGGAGTATTATTACAACAAAAAAAATATTTTTAGTAGATGATTTTCTTTACTCTTATCATCTGTCTTTCTTTACATTGTATTGATTATTAGAAAATAGGAAACATGTGCCCTGATTGGTTAAAAATGGTGCTTATTTAACTGGATAGAAACACAGAACTGGCATGAGCTGTTGACATAATGATGGTGAAAGGAAAGAGAATTTACATTTTGATGATCAGAATAAACAAGTTGCTTTCTTTTTTTTCATTGTGGTATTAATTAGATTTTTATTTAAGAAATAAAATCATGTTCAGTCTGTGTTTGTATCGAGCTGATGATTGCAGAAACACAGTTTGAGAGAACTTGATAAGGCTACAGAAACAGTCCCCTTTTGGGTTGCGTTCCCACAGCATGTCTCATTCTGCTGAACTTCCACTTGTGTTTCTATAACTCGACAGATTTCGATTTCTTAATTGCATAATTATTCTCTTATCACTATTCCTTATTTAAGGATCCATACAAGAATTTTGGTTTACCCTCCATTGGAAGATTGTACAAGTACATTGAACCAACTCATCTTCCTAATGTGAGTATGTCTTTATGTTACTCATGTTTTTATTATTTTGGTCTTCTTTCATTTCATTTGTAATTTCACTATGCTAGTATACCCCATTGTCATAAGCCGGTAATGTAAACAAATGGGATTGTACAGCTCCATAGAACACTTTATGTTTTAGATACAGGATAAATGTTTTCCTGGAAATGATATTTCCTTCTTTTTCAGAATTGTTTACCGATTAGGTAAACAGTCTATTTGTCTAGAAAATTGCATGTTGGCTGCTCTGTAATAACCCTTATATTATGCCTTTTTGCACGCATTACGTGCCTATGTAGCTGGGAATTAATAATTCTTTTGTTCCACTCACTTGGTACACTGTATTTTATTTCTTTTGTTAGGTTCGCTGTGACAGTGGTATCATTGAAGGCAGTGAAATTAGCATCTATTATGACTCCATGATATCAAAGGTGAACTTTCTGTGGTGAATCTTTCACTTTTTGCATCCATCTTTGTGTAGTCTTTTTCACCTTTATCTACATGTTTATGATGAAGCCTTGGATCCTACTGGATCATAGCTGCTGGAGCTTATCCCCGGTTTCTGTAGCATGAAGCGGCTAGGAGTATTTCTACTCCCCCTGGACAGGATGCTAGTCCATAGCAGGTCATTCCCCCGCAATTTGTTAGGTTTCCCCAACAATTTGCCGGTACCCATTTATACTCTTGGGTGGAGAGAGGCACTGTGAGAGTGTCTTGCCCAAGGACACAACACAATGTCCCTGGCCAGGGCTTGAACCTGGACTGGTCGCTCCGGGGACGAGCGCACTAACCATGAGGCCACTGTGTCTCCCCGATCTACATGTTTAAGTCGGCAAAAAACTATCATGAGTTAATTAAAAATTTTCAAAGATAAATAATAAAAATAATAATAATGAAATAATAAATATATACAAAAATATCCCAGAAATAAAACAATATTAACTCTGATAATAGTGAACAAGCACACTAGGGTTTTCTTGCCTTACTGATAGCAGGATAAAATCTCATTATATTTTCATCAGTTGGTAACTCATGCACAAACCAGAAACGAAGCACTTGATTTGATGAACAAAGCGTTGGACTCTTATGTTATCAGAGGTAAAAACAACAAAGAAAGGCAAGATACCTTTCTAAGTCTTAGCAGAACCACCTCTTAGAGTACAATACCTAGTGCTGCGTGAAGGTATCACACTCATTAGCTTTCAGTTGAGTGGTTGCACACTAGGGTTTCATTCATGACCGCAGACTTAAAGTTCAATCCACCTTGTACAGCATACTTAACACATGAAAGTACTGCTCAATAGCTTTCATTTGAATGGTCACACACTTGGGTTTCACCAACACACTAAAAACTTAGAACCACCTTGTACAGCATAATAAACAGTGCCACATGAAAGTACTGCTCAGTAGCTTTCATTTGGATGGTCACACACTAGTGTTTCTTTTGGTAACGTAATAAACTAACTCATTTGTACAAAACGACCGTGCACAGCATCAAATATTGCCATAGCTTAGCTTTGTCCTTCTAAAAAATCAATCTGTGATGTTGAATGACGTGAAAGGTCTACATTTTCTGTCGCTTTATGTTTTGTAGGTGTAACATACAATGTGTCCCTTCTCCGTGATGTTCTTAATCATCCCAAATTCCGCCTTGGTGACATCACCACTAAGTTCCTTCCAGAAGAATATCCAAAAGGATTTAAAGGTAAAACTACTGAGTCCTAGGGATTTTAATAAGGTCTTCAACCCTAAACACCTGTTACAGCTGAGAATTTTTGATGGACCGTTGATGTTGTTTAACTTGTTGTTGAGTCACTTTACCTGTGGGTGCATCAAAACGTTATTACAACCCTGCAACCAACGGAAAATGAATAATTATTGTGATGGAATAATACACATCTTGGGCGCTTTTTATTTGTATGAAAAAAAAATAGTTTTTCGGGTGGGGTACCAAATGGAATCATTAATGGACCTCTCTCCAATGGACCTTTTTCGTAAAATGTGGAATATCTTCAGAGGTACTCCTCTTTTCTCATTTTTACTTGAAAGACCAAAAAATCAGGTAATTTTTTGCTCTTCCTGTGCTTCTTGATGAAATACGTGGTTGCATCGGTGGGGAATAAATTGGAACAGTCCTTTCAACTTAAAGGTTCTCGAATACTGTCAAGTGTTTTACACTCATCCCGTCTCATTTTGTTTGTTGAAAACTTGTTCTGTTCCATTTGGCGTAAAATTCTCACCAGGTTTTCCATGCAAATGGAAAGCGTTCCTATGCATTAGTTTTCCTCTCTTTTAATTTGTGGTTCTTGCTAGTCTTTGAACATGGGACGTTCTCCTCACGGCCAAAAGTTCCAATTTTGACTTCCGGAAATTTCCATTGGTTAATGGGGGACCTCCAGAACTTCCGCAAAAGAGAACAATCTCGAAGTACGCTTGCTCTGTTTCCGAAGAGCGACTGGTAATCGAGCCTACATTTGATTTTTCTTTTGGAATTTTTGGAATTTTACGTCAAGTGGATTTAACAGTTTTTGGATTTTTCAGGAAACTTTCTTTGGAAATTTTCGCACCATTTACCCCCATGTTTTTGGTTGGATTGAAAATTCTCACGATTGCTAGTTTCCTTTTGTGACAGGCCATCAGTTGACAGAAGAGGAAAGAGATGAACTGTTGGCCACAACTGCTTATTTCTTTGTACAAAGAGCAAGAAAAGCAACAGCATTCAAGAACCAGAGCAAGTAAGAGAGAACTGCGAGAGGTCGCAGACGTTTCAGTGTTTCTTTCTTGGCAAACTGCTGGTAGTCAGGTTTTCTCTCGGATATCCTTATTATGAGGCGACGTTGGAAACTACAAGAGATTGGAACGTGGCATGGACGTGTAACTCTCGCCCCAACCCTTTTCGTCTAAACCGTCCTTTTGCGCTCGCATTCGCGAAAAGACCGACTGCGAGCAGTCTGCCTTCTTGATGAAGTTCATGCGCGATATACTTAAAAAAAACACTCTGCTATGTAAAGGCGCTTTTTTTATACTGTCGAGAACATGATTACATAATACGGTTGTAAGACCACTCGCACCAGGACAGCTAGAAGAGAACTAACCAATGAAAACGTAATCTTCGAACAACGGTCTGGTAGCTTCTCATGACGGCAAGTAATCGTCTGTTTGACGTGAAAAAATAAACACTATTGACTACTCTGTGTGGCAGAAACTCTTAGAGATTCAGACCTTGTCAGCGGATTATCAAAATTGAAAATATCACTAGAAAATTTAGATTGCAAACTCATTTTGCGATTACAAAACCGAACCTTTGAAAAGCATACAATGTTATTGGTTTTTGTTCTCAAGTAACACTCTGATTGGCTAGCTCTTTTCTACGTGGTTTGGTTATATCAACTAAGTTGAAAATGTAAATTGGCCACCGTAATTACCGCCATTATTCTTTTCTATGTGGTCTGGTTCGAGAAGTCGAACTGTAAGCCCCTTGAGATAAATCTATTTAACTCAGGTTTTTTTTTTGGTTTTAGGCTCAACGCTGTGAGTAAGAGGCAATTGACCTGGGATCTTGTGATTACTCTACAGAAAGAAGATTATCCAATGGTAGTAAAATCAAAACCAGATGGCAGTTTCCAGGTCAGTTGATTAAGAGAGGGGCAGAACCAAGTCTATGATTGGCTACCCGAGCGGGCAAGCTGTTTCTGCAAGTTTATGGAGACACCAAAAAAGAGCTGGGCCAACACCCAGCCATCATGACCTCACGCTTTGTCAATAACTCATATCTCCTAGCGTATGTAGCTTTAATAGTATTGAACACGGGAAAAGACAGGACGAATGACAATCTAAGAAAATAGAAATTGATTACAATTGGGAGAAACCCTGGGGGTATTTCCCTATACGGGCTTTATCGGTATATATCTGGCACTAATGTGTATAGTTTTTGAGCCGTTTTGTTTAGAAATACTGTATGGTTTGTGCACTCTGGTCTTGCATTGAATTTGTTTGGTATGAATTTATTCCACATAATTAAACAAACCAATCATGCTTTCTAAATATGCCTCGTAGGTCAACATAGATGGAAGGCAAGTAGATTTTAGTACCTCATCCGGGTTGGCAGATCCAGTATTTGAAGCCAACGTCAACGGCAATGGTGTGCTGTTACAGGTCAGAATACACCTCCCATCAGACAGCGCTACACAGTTACACAATTGTCTGTTCATCGCACCAAAGCTGGAATACTTCAAAGTCCGTAACACTTCTAATTCTGAGGTCGACGAAACCCTCGAGTGGTAGTTAAACGAGATAGACCATTTAACATTATCCAAGTTATTAAACAGGTATTAATGTCGTTGATGAAACAAAATGGAGCGAAATTGGGGGCCTCCGAGGATTACAACAACGCGTTTGGAAAATTCGCCTTTCAGTGATTTGCCAAAATCAAGGAAATGTTTTCATCTCAATTGTCAAACTCACCGTTTAAATGAACTATGACTCTGACATGTTTAAGTGAAACAAATGGTGAAAGTAGTGAAATACCGACACCATTTACGCGTATTTAGTTGAGGCAGGTAATCAACGCTGCTTTATTTTTTGTTTGTCGTGTAGACGTTGAAGAAGGAAGGAAATCTCTTTAAAATTCAGCATTATGGAACGACGGTGAGTGATCGACTGTAATTCAAACTAAAACACTTTCATGAATTTCATGACATTTGTTAGGCACTAAAGCTTTGTATTTTTTTCTTGGTTGTAAATCATTTTTAAATTTTTGTATATCATTTTTCTCGTTGTTTTAGTACAAGCTACGAGTGCACACGAAAGAACAGTACGAGTACATGAAGTACATGCCAGAGAAAGAAGAGGTAGGTAAAATTGAAGCAAACCGGTTTTGATCGAGAAAGCAAAGAGACTGCTGTAATTTCTTACTCGACTCCGCTCAACTTTATCCTGTTCATAATAAGAAGACGGATGTCTTGATGATCCTCTTTGTGTTATGCAGGAGGACATGTCTCCATTCCTCAAGTCACCCATGCCTGGAACAGTGGTGTCGGTTGCAGTCAGTGTTGGAGAAACGGTACGTTGTGTTTTGACACGTCCACATATATTTAGCTGGTCAGACAAAACTCCCCCTCCCCTCCCCCGCTCCAATTCCTGAACCCCCTCCTCCTCCTCCCCCCACGTCCTCATGTACGTGTTAGCTCATCATCATCTTAATTTAAAAACACCGTAAAATACATCAGGCATTAACAATTTAATATAAGGTTCAACTTATTACTATAAACTATACATACACTATACATTATACATTTTAAATATTACTGACTATTAATGTCGTCATAGTGTCCTACATTAATTAATTGTCATTTTTTAGGTTCATGAAGGACAAGAATTAGCGGTAGTAGAAGCTATGAAGATGCAGAACAGCTTGCACGCTGGTGTTTCGGGCACGGTAAGCACTACCTTGTAACAGCTTATTTCAGACTGTCGAGGAAACCATACTTTTAATTTATCACCTAAGCGTCCGTAAATGTGATTACTCGTCCATCTGGCCTGGTTTTCACTATGGCATAAGTATAATGCTAAACGTACAGGCATCAGTATAATGCTAACGAGGCGGCGCACAACACAAGCATAAGAACGTAGGCATTCACAGATAATTACCATATTCTTGGTCCTTACCTCCACGATACAGTAAAACAAGATGGCGGACGATGGCAAACTTTACATAAGCACAAGCAGTGGTGATCTTGTGATCTAGTGAAAACCAGGCCATACGGATCGTGTAATATACATCCCTGGCTTTTTTCCTTAAACAATTTCTGCTTGCGTCTTTTTTTTAGGTGAAGACAATAAATGTCCAAGCTGGCGATAAAGTTGCTGAAGGCGATATTATGGTAGAAATTGAACATCATCCTGACCACTAAGACTGCACGGACCTCTCGTGCGGCCAAAGGCGTTTTTAAGATTACACGTGCAAGTGACTTTCATTTGTAGCCGATGTTGATTTCGCTTGCATTCAAGGGAAGTTTTCTTACACGTGCAGGGGAATGCCGTTTGTACATGTGGGTGAAGTCTATTTTACCTGTGCATATAATCCTCAACGCGTCAACGCAACATTGTTGGGCGCAACATATTAGGGCAAAAAGTTTTAAAATATATGTAGTGATAATAGGGCCAATTTCAACTCAATTTGACAGCAATTTTCACAATTAGACGAGGAAAATAAGCCGCAGCTTACTCAAGCCGCGAACTTGCCGTAAAAGCAGTACATTTTAACCAGTTCACGTCTTACACAAGCCGCGGGTTGTATAAGACCCGAAACCAATGGTATCGCGGCTTACGTGGCGCGAAGGTATTTCCCGCGCTCGCGCGACAGCTCGCGCAGATCTGCGATTGCTGTGAAGCGACGCATAAGCCTTGAACCATTTACACGAGTACTTCGCGTCTTATCTAAGTCGCGTTTGTGAATGGTCCAGTTCTCGTCCAAGTCCCGCCTTATTTTCTCGTACAAATGGTCCTATTGTGAGTACTGATGAGGGTAATCGGGAGTCTTCTACTTCTTAGTGTCAAACGTGAAAATGTCTAATATTTTTAATTACTGTTGTTCATGAAAAGTAAATGTTATGCTTAAGAAAAAAAAGTTTAAAGTTTAACTTCCTGAAATCGTTCTCAGCGTTGTGTTGGTAATATATTGTAGAAAATCTGTGAAATCAATTGTGAAGTGGTCTTCGGATTTGTGTTTAGTCTTTAATGTACAGCTGGAGTTATGATAGCAAGACAGCACAGATTACCTCCTCACTAGCTCTGCCATCTTCAATAAGTTCATGATTTTTCGGGCAATGGGAACTGGCTTGGTCTCTTGGATCTGAAGGATTAGATCAGTTCGGTTCGGTGTCTTCTCAACGATCGACGCAGCGAATTTCATTGTTACAAGGTCGTTTCCCAAATTGTCACGTCAGTATTACATTAAATGAGTTGGCGTCATGTTGCCTGGCAACAACAGGGATGAAAACCGCTGGCTCGTAATGGCGACTTTTTGCTCTCAACTTGCACAGTATTCCCCGCAACGGTTAAACGTGCGTTCAAATCTAAATTAATTTTTGTGCCTCCTCAGTAAGGAAGGAGAGACAAGAATTCGTGATGATTTATAACTTAGACAGTTACTAGAATAGAATTCTGTAATATAGTATAGTGGTTAAAAAAACTAAAATTAGAAACTGAGCTAGATTTCAGTTTTAAATACCTAGTAAACAGTATTTTAAGTGAGACAAAATCAAAGCGTAAATATTAGATCTGTAATTTTTGGAGCTAATGTTGAATAAAATACATAAAACTTCTAGTGAGGTCATTTATTGACACAATCGTATTAACGACACGCGCGGGGTTAACGCGGGTGTATCCGCGTGGAAAAGACCACATGAAAAAAATTCCCTTTGACATCACATGGGATTTCACTAGAGTATGGTCATCCAACTTGCGATCACCTTGATATTTCTTTGCTTCGGCTGGATATGGAGGTCATCACAGTCTGTAACCAGAATTGATGCACTGCCGGTTGAAAAGTTTATGAAACTGAGACCTTTGACTCGCGAGTGGGTCTGTCATACAGACTACTGTTAGATTGTCGTTACCCTGAATTTGGAGATGCCTATTTTCATTGTTAAGTAGAAAAGAATTGTATTTACACGTTTGAGGGTTAAGATGTGTGAATGTGTTATATATAGTTGTGCTATATCGCTTCAACGTTGTGTTTGTGATAACTATCGGTAAACTTTGTCAACTAGCAACGAAACCAAAACCAATTTTGACTGGTCCTTTTGAGCGTTTTCCAGCATTGACGGCTCTGATTGGTTCACTTGTCATTTGCTGTGATTGGTCTGATGCGATAACGTCACCTCTTAGCCACTAGAAAAACTTTCAATAGCGACTGAGTACGACATTTTTCCTTCAGAGCTTCTTTCATGAATAGTCTTCTATTTCAT
>OMLO01002282.1_pt1 | contig 15396 bp, 11 predicted proteins | sample 1674811 | NCBI WGS metagenome assembly OMLO01 (sample SAMN06265003, study PRJEB25207) | coral metagenome | isolation source: Coral host | place: Mexico:La Bocana,Puerto Morelos, Mexico | collected 2008-11-13 | reverse complement strand
GGCAAAACAATTCCGGCAGATTTAGTCCAGATTCTTATGTCCCTATACAGGGATTTAGAGTGCTCACAATGGACAAAAATGTGATCGATTGTTTCTGAATAAATAGAACAGAAGGAACAAATAGGAGATTCGATGATCTTGAAGCGGAATAGGTCATGTACTTAATTCAACATATTGAGTTCAGCTCATGAAAAGTTCAGTGTCTGAACTGGCCTAGGTAACTTACCAATCCTCCTTTTGCCATCTTTGAAGAAGCAACCTCTCTCCCCACTCATATCTTCATCATTGTCAAAATTCTGAATTAAAGAGAAAACAGTTTTACAAATCTACATACATGTACATCCTTCAAACAGTAACAGGAATTGTTTATGAAAGATTGAAATCGTAAGGCACATAAGCCATCACTGGATCCTAAAAGCCCGCCTTATTCCTGCAGTAAGAAATTTGTTTATAAGATGTGCAAAGAATCAGTTAGACTGGGAGATGTTAGGTGAGAATTACAATTAGAGAAAAGAAGTTGATAGATCATGATTAGCAATAATGTCAATGCGGAATATGTTTGACTTTAAAGAAAGAAAACTGTGATGACAGCTTCAAAATGAAAACATTAGTAAGAGGTAACTTGATTAAAATGGAGGACTACTTTAATGATTAACTAAAATGACTGATTTATTGATTACCAGTAACTAAAATTAAAATTTAATTATATGAGGTTTCAGCATCATTGTTTATTTTCTTTTAAAATGTTTTTCCATATCTTATCCTTACATTTTTTGAACAAATATTAAAGCATGCATGTCAACTGCTCCGCCTTGTTTTAAGAAATCATTTCTCTGTTTTCTAACTTCTTTTCTAGTGTTATATTTTTGGTTTATTTGTGCAAACCATTGTATTTATTTAGTATGTAATTTGTTTACTTCTTTTACTAATAACCAATTCTTGCTACATAATATTGCAACACTGTTATTTAGTGTTAAGACAAATTAGATGTTAGCAATAATTTACTTTAATAAATAGTAACTTTGTTTTACTTTAGCTTTGTTGTTTCTAAAACATAATGCCTGCCAATAAAGAATATAGTTATATCTGCTATGGAGAAAGGTTTTTTGTCAAAATTAGGACTCCATTTGAGAAAGGTTGAGTCAAAAATACTGAAACATGTTATTTGGATCATAGTTAAATAATGGTCTAAGTGTTATTAAGCTGTTAACTTGAAAAGTAAATTCTGGAAAGGTTGTATAATATCTAATAGTGCAAAATAAACGTGATTCACCCAAAAACCTTGGTTATAGCTACAAAATTTTGTTACATTGTAGTACCTGTAGTTATTAATATTGCAAAAATAACCTTTCATTACTTTACTAGGTATTTGATTGCAAAAGATTGGTTAGTTTTCTGTGGATCAAAAACCTTCTGTGTGTGAACTGTGTACAACTGCAAGGTTTATTTATTAAGAAAATTAAATTACAAATTTATGTGCTTGGAGATTTAGGGCTGGTTTTCTTTAGTGCATAAGCATAAACATAACCAAGCAGCTTATGCAAACCCAGTAAAGTACTGTAAAGTAGCACCTTTTGGTTAGGTATTTTTCTAACAAAAGGTGCTTATTACATGTATAAATGTCGTACCACATTGCATATGTAGCTTATATGCTTATACTTCCCCACTAGTGAAAACCAGCCTTAATTGGACATAAGTTTCAGTGACAACGATTTACTAAATTTGTTGTTAGCTCAAACTGGTCTTGTTTATTTTATAGAAGGTTGCTTAAGTCTTTCATTTGTTCATTAATTACAGTGATTCACATATTTTATCTGATTTTCTTTGGCTCTTATGTTTCATTGCAGTTGTCAAAATTCAATTTGTAAGAAATGGTTAAGATGGTTATAAAAGAGCAGAACCTTGTAAATTCCATTGTACGCTGGATCAAAAGTATTATAAGAAGCCATTTCCTAGAAAGAGATCAGAAGAAAAAGAAGAAAGTTAAAATTGTTGCAGGTTTATACAAGAGTTTCTTTACTGCTTTAAACAAGGATGAGAAGAATTTCTGGCATAGCACAAATTGAAGTAAGATTTAGAAAGCAGGTTTAGAAAAAAGGTAGTCAAAGGTAGTTAAAATGTCAAAATCAGTAGGTATATTTTTCAAACAGGTCAAATTAATCACAGCACAAATTTGTTCCATGTTATCCTCAGGACCACTGTTTTAATCCAGTAAGGAAGCAAGAAACAAACATTTTTTAACTTTGGAGAATTGTTCTAATTGTTTAGCTGCCATTCTGAGATTCAGCTGTAGTGCAGATGTTTTGATCTCTCCTGATTTTCCTTTGATGAGGTGTGAACACTATAGTTTTATTAATGTAGGAAAAAACAATTATTTCTCAGGAAGTAGTACTGCCATTTCTGTTTCTGGAGACAGCAGAAATCGTCAGCTTTTTGTGATCATCTACTTTGCAAGCTGTCCCTGAATTTTTCAGAATTCAAGTCTATTTTTTGAGCCAGTTTTCTATTTCTCTACTGACACTAATTTTATTTAAAGAGGAAAACTCTGATAGTTAGAAGCAAAAGGATGAACATGGAATCATATCAGTTTATTTTAATTATGTGAACAGAAGTTTGAGTACTTTCAATTGATAAATGCAAGTTGTTTAAAATGGATGTATTTAGCAAATTTAAACTAAAGCTTAGTGTGTCAGGGTGCTGCATACAGCTGTATCAACTGTACAATGCAAGTGACCAATAGTAAAGCATAGTTAAAAAACTCTTTAGGGTTGGTTCCAAGAAGAAATCTAACAAGATTGTGCCACTAAATTGATATGATTACTGGTAATTTTGTGTAAAACTCACTGTGAGATATCCTGCAATGATCTATGATCTTTATTCAATTGACACAAAAACTCACTCAGAATATTGCAACCATTTGGAATATTGCTTGTACCTGGGCTTTGTTGATAGCTTCCTTACAAATCATGAAACATACCCTACCTAATAATCCATGTTTACAATTTATAGTGTCCCTTACATTGAACTTGCACATTATGGATGTTATTAACTTTCCAAAATTAAGTTGCTGAATCTAATATGTTAGCTGTCCATTTTAAGGAACCAAAAGAGAACTGGAGCAATCAATATTCCCCCCCACTATGGATCTTGTGCTACTTCAGTGACATATACATCTAACTAGTAATATCATTCTTTATATAACCATATATATTACCTTGTGTTGGTAAACTTGTCATGAAGTGGGTGAAAACACTTTGATGGTGTATCATTCTATAATAGATTTACCGTAGATTGTAGTTTTCAAGATTAGAGCTTCAGATACAAAAAACAGGTTAACATGTACTTAATTTGTCATGTGCATTATGATTCTCAATATCAGATGTAATGGTTTTTTGGTTTGACTTTTCCCATCTTGTAAAAACTGTGTTTTTTGTGTGATTCCCTCTGCCTTGAAATTTCCAATAACCCTCCTAGGGGTGCTTATGAAAAATTTTTTTGTGGAATCTTATTAAAGAAAGAATTTGGCTCTTTTGTTATGTCCTCAAAAAAATTTTACTGCTAATCTTGACTTTGTAGAACTCTTAGTTTCTATCAATTTTCGTCATTAACATATGTCAGTGCTTCTTCAGAGACATTTGAACTATCAAACTCTTAGAATAAGCTTTCCTCCCATTTAAGTGGCACTTAAAATACAAATTGAATTTTATTGTATGTACCGGTACATGTACATTACACCTAACACTAGAGCATACATGGTACTAGGTAAATTGTGAACTTCAAAATAAGTTTTGTAATAATTTGATTGACAGTACAATAAATGCAGTGTGATTACTGAACTATGTGTAGTAAACAAAAAAGCTCCAAACAGATCAAGTAATGCCTTTTCTTCTTGCGATTGCCCTTGGTGTATAATATACAATTTTCTAACTTGAATGCTTTTGAATTCATGTAAACAATATTTCCTCTGTTTATCTGTGTTAGCTATCATTGTAGGACTGATAAAAATTTGATAGAAGTTATAATACTTCATGTTCTATTTTAATAAGTCTTGAATTAGGTTTTGAACTGTCAGAAACTCTCTGCAGGACTTGTCATGTCTCCATTCTGTCAATAACATTTAAGAATACCTGTTGATCCGCCCTATTTTCTTTTTGATCACTCTGATTGTCAGTTTCCATTCTTCACTCAAAAGTATCAAAACAGTACAGTTTGCCTTTTGCTTTTTGAAGCAAAATTCTTAGAAACTCAGTACAAAGGAGGCCACTACAAGCTGTTTCTCTCAGCAGGAGAGATTATTTAACACAACCTTGTTGACAAATCAGTCTTTGTTTGTTTGACATTTTACCACCAAATATGTGAATCTCTTCTAAGTGTGTAATTTTATTTTACCCAGTTTCAAACTGTGAACAAAAATATTAGCAGATGTTATTTGCTGTTAGAAAAAATACTTTGAAAAGAATAATAATTGTATAAGGGGTGAAGATGCTGTTAGAGACATTTCTACTATTGTCTTAATAACCTTCAAAATGCCAAGCAAAAATGCCAGATCTCAGAACACCTTGTCAAAGACTTAACAGGTGATACCTGTTGATCAAGGTAGATGGCAAATTGAAGTCGTCTGCAAGCTGGTTTTATTCATTCTAACACAGACATGTCCTTCAATGTATTGCTGTGGGATTTTATGTGGTCAAATCTAACCATTGTGAAACTAGGTAAGATTGACAACTCATCTTTTGTTTTCACCTTGAATTTATGTCAAGGACCAGTTGTAGCTATGTTTACTTAAGTCTTTTTTTATAATATACATTATTGTGACATACTGTAAACAAAACAGTTCTCAAAAACCTTGACATTTGGTCAACTTCATAACTACATGCACTATTTTTAAGTTGAATAATGAAAAGTGAGCCAGCTTTTTTTCAGTTGAAATGCAATAATTAAAAAATGCCTTTTAGATGGTTGATATTAAACATTTCAGATTTGTATATAACTGGCATTATGAATTTAACGTTCCACTAGTCAGAAAATTTAAACAATAAGTAAAACCAAAAGATGAATATTAGACATTTATACTAACTATTATTTTCATTACTTGAGACATTTACATGGCAAAGGCTTGCTCATTTTGTATCAAGTAATGTATTGCACTTGGAAGAAAGGTTGGAATGTTGAATTATTGACAAGTTTGTCTCAGGGGGGTGGCTGCATGTGGCAATTGTGAAAATAGTTGTTTTGTGAGGTGAACACAGTGTTCCTTTATAAATAAACCACCAGTATTTAAACTACGCCTCCAATATGTGAAAGCACTTAAAACTTTTGACCTTAACATTAAATTGCATAGGCTGCCAGTTAAAATGTACTATTAATGTGGTAATGTTTGATTTGCTCTATGATTGCTTAACAAGTGAGGGTTGATGGTGGCTGACACTTAAATTGTGGAATTATTGACTACATTTCTTTGGTGTTGTGAAAAGAATTTAGAGGAAAAATTGAATTTTCTGCTGTTTTGTGATGCCTTGCTACCCCATGCCATGTAATCAAACCCGAGCCTATCAATTTTCTTGATTGGGCTTAGTAATTTTTCCAGAAAAAGCCAACTTTTATTACCAACTCAGTTGTTGTTGTTGTTGTTGTTGTTGTTGTTGTATGTACATGTACATTCTGCCAAAAATTTTACCAGATGTTTTTGAGCAAAGAGAATGTGGTTGTTTGCAGGATTATCGATGCTGCATTTTCCCCTTGTATATTGGGATAAAATGAGCTGTAAATATATTTTAATACAACATTTCTATTAAAATGGTGACCAAGTGAAAGAAGCCAAGTATTAAATAATTGATCAAAGTGATCAAATCAAAAATGGAATTTTTCACTGAATCATTCTTGAAAGCGATATGTTGTGTAGCTACCTCAATAAAGATCTCTTTTTTATTTTTCAGTCATATTAATGAATGCTAACTAAAACATTGATGCATTGTATTCTGAAATAGTTATTGATGGAAACCCTTAAAAAACTGTTTAGTTGAACTAAACCCCATTTTATAATTATGGCATAATAAAGGAGGTTTGAAAATAATAAAATTATTATTTAATGCATGTGATCCAGTTTTAGGCAAATATTAAACTTCGCTTGTCAGATATAATTCTATCTGATTAATTTGTTTGTTGTGATATTGTATAGTATATGTGAAATAATGAGTTATAAATTATTTTATGACTTATGTGAAAGGCAGCTAGGTATGGTAGTTTAACTATTGTTTATTTGTAGAAAATTTCTTAATGTAAATGTAGACATTGTTTTGGAAACACCCTTAACACAACAGTTTGCCAGTATCGTGGAGTATTTTAGAAGTTATATTTTTTATTGTGTTATTTTTCTATTTCTTTTGCACTAGATCTTATGTAGTATGTCTTATGACAAGATATTTTGAAACCCTTCTGCAAGCATTTTGTGAAAGATCCAAATAATGATAAAAATAATATCATTATGCAAATAACTGTCTAATGGATTAATTAAGCTTTAGTCATTTGCAGTGTGAGAGAGTTTTAAGCATGAATATTGATGGTGGAGACATACTGCAAGGTTTTGTTGAATTTTTTAAAGGAAAATAATAAGAACTCGCTTGGGTAAATTCCTTTTATTGTAGTTCAAGCAGGTGTCAACTATGTATAGTATTTGTATGGCAACATGGAAGGCAATGACGAATTCTCGACCCAGAGGTGTTTTATTGATGCTAGGCGTAAGTCAAGCTCTAAAATATGCATAGATTGAAACATGTATTTTTAAACGCTTTTATGAGTCAAGTAAAACATTGCATAAGCATCCACGAAAGTTAATAAATCTAAATTTATACTGAGAACTGTTGGTGAAGTGTTTTAGTTTCTTAAGTCGACCAATAGAATGTTTAACGTGAAATTCTGATCTTAGAATATTTTGTTGCTGATTGTTTTTATGTAACTTGCTGTGACAGTAATTGCAATTCTTTACCTGTTGTCTGGCGTATACAGAGGCACATGAAACTCTGCCGTAATTCCTTTGGTAACGGTAAGGGAAAATTGTAAAGCGGACACTTCGTTGAAAAGAAAAGGTGGGTTTGATTTCTAAAATTCGACCGAGTTTCATGTGTCACATATACCCAACACCATTTAATGCAGACTTCCCTTGCTAAAATTGTCAACAAAAATAACAATGTGAAGGTAAATAAAAGCTCGGTTTCCTTGCGAAATGTGCCACCAATATGCAAATTGTCACCCTTTCTTTAGAGAACTAAGTAAACAATTGTAGCGGTAAAGCGTAGAAAGAAACACAAAGTGGCCTTTAAATTATTTTTTTCCGTTTTCTGTTTCAGTGTCCTACGAGGAAGTAAAAGTCTCGTGTGGCGCATCATTGATCTTTGGGAAACAGTGTGATTCCGTTGTTTGTGAAGTGCTTTTGTCTCCATGGAGTTGCAGTTTGAGCCAGATGTAAGAAGGATTCACGATTTAGCCAGCGCTTCTTGACCACGTGCTAATTTGTGATCAATCGGAAGATGAAACTCTTCGAGCATGAAAAACACGCGGGAAAATCACTAAATTTCAGTTTAAAAAACCACAATTATCCAATTATTTTGAATGTATATCTACCAGTTTCAAGATCCCGGGGACTTTATGCCAGAAAATAATTCGGCTATTATTACTTGCGCATGAACGCAGCATTCGACAAGTTGATTGAAGTTTTTCTTAGTTTTAAATGTCCAAGCCTTAAAGTTACTCTGTCTGTTTTTCCGCATTCTATTTATATCTGGTATAAACATGTTTTCTAACTAGTGTATTGTATATTAAAGCCAAAAACGTTTGCGTACGGTTTGAAAAAAATTCAGCGTTACTCAAACTAGCTCAATATCCGTAGGCTGCAATAAACGAGGAAGAAAATCGCCGAAATTTGAAATCCCCTCTTGAACAATTCAGCCATAACGCCCGGTTTCATTCATTTTTAATAATCTTATTCCTAGCTGTTGGTTGTGATCGATCTTTGATCGTCTCGAAGTCATCATGGCCAAATAAAAGAAGGAGAGTTTTGAAGCATTATGGAATGGATTGTGATTTAATTATATCTTGTTTAGCAGACGGGAGAAGGACTGAATGTTGAAAACGTTGTGAGAGTTGAAACCAGCACGTTCATAATAGTACAACCTGTCTACAACAAGAGTTTTAATTCACGATTAATTTTCTTTGCCTTCCCTGTAACATCCCAAAAAATAAACGATCGTTTGTATTAGTTTAGCCAGCATCAATTCGAGAAAAATTCTCGGCCGAGTCTTTTTTTAAAAAAAACTCCGTACAACACAGTGGATACAAAATGGATGTCAAATTTGGCGACTAGGATTACTCACGGTAGAATTCGAATGCAAAAGCCCGAAAACGGCATCTAGAATGGGAAGAAATTAAGCTTGAATTTAAACTACAAAGTTTACATATAAAACAACGAATTGTAAATACCAGAGATTCGTTCGCCGCCAAAGGATCCGTGTCGTCCATCTTGTTGTACGACCTAGGCATGGCTCACGTCGCAAATGTTTTGCCAAATTTAAGAGATCAAGGCTTCGCTAGCGATTTGAAATCCGCCATCAAGACATCGCAAGCCAGAAAAGTGGAAATTATGCCGGACTGTTCGCCAGAAGGGATGATTTTTTTCGTCCCATAAGGTCAGGATATCAAAGATCAGCGCGAGCGAGAAATTCAAATCAGTTCGATAGAAATTCACAAGGAATCAAAATAGAAGCCCCCGCTCACGCTGACGACCAATCAGAAAACAGAAAATACCTGCTTGTACATTGCAACTCTGACAGCTGCCCCGAGCAACTTCCACATGAACCAACTCAAATAATTATTGTCTTTCTCTATTGAAGAATCATGCAAAAATACATTATCTTTCTTCTGTTAACTTCGTCGTGTTGTTATGCGTCCATGAAGCAGTTAAGCGCGAGCAATCGAACGCAAAATTCTACGGCTTTTCAATTCAAAGTAAGCGATAATTTATTCAAGAAAGTTGGGAAAGGCTGAATGAAGGTGGAGACCCGTATTTTCGTATAATTGAATATTCAATAATTTTGTTGAACAAACATGGCACAAAACAAAGTCCCCGTAATACCAAGGTTGTTGCTGTGTTGTAAGTTACTTTAATTTTAAGCAATTATCTCCGATAAGGTCTATATTTTTATCTCTTTTTCGACGGCAAAAATTTCTGTTTACATAGTCCTTCCAAGCCGCTTTAATATTTAATTGAACGCTAAAACATTGAAGAACAACTTGCTAATGGCTGCGAAAAAAGTAACGGGCGCAAAATGTCTTCATAGAAAGTACACCCAAGAAAACCTCTTGATCCTTTACATTTTTGTATGTTTTATTTCGTTGAAATTGTAGATCCGTGATTCAGTGTAACCATGTACTTTAAACGTCGTTTGAAACTTAAATACAAGCTCTAGTGTATTTACAATTGTCAAATTTATTTTTTTCTCGTAAACAACTTTGGGTGATTCACAGTTTTTGATGTGACATTGGTTATCACAGAGGAAGGCGAATAAATAAGCTTCTCGCTCTCAATTTAAACGTAATTTGTGCTTTTGAACTCAGAAAACGTCCGTTACCAAGAGCCACAAGATTAGCAAAAGCAATCTGGGAAAATTTTGTTAAATTATCACATCCGAACGCCTTATTCAAGTCTCTCTAAGCAGCCTACGTGCGAATGGCTTTGTAATATCTCATTTTTGTCCCGTCGCCTTGCATTTATACATTTTTCCCTACACTACCAAAATTCCTTTTAGTTCTTGTGAGAACGTGTACATATGCCTGAAGTAATTTTCTTGGACGACTTATTTTTGACATTCAGGTACGCGACATCACGAATAAATTGGACCAATGCATTTTAATTTCATATATTATTTAAAATGTTATATTCGTCTGCCTTCCGCCTTCACTGACCAAATATTAAACTTGTGTCACCGAACCAAATGTGACCAACTCTCTTGGAAAAAAAAATTAAGAACAGTTCTTTGCTATGTTTCAAGTTCCAGCATGTAGTCATCAGAGTCTGGCATTTCTCCCATCAGACCGTGATGGTCTGACATGATCTGTTTTGCTTGGTAAGCCTCTCGCTTGATAGTCTCTTCCAGTCCTCCTGGTATGTCAGGTACCAACAAGTCAATCAACGAAGAAACCGAGAATATGAAATGCTGTTGAGAGTAAAAATAGCATCGGTCGTTAACAAAGTGTTTGATTAAATCAAAATGAAATTTTTCGCTACAACGATAGTACAGTTTTTAAACCCGGCAGACGAATAGAATAAAGAGAATCGTAGATGGGAAGGGAACAGCAAATTTCCCAAGTAATCAGAGAAGGGCGCAGATTTAGATCTCCCGGCTTTAGGTCTTTTAACAGTTGTGGGGTTGTCGTGGTAACAAGAAGCAAATACCGTGACTAGGGTGGCATGGAACGGAAAACATAGGGATTGATAAGCATACATGAAAGATAAGCATACATAGCCATGCTTTCCAAGTGAAGGTCGAGTTAAAATTAGCTACAAGTTATCAATCCTTACCTCAAATAGAATTACAAAAGCCAGCTTTAATGTCACTAAATGCCAATAAAATTTACTTGGACTACCATCTGGGTAGCGAAATTCAATATATCTGCAGAGTAAATAAACACGATAATTTCAATTAGAGTAATAAGGACTCTGTGATAACTTTGGCGACACACCAACAAATATTGAAATGTCGGCCGTGGAATTAAATCAACAAATGAAGCCGCATATTTCTCATTACATTACCACTGCAGTGCCTGGAAGCCCTTGGAAAAGGAAGAAACTGACTTGGGCAGTAGACTTTTAATTGAAGAACTATGTGAGTGATGTATGGTTTTTAAAAGATTTCTCTCCTCTACCCAAAAAGGTCTGCAACTCCCCCCACCCCCCTGGTTGTGTGGGTGTTTCTACTGTTAGAATACTGAGCGGGTTTTTTATACACGAGGTTTAAAGATCAAGATAAACAGAAAAATGGGAGTATTTACAAAGGAAGGCCGATATATTGCTATTTCTTTTAGACGTATTATGTCTCTGATATGGATTGTAGGTAGATAAGGCCATTTTGTTCATGGCAGCAATGTCAATATTTGTTGTAGAGTCACGCGAAGTAGACCAGCAGTTTTCTATAGTCTTTAGGAAATATCTTCTATTCAACATTGATGAACGACTTTTTTGTCGAAAATGTTCATTTTTGTCTGCCGACCCCTTTTGTGCAGTTTCTGTGACACCCAGCTCTTGTGGGCAGAAACTGGAGAAGTACGGCAAACAAATGAGTAATTTTACTACGAGTTGTTTTAGAACTGTGTACAATGGAACGCCGTCGGAATAAAGTAATGTAGGTGCATTTATGCATAACATTTTGTCATTTCCAAACGGCAAGTTGCCATGTGATCCCCCTAACAGACATTGCAAAAATAATCTTAATTTACAGCTTATGATATTTGACGCCATACTGAATCTACACCCTGACATACCTGCAAGGCACTGACGTAGAATTTACAGGGGCCCAGGCAAGACTATAATTGGTGTACCCTTTCAGGGAGCCGTCAGGAGATACGGTTCCTTGGTATAACAACTTGGGCAAAAACTGCGAGGTGAAGGCTATAAGGAAAGCCTGTGGAAATATACACAAGTTATTGTTCAGTTCAACTGTCTTTGTTTTTACCGAGAATTTGTCCTGTTTTGAAAGTTGATAATCAAAGCATCACATGCAACAATAGGCCATTTCCGAGTTCGCTTGAGCCTCTATTTCAAAGCGAGTCTAAGTGCGAAAGTTTTGTGATGGTAATTAGTTCTGCTTTCCATATGAATGAAAACTCGAGCGAACTCGGAAATGGCTTATTTCTTTGGAAGCAAATCGATTTTAAGTAGCTACGAAATCTGAAAACGCAGCTTTACTTCCAGGGTTAGGCATAGCGTCCAGACTAGTCGGTTGCGAAAACGGAGATTTTCGAAAACGCTCTTAAAACCAGAGAAATTTAAAAGCGCCGGCTCAAACTCAATTCCAAAATGACTGGTTGCTGTTGTGTTTTCAAATTTCTCCAACAAAGTTTAAACGGAGCCTAAGGTAAAAAACAGCAAAGTAACAACAGAACCTCGCAAAACGAGTTAGAAGCCTTTTTTCGCAGCCGCTTCCCGGCTTTCAACCCGCAGTGGTAAAATCTGTTATCGGCGTGAGATAAGCTTCCATTGGAGAAATTCTTGGTAAAAAATGTAAATATATGCAAATGTTTAACTTGTATACCCATGGAGCACAAACTCGTTTAGCGTGAAATGCTCATGGATCCTAGGGTCGAATTGTAATTTGGAGATGTTGGTGTTGGTACTTATGGAAAATATGCAGACTTCTTCAATGGGGTATTATAGTGGTGTAAATCTTTCCTGCTGTATAAATTTTAGGTTAAATTTCTATAATTGATTACCACTCACATTACTGATGACAGCAATTTTCGCTACTGCTGCTAAAATACTGAACCAGATTCCAATGTCTTGGGCACGATGCGCCACAGGCCGCCGTAGATCATTCACTATTTTATCCGAGTCAATGCGGATCTCAAAGATGTTGTTGGCGAGTGCAAAGAAAGGAGCCAAAGGAAAGGCAGCAACGAAGATTGTGATGAAACCGAACTGGATCACTGTGGATTGAAAGTTTCTTGCTTTACTCAAATTGTATGAAAACACGACTAATTGTCACAGTTATACACACAACTCAACTTGAACGGCGTTGGAAAAAAGCGGCCAATCAGAATGCGGCGTTTCACCTTATTGATGAGACTTACCCATTTCCAGGTATTCTCCAAACAAGCCTTCGTTTTCTAGTAAATCGTAATCTAATTCCCAGCGAGGTTTGACCTCATTGCCAGTCACTCCCTGTTTTCGCTTCTTCATGTACTTTTTGATCTCCCTGCGAAAAACAAGAAAAGAGAAGTTTAGATCAAATCATAAACAAGGCGTAGATGGCTTGATTCTTGCCATCCAACTTAGCTTTTACGTGTTCTCTTATGGCTGGTTTTCACTAGCGATGGAGTCGTAGTCGGAGTTGTAACCAGCGTTTTAATATCCACTTGAGTAAGCCATAGGTTCACTTATTTCAACAATAATTGTCAATGAAAATCAATAATAAAAACAGGTATTAAAGAGATTCGCTCAAAATGTGTTAAGTTTCTATGAAAACAACTTACGGGACGAGGACTTCTTGTACATTGCCGATGACTTGTTTTCCAATCATAATAATTCCTAACTGTTGAGCCAACTCCATTAGACATCCACCAGGACTGCACTATAAAGACAACGTGAACTGTGTTGGTATAATGTGGTATACTGATACTATTCAGGAATGTAATATCATATTATCTGTACCATTATGATCACTCAGTCATGACATTTTGACTTATTTTGGCCACGTAGAAAATTAGCGTAAAGATGAGATAGAAAAACACCAAAGAGAGAAAAGAATAAGCCACAAGGGCTTGTTCACACTAGCGACGGAATCGGAAGCGGAGTCGGAATCTGAAGTGCAAGGACCGTTACGATCCAGTGTAAATCAAAAAGAGGAATCGGAAGCTCGACGAAATCGGAGTCAGAAGGATCAGAAGAATTTCTTTTTCTTCCGATTCCGCTTCTGCTTCCATCGCTTCCGTCATGCCGATTCACACTAGATCAGAACTTTCTTCCGATTCCGACTTTTTGCTTCCGTCGCTTCCGTCGCTAGTGTGAACCAGCCCTAAAGGACCAAGTTTGCTTTGCACGGACCAAACAGTTTTTAAGATTCGCAAACCATAACGTTCTCCTTTAATTTTCAATTTAACGAAAGCAAAGGCCAAGAGAAATGCAAACACTTTTGAGCTGATTAATCATTGTTATCGCGAAAAACCGCTATCATTTTGATACCAAGAAGTACATTTAAAAGACCTTGCAAAGAGGTTTAAAACAAAGATGGCTTCCAGTATTGAGGGTTTATTTTGATTTACCTGTTCAGCTCTGAGACCGAAGATCTTCGTGTAATTTCCTGGGTACCCAACAAGTCTGTGTAAAAGGAGGTATTTAGTATAAGAGTAATACAAGTAATCGTTGTGGTTATAAGGGAGCTTGAGAAAACCACGATGGCAGCGGCTACGTCGCTTAACAGAAGGGTTTAACGAGCTGCTCAACGTGAGTTATAATTCTTGGTACATTTCTTTGCCGTCCTCTGCAAACTTGACAACGTGAAATGACCAAATTTGCGTTGTCCAGGAAACGTAAATCACGACGGCTAATTTTTAAATTTTTATTACAAATTTATCGGGGTGTCCTGTGGATTCAGTTTCGTGATAGTTTTAACAGTTGTCAATAAAGTAACTGACTTAAGGGACCGCGACACTTATTTTTAGTCGACGTTGTTCTCGGCGTCGCCGTCGTTGTTTCGTTAGCTCCCTATGTTAGTATACTTAAACGCTCTCCTAAATGGTAAAAAAGGATGTGTAATTAGTCCATGTGATAAATTCCACATTCCCAGGAATCGTTAGGCCTCATACACGCTACACTTTCACTCTGAAAACGCATCAAATGTTTGCCGTCCATACTGCGTCGGAGGAATTTAAAAACAATCGATGGGGGGGGGGGGGGAGGCCAAACCATGTATAAAGCTACGTTTTCAAATTCCTCTTGTACTTACTTTCCCTTGAAGAATGCGATGTAGAAAATTGACGCAAAGAAATTCATGAACTGGAACACGAACACCTTGAATGTTAAGTTGTCCTCGTATTCTGTCTGCGTTCGATGCATTTCTGAAAACAATAATGAAACAACGGTAATGAATTTATTGGACAGGACTGAAAACTGAACTTTTCTTGCTGAATGAAGGGCGAAGAAAGATTATAGAGAACTTACCCCAGTGATTGAGCACATACGCCAGTTTTTCATATACCTGCGTGTAAGGAAAAAGAACTTTATTCTTTTAGTGTAAAGCTACGTTTAAAAACAAATCAGTGCTCGTTTGCGAATGAAATTAAGTTGCCGTGCCATCAATTAATCGGGATCGAGCCCTGGCCGGGTACAATGTGTTGTGTTCTTCGGCAAGACATTTGATGCTCATCTTTCCAACCAGATGTAAAAAGAGGTACCGGCGAATTAAAATGCTGGGAGGTACCCTGGAATAGCATAGTCCATTCATGCTACAGATAGCGGAGATAAGCTCCGGCCTGATGGATTACTTGGCTTGTATGCAGAATTGAAGACAAATCTTACCTTGCTAAGAATCATAATGATTATGAGATTCATCAACGAGCCCGTGACAGACACAATAGTGGCGGCATACTCTTGAAAGTTTGGGTTTTTGTAGAGAGGGTGAATTACCAGCA
>OMLO01002281.1_pt1 | contig 15398 bp, 6 predicted proteins | sample 1674811 | NCBI WGS metagenome assembly OMLO01 (sample SAMN06265003, study PRJEB25207) | coral metagenome | isolation source: Coral host | place: Mexico:La Bocana,Puerto Morelos, Mexico | collected 2008-11-13 | reverse complement strand
CCTTGAGTTATCATCAACGGTATCATCAACGGTGTTGCAGTCTCCTGTCCCGAGGGGTCCCATGGGATGTACATGAAGGACTGGAAAGATCTATGGCAGTGGAATATCCCAACAAACAACGCTCAGATTCAACAATAATAACATTTGCCACTACCGTTGCTTTCGATCAGGAAACTTCTGACTTCGACTCTAAGCTCTCAACCCCCATAAGCATATAATCTTTTTTTCAGGGTTTTAATTCAATCTTGAGCCCCTGCTTCTTTAGTTCCTGCAGTGTATCTTTAATGTGTATCTGTTATTTGCAGAGCCAGAGGCAATTAACACATCTCTGCTAATTCCGCCAATTTTCACTGAGATCACTGGCTCAGCGGAATTTGACATAGGACGTGATTGTTCTTCTATAATAAAAGCAAACGTGTCATCCTCACCTGATTAGTTACAACGATCCTCAATTGGCCTGTCTCCCCCTACCATGACGTTACTCTCTGCCTCCCCGTTGTCAGGTGATGCCCTCTTTGCAACAGTTCAAGGCTATATTTACCACAATTGCAGCACTTGCGACCTCAGAATGGAGGAGGAGCAAAGTGACTTTCTTTTCTTTTTTTAAGTTGAAACACTTTTGGTTCCACTTCCAGGACTTTCTTTAACTGTATTAGTGCCTGCGCCAGGTTCTTGGCTTGGCCTGGCCATTTGACTTGCCTGTTCGCGTGAGGCTTCCCACTTTTGAACTTTGTCCATTGCGACTTCCAGAGTACTATTATTGACTTCTAATAGCTTCTTCGACATCAGACAACTTTTCAATCAATTGGTCCCGCACATTTTCCTACAAAGTTGCACCAAAATTACAATTGCGAGCTTGTTGACATAAACGAAACAGGAACTTGTTATATTCTCGGCTCGAAAATGAGTATCCAAGTTTCCCAAACACGCCACATACTCATTATCCTGGTCAGCATTCAGTGGTTGAGGGTCTGGAAAATTTTCGTAAATACCGTACTTCCATGCTTGCTAAATGAAATAACCGGCCTCTTTTACCGAGAAGGATTCGTGATTCCCTTGCCTTCAATGTCTCTCCATCCATTTTCTTTCCTTGTTTGGAAAGACGGCCTTTGCCTAAAACAGAACACTAGTCATAGAATAAGTCAAATTATTCTCGCATTTCGATTGGTTCTGGTGATATATTGGAGTGCGGACGTGTAAAAAGGTAGATTCCATGTCTCCATGCGTCTGTTCGGTAATATAGGTCACAGAGGATGTCAGAGTATGGTAAGAACATAAGTGATACACTCCCCTAACTGCTCGTGTGCCATGTTTTTGTTCTTACTACATTTTGTTCAAATTGTTCATGCTTCTGATACATCCCTTTCTGTTTTTATTGACAACTTGAATGCTGCTTCATCAAAACTTTCGGATGACATCGAACTTATCATTTTGGGAGATTTGAATGTCGATACGGAAAAAAAGGCAAATGTACGCTTGAAAGCAAAACTAAAACATTTCGAAAATCTGCCTAATTTGGATCAACTTATCGAATGTCCCGCAGTGGTATCTATTAACAATGCATCCCTAATTGACCTCATCTTCGTGAATAACAGCCATCGTGTCGTCAATAAAGGTGAGATTCATTTACCTCTGAGCGATCATTCACTGGTGTAGTGCACCATTAAAGCAGGTGTTGCAAAGGTCGTTCTGCGAATTAATGAATACCGCTCATGTAAACACTACGATGAAGATCTCTTCCTCCATGACCTTAGAACAACTGACTGGTCTCCTGTCTACCGCGCTGACGTTGTCAACGAGGCTGTTACTACATGGTGTACAATCGCCTCTAGTATTGCCATTCAACATGCTCTAATAAAAAGACAAATAATCAAAGGCAATAAGAGCCCGTGGATGACTCCCGAACCCTCTAAACTGATACAAGGACGAGATCATTTTCACAAGAAAGCATTGAAGTCTAAATCACTTGCTCATTGGTCAACATACCGCAAACTCAGGTGTAAGGCAAATGAAGCTTTGAAAAAAAGCCAACTCTTAATACTATCAATAGTGTATTAACGACAACAAAGGAAATAGTGCTGGTATCTCGAAAACCATGAATGTAGTAACCTCGCGTGATAACAAATCTGGAAGTGTACCCTTGTGACCAAGTTTTCTACAGAAAAACCTCAACTAGTTACGAATGTCCTTAATACACGAATGTCCTGGTCAGAAAATATCTCTTCTCGCTAAAAACTAAGAAAGCGATTGGACTAGAGAAGATCAGTGCTCGACTTCTTAAAGACTCTGCGGATTTCATCACATCCTGTCTTACCCTTTTGTTCAATAGATCACTTTCATCAGCAGTTTTCCTGTCCATATAGAAAATGTGAAAGAATGTTCCAATATTTAAGTCTGGTGCCGTGTTCCTCGACCTCAGCAAGGCTTTCGATACTGTCGACCACCAACTTTTGCTCAAGAAACTTAAATCTCAAGGCTTCGATGTTAATTCCATAGATTGCTTTAAGTCCTATCTCTCTGCTCTTGAACAGATCCTCTCGATTGAAAATTGTATCTCGATTCAGTTGGAGTACCCCAGGGTAGCATACTTGGGCCACTACTCTTCATCATTTACGTCAACGACCTTCCCTAGTGCTTCAGACACTGCAAATTCATCGTCTATATGCTGATGACATATATATATATATATATGACATATATGCTGATATTCTGCCAAGATACCCCAGGACGTCGAGATCTATCTAAATATTTTCTAAAGTCCTTAAACACTGTTTCTATTAAGATCAATGATTGCTCTCTTGAACATGCTCATACATTCAAATACTTGAACGTGCCACTTATAGAAGATCTGTATTAGAACGAACACATAAAAGATATCATAGACGAAACCAACCAGTGAGTTGGACTTCTAAGACGAATCAAGCCCCTTATACCACTACACGCTCGCCTAACACTTTGTCATTCTCTAATTCTCTCACTTTTTGAATATGGTGATATTATATTGGGTGACAAAAACAACACTCAACTGATAAACGATCTCCAAGTACAACAAAACAAGGCAGCGAAATTAATTTTAGACAAACCAAAATGTTCCTCCGCCACCGAAGCTCTTGAGGAACTAGAGTGGAAGCACTTAGGTCACAGACGACACTTTTACCGATGTGTTTTTATTTCTAGTTGCCTTCATAAAATCATGGACTTTAATACCATCCATCATCATTATACCCGCCAGCGTAAGAATCTGCACCTTCTGCTCCCAAACGAACTAGGCAAAGCGAGAAATTAAGTATTAAGTAACCTTCGGCTTTAACCTTCTAAGTCCTGAAATACAGGAAACTGAATATATTTTACTTTCTAAAAAGAAAATGGAACGTATGCCTAAATTATGTTATAATTTATTTCTGTTGTATTTTGTTACGTTTAATGCAACATTGTTTTCTATAGCTTTTACGTTTTATTTCATAAGTTGTAATATTCTCCATAGTGCCGTTCTGAAAACCACTTCCTGTGAGATCGCCCCCTGTTTAAATATTATTATTACTGTTCTTTGCAGGTGTTTTAACCGACGGAGCTAACCTATACGTGTCTCGCAAGTCAGGTAGCGACAAGTGGCCATGTGACCTATATAGTCCATGCAAAACCATTTTGCGGGCTGTAAACTTGGCATCTTCTGGTGATCACATTTACTTGGATGGTGACAATACCAACAAAAATCCTTACAACTGTCATGTAACGCAGGCACATCCGGGGACTTTATATATTAATAAGAGCCTGACATTTGTACGATTCGGCTCTACCCCTCAGATTCGATGTTTAAACTGGACAATCTTTGACGAATCAAATAGCAATTTGGAGGTGAAGGTGACTTTGTCAGAATTATTGTTTAACGACACTGTTGTTACTTTTCGAGATTCATCAGCCACAGTACATGGTTGTGAATTTACTGGACACAAGCAGCGTGTCGAGTTCACCGTGGTGAATGAGAGTTTCATAACCATCCGAGTTTGGAATTCATTGTTTTGGAAAAACAGTAGTGGCATCTCAGTTGCTGTCGGCCTCACTGAAAGCGGAACCCAAAGTCACTTTGTTCTGGACGTCAGAGACACAGTATTCAGAGATAATTTTGTAGTTTCAAGAGCTAAGACCGGAAACTTGATCAACATCCAAAGCAGCTATTCCGTGGGCTTTGATGTCATACTGGACAACGTAACATTTTCAAACAACCTTGTTTCTCGGATGGGCCTGGTTTACGTAAATATGATGAATGGCTATCTGAACATATTTATCAAGGATGTTGTTGTCACTAGAAACAACCATTTATGTCCTTTTGGAGATTGCACTGAGTTTATCGTAGAAAGTAACAATGTGAACGCTACTATCAGTGGAGCGTTTTTCTTGGGCTTCAGTGGAAGGGCCCTCAGTACCACTGCAACAAACCTGTTAGCGAAGGTTTATAAGTCGTCATTTTCAGGGTATGGCGTGAATGGAGATGGTTGTGCGATGTTGGTTTCAGCAACAAACTCTGCAAATTTTTCAGCCATCAATTCTTCATTTGTAACAACGGCAGCATTCGGGGCGTTCAAAGGTGGTGCCGTTTACATACAGTGTCCTAATTCTATGGTCACATTTTACGGGTGTGTTTTCAAGGACAACAAGGCTGGAGGTGGGGGTGCTGTTTCCATAAGTGCGTTTAGACACTTACCAATAGATACAGAGAATATCTCTCCGAAATTAGACCGGAATGCAGAATCCCTTTTGATGATAGACATATCAGATTGCCTGTTCAATTCTGTTAGTTCATACAGTGCTGGAGGGGGTGCAGTGTCAATTGTTGCTCCGAAGATGCTGGTACGCCTGCGCAATTCAAGTTTTCTACACTGCGGTTCGTTTGGTGACGGTGGAGCATTATTCATGGGGTCTTTATCTCAACTAACAGAAAGTGTTGTTTTTTACGTAGAACAATCGCATTTTGTTGAATGCAAGAGTGATCGCGGACGAGGTGGAGCTGTATTTATTAAATCTACGAGACTGTTCAATGTAACCATTAAAAACAGCGACTTTCTGTCAAACTCGGCATTTGGTTATGGAGGAGCGCTAAATTTTGTTATTCCAAAGTCGGCCGCGAATATAGAAAATACGGATGTTCAAGGTGGTAAAGAAAATTCGATTACAATTGAAAGCTCACGTTTTGTGAGCAATACTGCATCTGCACCTGGAGGAGCAATTTTTATCGATGACGTGACAGCAGAACATAAAATAACCTTAAAAAACACAACATTTGCGAATAACAGTGCCGGAGGTCCGGGTGGGGCAATTGCATCCATAAGGCCAGGGAGTGGAGATTCTAGAATTGGCTCTAAAAATTTTATTACTATAGAGAGCTCGCGGTTTTTAAACAACACTGCAGTGGGTGCACCCGGAGGAGCAATTTATATTGATAGTACTACAGCAGAACATAACTTGACCATAAAACATACATACTTTAAGAACAACACTGCTGGTGGACCAGGGGGTGCCATTAATTTTGTGCAAGCATCGTATAAAATTGTACAAGTTCATTCTGCAAATTTCATAAAAATTGAGGACTCGTGTTTTGTCCGCAATACTGCATCTGCTCCTGGAGGTGCAATCTGGTTTGCTAATGGGCAATCAAATCAAAGTATTACGATTAAGGGCACATCGTTCACCAAAAACAATTCAACTGACCGAGGTGGGGCGATTTGCTTGGATAATCAATCTCCAGGAAATTATCTAACGATCAATGATTCAACTTTCACTGCGAATGTTGCAGTGGCACCTGGTGGTGGAGCTTTCTTTTCGATCAAGTTTCACAGGGTAATAATGTCAAACGTATCATATGCAAATTGCAAAAGTGACGTAGTCGGGGGAGCCTTTTATCTCAACGCGGCAAACAACAAGACAGAGGTTGTGGTTGAAAGTGCTCTGTTTTTGAACAACTCATCTCCTACAGCTCCTGGAGGCGCCGTGTACATTAGAATGCCTTGGGATACACTTGAAGATCCAGGCTGCATGGACGAAGGCCGCCCTACCGCCATTAGAGAAGAAGGAAAAAAATTTCCCAAGTGGGATTATAACAGTAAACTCTTATTTAGGGACACACGATTTAAGCACAATGCTGCATTGATCGGCGGTGCGCTATACCTAAGTCGCGGAAAGGCAACATTTCTGAATTGTTCCTTTCAAGACAATTTCGCGTCAGCTGTTGGCGGAACTATTTATACTGAAGAAAGGTCGACAAGTGTTTCTATACAACATTGTTATTTTGTGCAATCCAAAATTGAATTGATTCGCGACTTAAAGACCTTCTCAGATTCCTCGTTTATTCATACAGAAAGTGGAGGACCGTTATACATAAAAAACTCTACCCTAAACGCCAAGCGCAATGCTGTTGGAAATTCCTTAGTTAAAATTGGGAAAGGAGGTCTTGTTGACTTTGGAGATGACAACTCCACCCAACTTTACTGCCCGAAAGGGAGTCAGATGCAGCTTATGAACTTTTCTAATACAATAACTACTGGAACAAAGGATGCTTCGTGTACGATTTTGGTTACTGGGCTGGACTATAGCTGCTTGCCTTGTGCAGGAGGTCTCTACAGTCTACAGCGTGGACAAGTGCATGGGACGCATATAATGCCCGGCTTCGAGTGTCTTATCTGTCCGTTTGGAGCAAACTGCAGTGCGAATATTGTCGCAAAACAGAATTTTTGGGGTATCGAAGAGTCTCATCTTTCGCCAGCGCTGAAGTTTACTATCTGTCCTCCTGGATACTGCGGTCGAAATGAACAGTCAAATTCATTAGAATACAATAGTTGTCAAGGAAACCGTTCAGGCGTACTGTGTGGTCATTGTAAATCGGGCTACACAGAGACACTTTACTCAACCCTCTGCAGACCACTTCCCAAGTGCACAGACTATTGGTTTTGGCCTGTTGCAACACTATACGTTTTAGTGATGGCACTGTACTTGATATATAAACCCCCTTTTCTATCTTGGATAAAGCGTCAAATACTTTGGTTCAAGGAGCCTGCACCCGCCACCCAAGAGCCAGACTTTAACAGAGGATACTTGAAGATTATTTTCTACTTCTATCAAGCGGGAAATCTGCTCCTTGTTTCCAGTTCTTCACCATCTCTTTTGAAAATCTATTTTGTCGATCCTTTGGTCGGACTGTTTAACTTTCAGCAAAAACTGTCCTCTTCGTCGGGGTTTATTTGCCCTTTCCCTGGTTTTACGGTCGTGACGAAGCGATTGTTTTCCACAATCCACGTTTTTGGTACATTGATTACGATTTGTTTGCTTTATTGTTTAAATTTTGGATTCCAAACGATACGTGGACGTGATGCACCCTTCCCTGGGCCTTATCTTGGTGGTATACTGGAGGTCCTGCTACTAGGTTATGCCATACTAGGGTCTGCTAGTTTTGACCTTCTAAGATGCGTTCCTATTGGCTCTCAGCGGCGACTGTTTCGTGACGGTAATGTGGTTTGCTATGAGTGGTGGCAGTACGTGCTGATTGCGTTTGTTGTCACCTTCATTATCCCTTTCGGGTTTGTGTTGTTTTGGGGTGCACTGAAGTTGTACAGGGGTGCGCTCTCCGTCAGAAAATTCTTACTTGCTTGTATTCTTCCTGTGCCATTCCTAATTCACTGGATAATCGCGGCTATTCTGGGGAATTCAAATGACGAGCCCTCTCCCCAGCTGTTGACTGCATCAATAGAAAAGGTTCTTTACGAACCTTTAAAAAGACCTGTGGATGGCAAGGGTGGTTCTTTGAATTGGGAAAGCGTTCTGATTGGTCGTCGGTTGGTGTTAATCGTTATGAAAGCAGTCATCAGTGACCCTTTCTCTCGTCTCATTCTGATGACCTTCTTCTCGTTTTTGGTTCTTCTTCATCATTTAGCAAAGCAGCCATTTCGAGATTCAAAGGCCAACACAGTAGAAACAATTTCTTTGTTATCGCTTATTGTGTTGGGGATGGCAAACCTGTTACCTGCCTCGTTCCTTTCCTTGGCCGTCTCATCCCCCGGCCCGTATGCTGATTGGTTGAATGTTTGCTCATGGGTGGAGCTTTTTATTCTCTGTTTTGTGCCTGCCTTGTTTGTTCTACTTTTTATTATGTTTGTATTATCTCAGGTGTGTCGGTTGATCTTTCATGTTTGTCGTCTTAACCTTGTGAACTGTTTTTGTGAGCTTTGTAGGTACTTAGGCTGTTGCAGGTTTGGAATCAGAGACACCGAGTTGTTACCTTCTGTGACTTAACACTGGTCGATGATCCATCTGTGGAGTAACTCAGTCAAAAAAGTGGACGAACTGATTATTGCTTACGAATTGTGATAGTAAGAGTTCTATAAACACCGCTTTTGTAATGGGTGCAATAACGGACAGTAGAACATAAACCTTGTCTAACATGCAACTCAGGAGTAAATTAGATCGTTCAGCTATGGAATGATTCTAAGATATGTTACAAGCACATCTCGGTTACATAGGAAAGCGTGGTACCATTGAATTTTGAAGCGTACTTCTTGGGCTTTATAGGCCACCTAAAGGCTGGATACTTAATTTGTGCTATTAGTTACCATGGGCGGCGCGAGGACTGAACAGAAGCGAGAGGAGAAAAACCTGAAAAGATGTTTATTGCCGTTGTGTTTAGGCTGAAACCTGCCCTCACCTCGTCCTGCTTTACACGTGCGAGCCTTGCGTGTATGATTATGCTTGCCAAAAAAAGGATTATGTTAGGGCTTATTATTATTTTCTTTTGCATGGTTATGCTTGTACGAATGATTATGCTTTCCTTATGGTTATGTTTTCGTCGTATGCGTAAATCAGCCAGAAAACGACGTGACAGTTTCCTTTAAGTAAAAACATACAAATTCTCCTCATGTCACGAGGAAAAAACGGAGCTCCTAAATCAATGTAAGCATAGGAACAATCATACTTAAATATTATTACTTTTGCTTGTCGATTTATAGTTTGCCATTTTCCGCATAACCATTGTGCGTTCATTGTTGCCTCTAGCCTCTAGTAAGAATCGCTTCTGTAGTCTTTTAATGATAATACCATTCAAACCATAATTTCGTAGTTGCATTATCAGTTTTAGCAGTTTTTCCTCACTTGTGTGGATATTTAGGACGTAATTTCCAAGGTTGTTTTTGCGAATGGTCAGCTTGACAATATAATAAAAGAAATTTAGTCAGTGAATGGACTGGATCGACCTTATACGACAAAAAATTAAAACTAGCAGAGCGATGTAAAGAATTTTGTGGTGCCCTTAAACCTTATTAAATTCTACATATTGAAGTTATTTTCGTGGTAATATCGTAAGGAAGGCTTGCGTTACAGGATATCTATATCTGCGTACTCAATCACAAAAGCACGGGAAATGGCGCGATTCCTCAGAAGCCAAGATCAGTGAACTTTCAACTCTTGTAAATGCATTTTCCAAACGAGAAAGTAAAACAGAAAGAGTTGCAATTTACACTGAAGTTTTCAAAGGACCGCGGTTCACTGACAGCAAAACTTTGTTCAAACCCATTTTAAGCCTACAGAAAGTTTTCAATATACGCACTTCTCTTCGTGTCACCCTTTTATCAAAGGAAAGGCCTTGCGTTTACTGAGAACAAACTCAACATCGAACAATGTTTTGCCATTTGTGACTACTTTCAACCCGGCTACTTCGAATCTTGAAAAGATTCTCATGAAACACTGGCACCTCATAACTGAGAACAACAAACTCGCTCAAATATTTAGGAGTTACATACGGTAAAGGTCGAGTGACAAAATTACAAAATTATGGTTTACATGGAAATCGCAGTGTTAGACCAGTGTTGTTGCAGTGTTAGACCAGTGTTGTTGTGGTAGCTCCTGGTAGATGGGTCCGGAAACTTTCCTGAAAGCACAAACAGCAGTGTCTGAGGCTCTTGGCCGACAACGCCTTAACACTGTAGTATCTTGTGTAATTGAGGCTTCTACGAAGCGTGAATTAAAGGCAGAAATCCTCAAAACAGGCGGATAACCGATCGAGTGGCTAGAACAAAGAAGATGAGTTTCTGAAGACAATATCGTATTTCAGCGGCCAAATAAGTTGTAAGTCTCTTTCAAAAACAAAACAACACTTCAAATGTGACTCTTTTTTTCAGAAATCAAGTGCATACTTTTGTAACTCAGTTACCAAATTTGGCCCTTGCGTGATGCATTTAAAAATAGGTTTTCATATGTGGTATTTAGTAAATTTTAAGCCAATCGCAAAATTATTGTTTGTGTCACTTTGTTTGTTTTAACTTTTAGTTGTAAAACGTCGATCCAGAACAGTATTGTGCAGCGCACAATGAATTCTTTTCTTAAAAATAATGTGTAAAATATTGTTTTGAGCAATTGACGATAAAATTTATATCTTTGCGCCGATGTCTAATATCCTCTGTTTATTTACTAATTATATAATGCAACAAAACGAAGTACCTTGAGTAACGAATCTTCACCGATTAGGAAGTTAAAAATACTTAGAGCAACGAAGAGATGAGTAACTTTTGACTAACTTGGAAGCGTGGTCAAACATGTCCTGAGGGCTTTGCATTTCTTTTCCATCGAAACTAAAACTAAAAGGAAAGTAACAAATGAAATTTTTAAGATCTGTACGGCGCTTTACCCGGCAAAACATTTCTCCCATAACTTAATCACACTTGGGCGACGATTGACGGTTGTGCCAGTGACGATATCAGGTGCTATTGCTCTTTGGACATGTAGATCATTAAGTTGACGTTATCTACCAAAACATGTCTACCTTTTCAATGCCAACCCTACAGTTTTTAAGGTTTACCTAAGAAACGTTTTTGACGAAGGGAATCGCATGCATTCGCGGTCTTTATCAATGCCCCGTTGTCTCGTCATTGTACCGGTGAAGGTAGCAGGCTAAGAGCCTATGAGAGAGACGTCAGAAAGTCTTACGCCTTTTATTTGGCGTTTATAATTTGTACATTTTCCCCTTGGTTTGTACTTCAATTTTTTTGAATAGAATCCCTGAAACTGTTTTATGTTATCCATTGAATATATCGAATACGGGTAGTCAGGAGTTGACATATTATAAGTTAAACGGTTTGTCACTGACTCTTTTTGGGTTTGGTTTGGGTTTGGTAAACCCAAAAAGAGTCAGTGACAAACCGTTTAACTTATAATATCCATTGAATATATTTGATTTTTGTCTCCAGTTTCTTTAGACTCCGGTTGTGTTTGTTTTTTTTTTCAATAGACCATATCGTATTCTCGGCTTTGGACTCGAACTAGGTTGCACCTGACGCTTAGGCGAGTAATCTTTCTAATGCGAATGACGTTAAGGTGTTTTTAGTGATATTCCCCCGCATGAGCCTCCAGTTAGAAGCTAGCAGCAGCCTGATATCGAGAACACGAACATGACCTATTTTGTACTTAAGGCTTGTTGTTGCCTTTGTTTATCTCGACATATCAAGAGATATCAACTGCGATTGAGGAAATCTGTTTTGTTTGCTTGAAATGACCAAGATGTTTACGTTCCCTTTGCATCATTTTGGAATGACAAACAACAAGGGAATATTTATTCTTCAAGGTGTAAAAGAGAGGCACCAGAAACAATTTCATGAACTTACTTTTATTGATATTTGAAATTTTCCATATGTTGTTTCGTTCGTTGCGATTTTCTTAATATTGTCTTTACTTTGAGCATTTATTGTGACATCACTGACGCTGCCGTTGCCGTTGATTTGGTTCTGTTTTGCAAACATCTTTTGCGACAACGCATAGGTCCCTGATATTCTTCTCTTCTTCTCCAACCTCTGAAAATCGATACAAATAGAACATAAGCTGTCTCATTAGGTCTCTAACAGTTGTCATTACCTTCTTTGATGAATCGATGCTGGCAGTCTTTTTCAGTTAAAGCCACAAGCATTTAAATGCACCCTCAAGTTTAGCTTAAGTGTCATCAAAGAAATGGCCTGTTATGGGTAAACAACTGATGGTCATTTTCGTGACGCAAAAGGCTACGATAGCAACAGCATAACCCGTTAATAGCATTTAGCTTTAAGTGTTTTTGACTTTAAGTGCTTATCAAATTGTAGTTAGGATGTTGGGACATCAACCATGTTGCGGATAAGAGAAAGAAAACCAATATTAAAGCCCTGCTGTCCATTTGCGATAAGCGAGTGAGACACGGGAATGTATGACTCTAGGAAGAAAGGTTGACTCATGAATGTCTTCAGTCGCAGACGTCTACTCTGCAACTAAATTTAAAGCAAAGTTTGTGCCCATCATTCGTTGCAGGAACTGTAATGTTTCGTGACTTGCTATTTGCTATGATATGACTATGCAGCTTTTCTATTGTGTAGATCCTTGCAGACGCCTACGACCACGCAGGAGATTAAATTTATCGCGTAAAACAAAGGCAGACGTCTACACGAAGGCTACTGAGTAAAGCAGCTTTGCCGAATGAACGCATTGAATATTTTATTTTCAATTTCTTAAGTTTTCACTCTAAACAAGGGTGCTTTTTAAACTCTTGGACGTCAATTTTTTTTGCTCCAAAAAGACTACGCAGTCATTAATCTGCTGTCTGCACACACTTATTTTCATTCAGTTTTGTCTTTTAACGGGTGGAGAATATTACTTCAACAAAGAAAAAGATGGTTTAAAGCAGTTTGCCAAATTGTCCTCGGATGATTATCATTCGTGATTGTTTAACGGTGCCTTTGACTGTACAGCTTGTCTTCACTGTGTGATAAAATAAAACATCCCAGTTTCATCAACTTCATAAGCATCTGTTACAGGTTTGAAAGTTAAAATTGAAAGACAGGACACACGCACAATGACTATTTTCCCGTTTACTCTTAAGGCCTCTCTGTTTTAAGAATCTGTTGCATCATATATAACTGCACGATTAAAGAAATGGTGGATGCAGCTTGAAACACATCGCTCTAGTTTTAAATATTGTTAGCTTGTGAGAGACGTTTCTTTCTCAGCACCGAGGAAGGGCAAGGCCCGAAATGACTGCTATCACAATTTCGCACTATTATCACTATTTCAAAACTTTTTAACCGTTTACTTGTGCCACGCAATAACTAATCATTTTGGATCACTAATATTTATTTTAGTCGTTTCTTATATTCTAGTATGGATTTTCGGCAGAAGATGGTGGACCGTATTATCGGCATTTTACGGATACTGGGAATAGCGGTGAAAAAAAATCCTTTCAGCAGTCTATGGGTGTTTGCAAACTTTAATGATATATTCTGATTATCATTCCAAGAAGTTTAATATTACAAATAAGATTATTTAAGGTGTTTTGCACTTTTTGTCGTTAAGTTCAACTGTTTCTTTTAAAATTCAGGCCTTGTGTCGAATTCTTCTTACTCTTTTACAAGCGCTAACCACTGCGTCACACATGTCCCGCATGATCCTTGCACGGTTTGGCATCTAAAAAATTGAACAATCATGGTGAGTTAGCCGACGGGTTAGCCTGTTTGAGGACTTTACGGAGTTGACTTCTTATATAAAAGAAATTTAAATGATACGATTTCATTGCCATATATTTGATATGTTGAAAAGTAAAAACATTGTAAGACTTGTAAGCTCACTCGCAGGAAATAAAACAACAAAAAATGTGAACCCTTATTTGAAAGTTAAAAAATATTTCATTACCAAGATAGCTGATCGCTTTCCATCGGGCCTGCAATTATAACATATATTCAAAACTGCGTCTGTTCTAGGAACTATGACACAGGCTACGAAGAAAAGAAAAATAAGCAATGTACACGTCTTGCTGTGCATAACGGATAGCGAACTGTGTTTCTAGCTGTTCTAGCGCCAGTTAGTCAGATGTCCAAAGAGGGTGTCCAAATATAACTGATTAATCTCACCCTCACTGCAACGTGGGAGTTGACAATGTGTTTTTTTGGAAGAGGTGACGACCTCAAGAAGCTCTTGTGACAGAAGAGTTAAATGTATGATTGAGTGGCGATTGTTATGAAATAGTCAGTTGAAATAATGCAGGAGCCAAAGCCGAATAGACTTTTAAAATGATCATGCCATATGTGTGTCGCTTTCGGAAAATGAGCAGAATAAATGTTCTGTTTCTCTTTTGACACATGGCGTTCATCAGCTTACAATGTCGTTTAGAATTTTATGGTAGTTGTAGTGTTTCTTCAATTTCTGTCAACAAACCGATAGCTCGATTATTTCTGGACCCCTAAAAATAAAGTTGGTACGTTATAAAGTGGAGATAAAATGGCGCAAGATACCTTTTGTTTCAAGATTTGTGACTGTAAAATGAATTCAGTTCCTGCGATTACAAGCATGTATATGTGTTCTGAAGGTAAACTCTGAATTTTCTATCCGCGTACGCTTTGCCACTGACATGAGAAAATCTTCTCACGACATCTGTTCATTCAAAAAAAAAAACAAAAGAGGATCTAAAGCAAATGTTAGAGAATTAACGCATAGTATAACGACAGCCTGGAATATAACGTTAGGAAAAAGACATGAAAACAAAAAATTTTAAACGAAAAACACATTAATCGGGAAGTGCGTTAGATATCTTCGAATATTTCCAAAATTTTTCAAAAAAGAAAACGACGTGATATGACAAGATTCAGTATTTTGTTAAGAGTTCGAAACAGGACGTTCAAAAACTTCCATTAATGGATCATGAAACTATGAAATGCCAAATAAGTGGAAAAGAATTTCACTTTAATCTTGGTACACGTACTCTCTATTTTCTTTAAGTCGTTTTACCACGGAAGACGCTTGTGTGACTGCTTAACAACCAGAAGACGCAATTTTTTTGTCAAGATGTAAAAATACCAAGAATAAGTACTCGAATCTAAGCGTCTCTGCCTCTCTCTTAACATTATTTTAGAACTATTGGGTTTATGTTAATTAATGGTGGGTTTTAAGAGCTTTTGCTTTTACTGGTCACAGAACAAAGGTACAAAATGTTTCAAAGACTGTGCAATCTGTATAAAAGAAAACTCATTGGAAATAAAACTAAAAATAAAAATATTGCTACGTTATTAATTTGGTACCTTTTCTTCTCTTTTAGTCTCGTGCAGCCGAATTAGATAATGAAAACGTTTCCATAAATGTTAATTATTGCTTATCAAGGGCATGTACACACCTTCCTGTTTTCGTATTTTGGACTCGGCGAATAGCTCTATTGATCTTAAACTTAAAGAAGCCTTTTATGTAAGTAAGAATAAACCTGACCTTAACAAACAATTACACCATTTCAACACTTTTTTAACTCTGTAATTTCCGGTTCACTGTATTGTAACACATTACGTAATATTGTAAATAATTTATTCATATTTTGTATTATATAACTGTATCACGTTCTTGTTATTCACTATTAAACTGAAGAT
>OMLO01002279.1_pt1 | contig 15408 bp, 12 predicted proteins | sample 1674811 | NCBI WGS metagenome assembly OMLO01 (sample SAMN06265003, study PRJEB25207) | coral metagenome | isolation source: Coral host | place: Mexico:La Bocana,Puerto Morelos, Mexico | collected 2008-11-13 | reverse complement strand
TTGTCCCAGCCAGAGCCTTTGTAAAAGAGTCAACTGTGGAAAGGTCTTGTAGTCAAAAACAAACAAAACAAAGCAACAAACCCCCCCAAACAACCACAAACAGAACACCAAATCCGCAAGACCGATCAAAACGTGAGACAGTGAAACGTGCTCCAGCTCTCATTTCTTCGTCAACAAAATTCGCCCCGGCTATCATCTTCAGCAGCATGTAGTCAATAATGCAAGTGTACACGGGTGTCTCTGTGTCCTGCTTTCTTCTCTTGGTTCCTCGACTATATACTTCCTGACAATCCCTCTTGTAGCACAGTGGAAGCAACTCTTCCTCGTGGCGCACCTGTTTGAAAAACGACCAAGCACTTCCACCTCAGCAGGAAAGAGTAATGGCGGACCAGACTGTCGCAACTGCGCAAAGAGATTCCATTCGTCAGTCCACAATTGCCAGACTTCAGTAGCTGTAGCCTCGCGCACTTCATCCTTCATGTTCTCACCTGGCCTGTTGGACCGATTGTTAAATTGCCACTCTTCCCTGTCAGCAGCAGTGTAGTGCCAGGCCCTAAGGCCTTAAGATGCTGATGTAACAGTTCCCAATTAGGGTAAAGGTGCCCCACATACTGGGCACCTGAGACTTGTTCCGAATATCGTGGAGGTCATGGCCAGTCACCTTTCTCATGTTGCCAGCCAATCACAGACATGTCAGACCACACCGTTGGCAATGCCACCAAAAAATCTCCAGTTCCCAGATTGCAGTTGCAGCCCTGTCGCCTTCCAACTGGATCTGCCACCAAAAACTCAAGTTCCCAGATTGCAGTTGTGGCCCTGTCGCCTTCCAACTGGGCCTGCCCCCCAAAATCTCAAGTTCCCAGATTGCAGTTGTGGCCCTGTCGCCTTCCAACTGGGCCTACCACCAAAAATCTCGAGTTCCCAGATTGCAGTTGTAGCCCTGTCGCCTTCCAACTGGGCCTACCCCCCAATAATCTCAAGTTCCCAGACTGCAGTTGTAGCCCTGTCGCCTTCCAACTGAGCCTGCTGTTCGGACCTTCCTTACGTGTGCTTTCTGGTTGCGCGCTATTCATGCCTGTTTGCCCTTTCTGCCATTGAATTTTTCAAGATCCGCGTCGATGCTAACGGATGGAAAAGTTTGTTTACAATTTGTCTTGCTGTGGCTGCGATCTGTTGTTTTTGTGGATGACGGAATAAGTTTATGATACAATTGTCCAATTGTCGTCGATGACAGGTTCATAGCGGGTTGTATTGAGACGAAGGGAGCCAGAGCTGGTCCAGTCGATTCAGTTGAAGATGCTTTTCACTTGCCATCATGTCACGCTGACAACTTCTTACATGTTGTTGGTACCTTCAAGTTGGACTTCAATTGACTTAGTATCTTTATTTGACCGCTTCGATGCTGTATGGCGGGTAAATTGTACAACCTTGTCTGAGGACGTATGGACATATGGACGAGTTGTGCTTAATTGGTGTCTCCTTATTTTGCAGGTATAACTTGCTGGATGGCTTGCAGTTTGGAGGTTGTGATCATTGCTACATAGGTTTCCATTGAGTTTGAACAAGATGTCAATCTGCAAAGTCTTGACGTGTTTGCATAATTTACATCTGCTATGCAATGTTTCCTGGGTTGGTCAATCCAACAAGCACTCAACGAAGTGGCTTGGTCGCTGTTTGTTTACTTTATATTTCAGGTGTTGGCTCATGATTGGCATGCATGATTTGATTTAAGCTGTATGATGCATAGCTGAATATTCGGACTGGACATCTGTGGATTTCGGTCTACATACAGTTATATGCAATTATCTACGATTGATTCTGGTTTGATGGTCCTCTAGGAGGATAGTCAAAAGAGAATCATCCCGCAGCACTCTCTTTTATTTTCACTATTTGGAGCGTGGTGCAACGGTGGCTTCATATACAGTCTTTTGGTCAGACTTCACAAACTGCCACTTTTTATGTGGAACATCGCAGTAAGTTGGAATCTTTTTACAGTCTGGGTTTTTCCACAGGTTTCATCTTGCTGATGATGTGATAATTTTTGCTCGGTTTTGGTGGCCGTTTCTACATCCACATTTACTTGGAACTTGCCTGCCGAACGTGGCTGACAATTTGGTCTACAACGATTGCTATTTCATGTTTTACTGGGGGACTTTCGATCCTACTCAGGTCGGCAAGTATTCCCTTGATTCGGATCTTTTGCTGCATTCGTGATGACATATTTCAATGCTCTGAAGGTTCGTACGATCAGGCTGGATCGATTACTCCGTGTTAACGCGATCACGGCTCTGATCGATTCTTCTTGCTCGTATCGGTAGTCGGGTAGTCTGATTTTCCGTTTCGGGTTTTCTGACCCCTTGTTTCAGTCGTTTTGGCGATGAGTGGTTTTGATTTTACTGCTTTTATCTTTTCTCTGGTGAGATGCAGTTGCAGAGTTTGAAGTGCAGGGTTTTCTTGGACTTTTTCTAGTCCGGATGCCCCTGTTTTATTTGGTGGCTCCTGCCACCCCCATTGCTTCTAAGCCCGTGCAATGCACCGACTTAGTGGATGCCTCGGAGTCTCGAAAAAAAGGGAAGAGTACCCTCGAGGCAATCCAAATAGCGCTGGGCAATTCCTCCAAGCTCATGCGCCTGAATATATTTGGTTTGGCCTCTCAAGGCAAGGGGACGATTGATAAGTTTCCGCCGGAAGGCTTTCGACTCCTTGTTTTGTTGCAATCCTCCTGTCGTCTGACAGTGATCACCAGACCAAGCCTCGAGGCAGGTAGCAGGCGTTCTTGCTATGGAAGCCTCCGCAGATGAGTGTGCTGTGCCCATTCATTGCTGCATGACCCATGACCTCAGATAGATGAGTTGCAGTGTCCACTCATTCAGCATCATGTGAATCTTTGCACCGTCGGCTCATAGATAAACCATGTTTATTCCTGACAACATGCAGACATGGAAACAGGGGTTGTGCACAATTACACAGTGATGTTTGTTTTCCATCTAGGGATTTTGCATCGCAAGTGTGTTCAGGTGGCCGTAGGGATTTTGCATCGCAAGTGTGGTCATGTGGCCGTAGGGATTTTGCATCGAATCCTTGAATCTACCACATGGTCGCAAAGGAAGTGTTGAAGTTGAAACACTTTTCATTTCGAATATCATAGGCTGAATTAGGAAACATGGCTGTTGACTCGGAGGCTTCCTTTAAGTCGCGAGTGTTGGAGCTAGGCATCTCCGAGGCGCACTACAACCTGTTGGCGGCCAGGAACGTCAAGATCTTTGCCGGTTTTGCATTCGTGTCGGCATACCAACCCAATTCGCGAGATGAAAAGCCATTTGTAGATGCTTTGTCAGATTTGGTTGGTGCACCGCCCGGAGACATGTTGCCTGTTTACAGGAGGCTTTTCTATGAAAGCTTTGGCCATTCAGGATCTTACACGCCTGGAGTCTCGAGACAGCCAAGAGCCTAGGAAATTAGCAATGCCTGAAAGGATGGAAAGACTAGGCCGCCTAAAAGCTGCACTTCCAGGCATCACGTTGGATGCTCAGTTAGAGCCTTCTCATGCGTTGCAATGGCAGAAGAGCTGAGTGTGTGTTACATAGATCTTAGCTTGTACACTAGTCGCGAATCAGAGGTAAACATGCCTAAGAAGGAACCTATACTTGAATTTGCAGCAGATGGTTCCATCAAGCTTGCCAAGAAACACAAAGAGGCGTCAGCGGACGTGGCCGGCGAACTCAGAGTGAGGATGTGCATGCAACGTCATTCTTTGGCATTTGGCAAACATTACTTATCAAGTTTTGGAAGAGTTCACAGCGAAGATTTTGGCATGATCACCAGAAAACCTATATCTGGGTTTAGAAGTATCAGTCTAGCTCAAGTCATAGCCGCTGATCAGGCCCTTTGGCAAGTCATTGCTTGGGAGGCAAAATTCTAACAGTAAGCACACCCAAACCGATCGATGCAGACTCTCTTGAAGTGATGTACCACTTGCTGCCATTGAGAGACAACAAACGTACTCATGAAGATGAGTCAGGCAAAGATAAGAAGAGCAAGAAACAGAAGAAGGAGAAGAATGACAAGAAGAATCCAAAGGAGTGCAAAACTGGTAAGGTCGAATTGCCACCAAATGCAAAGAATGATGCAAATCAAAACATCTGTTTTGCGTTCAACAGGATTGCTCAGTTCGTAGTGCCAAGTGTCGACGTGGTTTGCATGTTTTGTTGGAAGGTTGGATGCTTTGGGCGACATGCGTGGCCCGACTGCAATGCCAACAAGTGACAATTAGGAAGCTCAAGTTCTAATTGAGATTTCCCATGAGACTCATATCCCATATATACTTGCATAGTTGTTTGTGTAGATGTGAACAGTTGCATATACTCAGATAGCATGTTGCAGTTTCAGTGGCAAGTCATGAAAAGCATGACCACTGCGCAAGGATGTACTCCGAGGCTTTGTTAGCTCGAGAAAAAGAATTGTGGTAGCGGAGCCCTAGGATCCGTAAAGAGACGGGGAGGGCAAACGCACAAAACAAGAAGTGTACCAAGAAGTGTACCAAGTTTGTTTTCCCCGGGCGCACCCCTCGTTTGCATTTGATTTCGCTGGCATATTACAACCGGTGTCATTTCAGTTTTGCATAGCTTGGTGGTGTTTTCTTTTCGATGGAATCGCAACCTGCATCTCCATCTGGCTCTCCTAGTGCTGGTCAACAAGTCGATGGTATTGAATTAGCACGGAGGATGCTGTTAGCAACAGAAGCAGCATCGAATGCAGCCAATGTGGCTGCCAAGGCTTTAGAAGAACTGAAGTCGTCAAGTGAAAAGGGTGACAGGTCGTGGTATAAACTGATTCAGAAGCCTGGTTCTTTTAACCCCGACACACGTGAGCAGGAGATTAGCCAGTGGAAGGAATGGGCATGGTCTTTCGAACAGTACCTTAGCAACATTGATCCTTTGTTTTCTGAAGACATCAAGAGACTTCGGGAAAATCCTACGAATACAGTAGATATGTCAGTTTCCCATGACGACGAGAAGAAACGTGGTGCTCTTCTCTACTCGTTGCTGGCATCTTTGGTGAAGCAAAGGCCTTTGATGGTGGTCCGATCGGTGCTCAGCAATAATGGCCTGGAAGCATATCGTCAGCTACTTTTGAGCAATGAACCTGTCAATAAGAATCGTGCATTGAGCCTATTGAATGTTATCATGAATTGGCCTCAGTTCAATGGCAAGGAGTCTCTCTTGTCACAGATTCTGCGGCTTGAAAATGCTTTCTATGAGTATGACAAGCTTGGATCCAAACTGGCTGAAGAGCTTCGTACAGCAGTTCTGTTGGGTAGTGTGACTGGACAGCTTAAAGTTTGGCTTCAACTTCAGATTGATGACACGTTTGGCTATGACAGGGTTCGAGAGCTCATCATCTCCTATGAGAGGAGTACTGCAAGATGGACTGAACAGATGGTCCTTGGAACTTCTATGGCAGCCGACACAAGTGCCCCTATGGAAGTCGATCGTATCCAAAAGGGCAAGGGTGCTGGAAAGAAAGGCCAGGGCAAGAAAGGTGAGCAACAGAAAGGTGCTTACAACAATTTCAAAGGACAGTCGAAGGGCGATTTTAAAGGAAAGGGAAAGTCGTATGACAAGGGGAAAGGAAAGACGAAGAATTCAAAATCAAGTGATGGCAAAGGCTATGATCAGAAGGGTCATGGCAAACACTGGTCGGACCATTCCAAAGGAAAGGGTTATGGCCTGGGCAAAGGCCGTGGTGATGGCGGCAAGAGCAATCAACAGTCAATTCAATGTTGGCATTGTGGTGGTAATCACAAAGCTGCTAATTGCTGGAAGGGCAATCATGTGCGTCAAGTTTTGGATGGACAAGAGTCCCAACAACAACAACAGCAGCAACAGCAGTCTACTGGTCCTTCTCAGTCTTCTCAGTCTCAGCATGCGTCATCCTCAGCAGCGCCTTCCACAGCGTCCGCCACGACATATCGTGTGAACCGCGTATCTGCACACAATGATGCACAAGAGTTGGTTTTCGATTTGTGTGGTGCTGATGTTGATTTCTCAGACATGCGTATTTGTGCTTTGAAAACTTCAGATGTGCCGAGTCATTGTGTTGAGACGTTTTGCATTGCCAGTGATTCAGACAGTGATGTTTGCATGCCTGACATGACGTCTTCATCCCTGAAGGACATTGACTATTTATATTCAGATGCTACAGATTGGGTTGCAATGGACAGTGTATGCAACAGTATTTTCTCTTCGTGGTTTGATGTATATGATGTGGTACAATCCTCCTATGTATGCCTTCGAGATGATAGGACGTGGAAGCCTAAGTCAGTTTCTGTGATTTGCCACTCACCTTTTGCATCATGTTTTGATGAGACTTTGGCTTTGCAACATTCAGTGCATCATCCACTTCGTGTTTGCACCATGTCCTTGGAGGATCAGGATGTTGAAATTCTCATCGATTCAGGTTCTGATGCAACTGTCATTCCCTTAGCTTTTGCTGGATGTGGCAAGGCATTGGATGGTAACAGCAGTCTCGTAGATTGTCAAGGAAATCAGTTGCATACATCAGAGTTGCGTGAGTTTTCATTTGTCATGCATACCAACTGTGGCAAGACTGTTCGTTTCAGAGAAGTTGGCCATGTTTCATCCTCAGTTTCATGTCCCATCATTTCGTATGGCAAGTTGTTCAAACGTGGATGGAGAATTGGTGGTACAAATGCATTTCCTGTTTTGGAACATCGAGATTCAAATGTTGCAATCAACATGGCATTCAAGAATGAGTCTTTTGTCTTGCAGGGCTGTATCAGACGTCTTCAGCAGGTCAATGCCGTTCGAGTGCATGTTCCTCAGAGATGGCAGCAACTCATGATGGGATGGTATTTCACTGACAGTGATTTTCCTATGTGTCGAAGTGCTGGTGAGTGTTTCATTGATCCATCTGATCATTTCAGCATTGATGACTATCCATTTCGAACTACAATTGCATTGAGACAAGACAACTGGGAAGTTGTTGAATCATGCAAGAGATTCAGCCACATTGCTGACAAGAGGGCACGGCTTGGAGCTCAAGGTGCATTGACGATTTTGTCAAAGGAATGGTTTGATTTGGAAGAGTATGGCATAACAACTGTTGGATCACAGACTTCAGTGCCTGCTGCAACTGTTTCTGAAGGGAGGACTTCTACTAGGTCATCTTCGTCAAGACCTCAAGAACCTCGTGCTTTGGATTTGCTGTCCCCTTCTCAGCATGTTGCAGTACCTGCAGAAACAATTCCTGAAGACACAGTTCCTGAAGTCGACATGCATTATAGTGAGCCTTCTCAGATGAGTAGCCAACCTCAACAGCAAGTGGCGCCCGATTCAGTACAACAGAATGTTGGTGATGGACGTGCAGGTGAGGTGATTCTCCTCCCTGCTGGTGCTCAGGAAGTTGCATTGGTACCTGATAGATCAGGTATTTCAGTGAATGGAGTGCAGCTGACAGTTTCCTCTCCAATCAGGTCACTTCGTGCTGCTTGTGCTTATTTGGGTATTTCGACATCAGGTGGTAAAGCAAAACTTTATGACAGGATTCTTTCATTCTATGATGAGCAGCAGTTGGCATTTGCGCAAGAGATCAAGGCCAATCTCGGCCCCTCAATTTCTACACGTGAGCAAAGGTTGATTGAACCTCCAACTCCTGCTGAACGTCGAGAACACGAGTTGACCCACCAACCATACCAGGAATGGTGTGAGGCGTGCGTTGCAGCACGTGCAAGGCCTGATGCTCACAGGACTGATGTGCATAAGGTTGTTGACAAAGCAATTACGTCTCTGTCTTTCGACCTTTCATATACAGGAAAGGAGTTTGATCCTACAGGCAAACCAAAGTTGGTCGACGTCGAAGAATCTTGGAAGGAAAAGCTGATTGTTCTCAATGGGCACGATGCTCATACAGGTGCTGTTTTCTCACTGCCCCTTCAGCGGAAGGGTGACACAAAGTATATGGCACGTGAGCTCAGCAGATTTGCTATGAGCCTTGGTATTGGTGAGTTGCAGCTTTATTGTGACAATGAACCAACAATGCTGCAAGTTCTTGCTTTGACACAACGTGCATTGATGGGATGTGGTTTGAAGGTTACAACCAGTACAAGCAAACCACAGGATCATGGGTCGAACGCCTTGGTGGAACAGACTGTCCATCGAGTTAGGCAGATGGCTATGACCTTAATCTTTCAGCTTGAATCTGATTTGGGTTATGTTTTGCCTATTCTGCACCCTCTGTGCAGTTGGGCTTTCAGACATGCGGCTTGGATACTGAATCGTTTTGTTCCACGAGGCGGCCAGACACCACACTTTCTAATCCATGGTGTGGAATTCAATGGCAAGTGCTGCAAGTTTGGCGAAACGGTGATGGCATATGTTGCCAATGATTTCAAGCAGAAAGGAACAGCCAAGTGGGTGCCTATGATTTTTGTAGGCATTTCAGACAACAAACAGTACATTGTGCTCCATGGCAGGACTATGCGTTTGACACGTTCGATTAGACGTATTTTTCCTGATGCATCACAACACTTGGCGGCTTATCAACAAGTTTTGGTTTGCAGTTGGATGTGTGAAGGTGTTGTGGGCACCAAGCTGAAACCTAGCACGGCTAAGCATTTGCGTGCAGACACAGGTCAGGATTTGGACCTTGAAGATGAAGCTGCGCTTGAGCCTGAAGACATGGTGGGTTTCGATCTTCCTGATGAAACTCTCCTATCAGTGTTGGCCCCTTCTGTGCAAACATCTTCTCATGTGTCAGGTGGCATTGTTCCGAGTGGTGCTGTTACGACGCAGTTTCAACCTCCAGATAACACTGCAACTGGAGTTACTCCAGAGAACACTGCAACTGGAGTTACAGACGCTTCAATAGCCACACCCTCGGTTACAGTGCACGAAGGATTCGAAGAGCCTTCAGCAAAACGACAGAAGATGACAGTTAGCGCAATTGGGCAGTTTCGATATCCACATGTTGATGACACAGATGCAACACAGGGTGTCGATTTTGATTTCGAAGTTTTCTCTGAAGATCCCATTGACGAACCAGAGGATGCTCACGACGCTGAGTATCAAATAGGTGGGGACGATGAAGAGCAGTTGTGGTGGCCCCTCACAGCAGAAGAACCAGACTTGGATGCAACAACCCTTGACAGCTTAGATGCCATTGCGGATCGTGTTGAAGTGTCGAGACTTCAGGCTATGGATGTTCTGGTAAATGAACACGATTTGGCTGATGACGTGAAGCTTGGTGGAGACCTCACAGCAAAATTTGTGAGGACATGGAGAAAGAAGATCAAAAGTGGTGAGGAATGCTGGTATAGGCGATCCCGCCTGGTTGCACGTGAGTTCAACAGGTTGTGTGTCAGGGATGACCTCTATTCCCCTGCATCCAACCACATAGTAGAACGTTTGGTGCCTGCATTGTGTATGTCGAATTCATTTTCAACCAAGCATGTGTTGGGAGCCCTCGACATCTCTGATGCCTATTTGCAGGTCCCTCAGGAAGTGCCAAGACGTATTTCAATTCTTGATGGTGGCATTCATTCTGGTTTGGTGATCAACAAATGTCTGCCGGGGCAGCGAGATGGTAGTCGAAGATGGTTCGATCACTTTTCTGCTTTTCTCATTTCGAAGTTGAACTTGTCCCCCTGCTTGGAACAACCAGCATTGTTCAAAGTTCCTCAAGCAGATGGTGGTGGTGCACTTTTGATGCATGTTGATGATGTTCTCTTCTCATTGAAGGAGGAGTACTTGCTGCAGAAGTTTATGCCTGTAATCCGAGAGACGTTCAAGGCAGCTATGGGCTATGCACCAAGGACTGGAGGGTCATTTTCATTTTTGAAGCGATTGCATGTTCTTGAAGCTGATTACAAACAGTTGCACATTTATGCGGAAAACAAACATATCAAGCAGTCATATGATTTGTATGCACGCCACAGCAAACCTCCGCAAGTGCACGCAACGCCAGCAGCTTCTCATGTTTTCTCGTCCAAAGATTTGTCTGATCCTCTCGAGTCTTCCTTGATTCCTATCTTTCGTTCCATTCTCGGTGCATTGCTTTACATAAGCCATGAAAGATGTGATATTCAATTCACAACCAAATGTTTGGCTTCGTATTTGAAGGCCCCAACCAAGAACAGCTGGCAGTATTTGGGTCGGTTGTTGGGGTACTTGAAAGGCACGGCAGATTATGGAGTTTGCATGAATAACACAAATATTGGTGTCAGTTTGTTTGAGAAACTGAATGGTTCCATTGAGAGTGAAAGTGGCACGTGCTTGATTGAGAGTTTTACAGATGCAGACTGGCAAGGTGGAGGCAATGCTAAGTCAACCAGTTCAGGTTGCCATTTTGTCAACGGGCTTTTGGTCCATACGAGCAGCCGCACACAGCACGTCATAAGCCTCAGTAGCACAGAATCCGAATTCTATGCCACCACCTCAGGAGCCATAGATACCATTTACTTGAAGCACATCACTGAGTTCTTAACAGAGAAACCTGCAATTGCAAATGTTTTGACTGATAACAGTGCAAGTCGTCAGATTTCATGCAAACTTGGAACCTCACGTTTGAGACACGTCAATGGACGTTTGCTCTGGATTCAGTCAAAGGTTCGTGACAACATTCTGAAGATGGTTCAGGTTGGCACAACTTGGAACCCCGCTGACATTGGCACTAAGAACCTGCCAAGAGACCGACATGTGATGCTTCTTTTCATGCTTGGTATTGTTGATAGTGGTAATCCAGTTGGTGAATCGATTTATCTCGCACAAAAGCAGCAGGAATTTAACAAGAGATCAATTCGTTCCATCAAAAGCATGTTTGTGAGTAGTGATTCAACAGGCATGGTTTTTCCCCATGGCACAGCACAACAGGGTTTGATGGCTAAGCAGATATTGAGGATTGCCGTAGCTCAAACAGCTATAGCCTTGAGTCAGGCTATGGACGTCAATGAGCCCAACACGCAGCCACTGGAGCAGATGAGTGCATTTGGGTATTTTGCAACGTTTGTATTTCTCTTTATGGGTTTTGCAACAGCCATATTTATCCTTTGCTATGTATGCTTTATGTTGCCAGAGCCTGAACCTGAAAGCTCTGATGTGGAAGATGGAAACAGTGATGCCGCACGGCGTCAACGATACAGGTGGGTGCCTCTTGATGAGGCCAGTGACCCAGAGCTATGGCAAGAAGTTAGACACCATGAGTCTAGCAGTGAGGACAACATGGATGGATCAGCAGTTTCTCAGCAGTCACCTCAAGCTGGGCATGATGATAGGATTCCTTTACGTCCCAATGTGGTGAGATGCTATTCCTTGTTGTCTGCAAGCTTCACAAGGTTGAAGCAGTTGATGATGCGTGATCCTCGTCAACGAGGTCGATGTTTTGCAGTTTTGTATCAACTGCAGCAGGTTTTCTTTGCAGTCCGAACTCCAACAATTACAGCTTGCTTCACCAGATGATGGCTTCTATTTCACAGATGGAAGAGGTAGCCAAGATGCAGGTGTCAAGCAGCTTTGAGATTGATGACATGGAAACCGTGATCAATGAGCTTGACCGTGATTTTGCCATGCAAGCAGATGTTCCTACAGACAGTGAGTTGGATGGCTCTTTGCTGTATCAAGGTGATATGCCTGAGCCCCATGAGCAATTGAGTCCAGAGAGCATTGCAGGTGGGATGATACGGCGCCTTTCCAGGCGTATTTACTCTGCAGTCGTTTCTGGATCGAAGGTTTTGAGACGATACTATGTGATGAGAGAAATTATGCGTGGAACAGTGCTTGTGTGTCAACGTTCTGAGCGTGACAGGCGACGTGCAATGTCGATGCTGCATGATATCCAGGACTTGTCAGACCACTCGTCAAGCAATGATTCACAAAGAGACCCTATGGAGGACTTCACCAGTGATCTACCTGGTGATGATGGCATGGATCTTTCTGGGACATTTCAGGAAGGTATCTATGATTGCTATGAACGTATCTATGGCCCAGTGGACGATGTCAAAGGTGTCCCATTGAAGTCGTCGACGATTCCTGCCTGCGTCATTATCAATGGACAGATCGTCTATAGCATTCAATTTGATGAGCTTCCGGATGAAGCTCTGCAATATGATGTGGATGGTGATTGGACCTACTACACCTTCCTTGGTCACAGATATCGAGTCAGAAAGTATTTGACAATTGCTGAACTGAATGATGTTGCCCCTTCAAGCAATGCAAGGCCCTGAGAACAGACTTCAGTGTGAGAAAGGATCTCAGGTTTTCATGAATGAAATGGCTTGTGAGAAACGAGGCAAGGGCAGATGAGAGTTAACTTGATCTCTCATTGCCGTTTTCACGTTTGCATGGTTGCACAGAGTAAACCTGATCTTTGTGAAACGTCTCACGCCTTTTGTTTCAGATAGCTCAGTACTTGGGTCCAAGTGTGACAGCTGGTATGAGCTAAAGCAGGCTTGGTGCTTGGACCCATGAGTGATAGCTGGCACAAGTCAAATCAAAGTGGCCGACGCGTTAGTGGCTTTGATGAAGTCACCGCTTTTGGAAAATGGATTTCTATTTCATGTTTGGTTGCTTGTCGTTTTGCTTCCAATACAAGAAATCCAAGTTGAATTGCAACCTAAAAGGACTTGCAATCCAAGGTGGGGTAATCGAGATTTCTCATGAGACTCATATCCCATATACATGCTGGTATGGTTGCTTGTGTAGATGTGTGGATAGGCGTATAGTTGCACATACTCAGATGGCATGTCTCAGTTTCAGTTGCAAGTCATGAATAGCATGACCCCTGCGCAAGGATGATGCGCCGAGGCTTTAATAGCTCGAGAAAAAGAATTGGATGCTGTGGGGACACCTGTTGTCTTCAGTGAAGCTCATGGTATACATTGACAATGATGGTGCAAAATTTTCTTTGGTCAAGGGGTACTCGAAGTCTGCTGCTATAACTTCTATTTGCGCAGCAGCTGCTGTGCTCTTGGATCTCCGCTGCATTCTCCCATGGTGTTGTCGAGTACCTTCAAGTTCGAACATAGCAGATTACCCACCTCGTTTGACTCACCATCCTTCACTCGAGGACACTAAGGAACTTCTGACAGCAGATGTTCAGGTCGTGTTTGAGAAATGTCTCAAACTTCTATCAGAAGTGGACTCGCCACAAGAAACATGGGTGGGGGCCGCCCGCTTCGGCTTGACCTTCCCACCTTCGTGACAAAAAGTGTGCGAGTGCATTCAAGAAATTTTTGTTGCATTTCAGTTTGGCGTCGCCGTAACGTTTATGGGCAAACTGTGTATTTATATTATATATATGCTTTTAAGCGAACGCGCTTACAGAATTTGTCTTGAGGTTGTTTCAACCTTCCTTTTGCTTTCCTTTGCGTGTTGGTACGTTTTCTACCTTGGGAAATAAATGTAGATATAATTACGTTTGAGATAGATTCAAATTATACATATTTTAAACTTGTGTGAGACAAACTTCCAATATATGAACGTATCTTTGTCCTGTTGGTGCGGGAAACTTTTAAAGATGACGCAGTCAAAGCGCATACTGCTGACGAAAGCGATGCTGGAGGACATTGGTTACAAGGACATGAAATGTCTGGACCTTCATGAACATGACAGAGGTGACATTTTCAAAGCACAATACAAGCCAGTAGCCATGACCTTGGAGCAATTGCAAAGGGACCCACAAAAGGTGCAACGAGCGCATTTTGATGTTAACGGTGTCTGCTGGGAGTGGAGATCTTGATCGACAGTTGCTGGAGGAAACGCGTGAGAACCCATTGGTTCAAGGGGCAAAGACGAGGATGACTGATGATTTCAGCCAGTGGAGTCAACGATAGCTGCTCGACTTTCAACAAAATCGATTTGCACGTACTTGACACCTTTTCTTCTGTGCTTCGCAGGTACTTTCAATGCTGTTCGAATGGTAGGCAATCTGGGGAACTTGAAGGGAAAACGTATGACCTTAAGAGTGCGGACAGGCAAGCGCCTATCAAGAGTGAGCATTTGAACTTCAGTTGTTTCAGCGTTTACATTTGGAGATTGGTAATGCCCAGATCTATAGACGGAAGACGCTGCCCTTTTGGTGCAATCCATAGCCATAGCCTTTACAGGTTTCTTCGATTGTCGCGGATGCTTGATTACATTGCTGTCCAGGGACTTCATTTGCTGGCCGCAATCACAAACTTTTATGATGACTTCATTTTGACGAGTCCTCCAAGCCTGAAAGGATTTGCACAGAACAGTATGGAGTTGGTTTTCATGCTCACTGGTTGGGAGTTTGTCGATCAGGCAAGAAGGCCACGCAATTCGATGTGGTTTGTCGGGCACTAGGCGTGCAGTTTGACTGAACACGGAGACAAAGCGAGAAGGAAGCGTTCACACTTGTGTGAGAGCTCTATCTTCAGGACAAACAGCGGAGCGTTCTCCAAAATGAGAACATTGTCTTTGTAAACGCATTGTCGTAAAATTGTTGCCGGTTCGTTTTGTAAAAGATGGTCTCTCCCTCTTGGGGAATTGTTTCGTGTACGTTTAGCCTCGCGTAAATTATTGCGTACGTTGCGTCGTGCCTCTATTGTTCGTGGAGAAGTGTAGCGATCGGATTGTTATTGTTCTTGTTTGTCAGTTGTGCAGTTGCAGTTGTACTTGTCATGTGACTTGTTGAGACTTAACTTGAACTATGATGTTTGGCATCTCGTGTCTAAGAAATTCGGAATGGTACATATGTATATGTGTACGTGTTGTGAATAAAAAGTGTTGGACAACTCCTTTTTAAATTTGGGAGAAAAGAGTTGACTTTTTGTTCTCAAAAAAAGTTGTCACTCAAGGTGGGGCGGTGCCAATAAAATTTTGGCCACCCCCCCCCGTCTACCCGTTGGTCGTCTCACATTGTGGGGGTGATATGGTGAAACATGTATCAAGAGTTGATGAGATGTTCTCATCATTGCCCATTGTGCTTGTCGCTTTGTGGTACATTTTGTATCATTGTTGGTTTGGTGTTTGCGTAGCACCATTGTGGAGTGAAGCTCCATTGTGAAGAGTGACTTCCCTGCTGGCCTCTGGCCACATACCAAATAACTAGATGGAAAAACAAAAGAATATTTTAGTGCGCCAACTGAATTGCAAGAGTCCGTCGTCGTTTCTTTGTTCATGTGCGATGGCATATGTGCATCTTTATCTATATAAATAAAGATGGAATTAATATAACATTGAGTGACTTCCTTTGTATGGACGCAATGTATTATATGATGCGGCTCCTATATCGATTGTAACCTTTGAGAATTTGTCTTAAAGATGAGCTTTCGAACATGATTGCAGAGGCGATTGACAAGGGTTCTTCAGATAAAGGAAAGGAGGTTTACGACTTTGAGTATGCGTATGGCCGACCTCGGGATTGGACCCT
>OMLO01002278.1_pt1 | contig 15413 bp, 6 predicted proteins | sample 1674811 | NCBI WGS metagenome assembly OMLO01 (sample SAMN06265003, study PRJEB25207) | coral metagenome | isolation source: Coral host | place: Mexico:La Bocana,Puerto Morelos, Mexico | collected 2008-11-13 | reverse complement strand
TAAAACAACTATTCACCTCAGTGTCGGTGAATAGTGGTGGATATTTACCTCCACTTCAGTGAATAGTTGTTAACTATTCGCTGTTCGCTATTCGCGACTATTCGCTGTTCGCTGTTCGCGACTATTCGCTATTCGCTATTCGGGTTTTCCAGACACCCGACTCACACCGCGCAAATATCTCAACCTCATTCCCATGGTCTTTCCAAGATGGCGAACGCGGCGAAGAAACATCCTTCTTGTGGAAATGAAGAAAACTCAAAAGAGATTTTTTACTAATATATAATTTTCTGATCAAAAACCTAAAAGCGTTTAAGTCTTTCCCGTATACTTGATTCTAACAAATATACGTTATTATTCTGCAAACTGATGAGAAAACCTCACACGAATGGCCACACCCACGATAGACCTGGGAATTGCCGGAAGATAAAATCTCCGACCCAATTTGGCAAAATTATTTTCGAATTGCAGCATTTTAATCAGCCAAAAATAGCTTTTATCAGCTAGGAAAACAGCGGGAGAAATCCACACGCCTCCTGTATTTAGTCCAGTACACCAAAACACGAACTAAAAACTCGCTTCTAGTGCAGTATTTGGCAGAAATTATTACTCCGGCTGGAGGCCAGGAGTTATAAAATGGGCTCGATTTCTTTGTCGACACAAATCTGCATTCTTGCGCAATCTTGTGACATAATCCCAGAGGTCTTTGCTGGCGAGCTTTTCCATGTGAAGGGCTCGTGTCACTGAACTGCATCGTCGTTCAAACTAAAATGGCCGGAGTGAACGTACGACATGCGTCTTGTTCCTCAATATTTTCGCTGTTTAGGTCTCTCTATTTGCGCGTTAAAAATGAAAACCGCATGTGCAAATGAAATAAAAGAACTCTTGTCCCTGTTTTCACAAAGCAGGAGTGCACAAAGTTAGAACAACTGATGGGATGGTCCCCTTCCCATTTGTTTTAGACTAAGAAGTGCTATAGTTGAAACGCAGGCTAGTTTCTGAATTTAGGTCCTAAAATTATAAGGACCATTTTACATCAACACCGGTATGACGACACAAATAGAGGCAGTTTTGCGCAAAGTTCCTTCTCTGTAATGCCAGTTTCAAAAATAGAACCTGTTTGCCTTATTCATCTTCATATCAACCTAAATATTCAGTTTTAACAACGCCGTGCGTCTGTTCAGTAACAGATCACAGATGACGTCTACCCGTGTCACTGATGTTCTTCCCACATTTTGACGTCTTCTGTGATCTATTACTGATACAGACGCACGACAACATGAAATGAGGCTATTTGTTCCACGTGATGAAACAGAAAATTAAGAATGCTCAGATATTTGTCCTTGGACATTAGCTGCTCCTTGAAGTTCACAATTTTCGTCGAGCTTTCCCCTCGAAAACTGTTCGCTTCTCGGAACAGATACTATCCGCAGATATATATCACATTGAGCCAAATTGAGGGTATTGCTTATTTATTCCCGAAGATCATCCGATGGGAATGATAAGCTTTGCTAAGAACAACTAAGCGGACGTTTCCATGAAAAATCAAAGATGAATTTCACTGGGCGCCTTCAGTCTCGTAAGTTGCGGGCATGACCACGATAACAATTTAGATGTGTTTCTTACCATCACCACAACTTAAATAGCTTCTTCAATGAACGGACGACACAGGCAGAGTTCGATTGTGACTGTATTTCCGGCCTGGTTGAGGGACGTATGAGCAACAACAATAAATACATAAGAGCTACTATGGTATACCGTATTTACAATTGTAAAATATTCTGATCGGTCTAATCAAAAAAATTATCATTCTTTTCTTCCTAGTTATAGTCTAGTATTCCTCGCCCTGAAATTTAGTTACCGCCAAACTGTACAAGATCTAAGTTATAAACATGAACCTTGAGCTACCATAACTGTAACAATACTAAATATCAAACGTAATACCTAGGTTTCCATAGCAACGCGCAAGACTAACGTAATACCGAGGGCTCTGTTTCGGGTCGAGGGTATTTACAGACCCATTCGAAAATTATGCCTTGCCTACGTCATGAATGACACATGTTAAGACTCTATGCCTAAATTTTTCTAGTTAGACGTTCCCAATTTTTTCCAATCTTAATCAAGGCACTGTGTTTTTTTCTTGGATTTTTTTTTTCTGTACACTGCAAAAAGAGCAGAGATTTTAATATATTTATGCAAGCCATTTTTCAAATGCCCCTTACTAATTACAATCACTGAACGACTAAGGCTCTTAAATTGTGAATTTCACCAGTAGGATGGACTACTTTCACTAGCACTATGGACTACCCAAACTATCACGACACCTAAGAGGACGCTCATGAACCTCGCAGTTAAATTACAAACTGCTCAGTTTCTACAGACACCCCAAACGACTGAGTAACAAATAAAGCCGTTCCAAGTAAAAGCAATTGTAAGAGACGTCTAGGTAACTCACTGAGGAAGATGTACTTCACTGATTCGCACGCTGCTTGAGCCACGTTATAAAAAAATTCCAATCTTGATATTAAAATAAGGATGGTTACTCTTGTTACCCTAGTCACTTCAGACGCTACTTATCGGTTACTGGGTGAAATGCCAGCAACATGCTATTTTTAAAGTTTCCAGATAACAATATATGACCGTAAAACTGTCACTGACAAGATATTAACTACTAAAGTTTACATTCTCAATAACCGCGCTAGTCGTCTGAAAGGTTAAGGAATCTTCTACGAGTTCGAGTAACAAGTGGACAAAAACTTTGTACCAAGGTTTGTGTTGGAAACTTCTGTGCGACTGCTTTAAATATCTTCTCAAAAGAAATCATTTCTAACCACACCAAATACCTAAAACAAATTCTGAACTTCGAATGGAACACTTGAAATGAAATGAGTGAAATGAAACTGACGATGACATTTTATCTGTTTTTGCATAATTTCTCCGAACTTTGAAGTTTTTTCGTAAGTTCCCATGGAAGAATGTTTATAGTGTTATCTCAGGCAACTGTTTATATCTTTGCTTTTAGAAAATAAAATAAGGACTGTGGTATATTTGAAGTCCTTCTGGTACAAGGTTTTAGTCAATTAAAAACTGAAATTGCTCGATTCGTCTTAAACTATCATTTAATATATTAACGGAGCTATGCCTTGATATATGTAGTCAAGAGAAAGTAAGAGAGTCACTCCTCCATATATGACTTATTATCAGCCTGTCAAGTTATTTTCAGCTCACTCCCAGCTTTGGAAATCCCAGAAAGGTATCCTCCACGAAGACATACACTGGGAACCATGTCTAAAAATAACTTGAACGGAATGAACTCTGTTAGCTCACTCTTTATCTTCTCTTGATTTAGTCACTATTTGCAGTATATAAATTACCTTAAAATCAAACTGTAATCAATAGTTTACCAGGGTGGCAAATTCTTGAACACGAACTTATACAACAGGAAAGAACAAGGATGGATTCGCTTGGGAAAGATGGAGGTGGATTACGAATGGCAAACCTGAAAGCTTTCGCTGAATTGGTCAAGTACCTTACGCGACGTAGCTCCTTATTTTCATAGTAGACTCACTGTAGTGGTTTTTAAATTTCATTTCTATGTAACGGTAACGACAAGGCAAAGCTTAAATAAAAAGCAAGAAAACGGCGAGAAGTCGCCTTATTCGTTCAAAGGCTTTCAAGAAATTTATTCGGCTTCTGAAATAACTATGTTTAAGTATACTTTACAACTTTTATCCAACTTGAATTGAAGTGGCGCGGGCGCTCAGAAGTAATTCAATTTTTCTATTGTCTACCTAATCAATTCGGTCTATCAATGATGAATTTTCGTAGAAAAAATACAATAATGTGACTATGTATTACCCTCTAAAGATAAATATAAAATATGGTCCCCTCCTAATTTTCAATAATTCCCATGACCTCTAACTCCCCCTTACCCTTATAAGGTCGCGTAGGCCATGAGAGAGCTTGTGGTCAGCATCTTGCAAATGAAGAAATGATTCGATGAAGCCACTAGACTTGTGAATTTCCAGTTTAGTCTTAGTGGCTGATACCCTACTACACCTTGAAGCAGTTTGTAGCTTTTGAAGGTAAGCCAATTGAATTCTGATTGAATTCCCATTGAGCACCGATTGGTTGCGATCATTTTCCAGTGCAGTCGTGAAGACGATTGAGACGAGATGCAGCCACTTTTAATGTCACGTGACCAGTTGCCGTTTGTCCTCTTCATCCTTTTGCCGCGCCTGTCGTTCCTTTTCCAGCTCTACCCAGCGGTTTTTATTGAATTCTGCGCCGTCAAGAAGAGGACTTATCTTTGGGTTGAATGTAGCCAAGCTCTGAAAAAAAGGGAGAGGTAACGCTTTAACAAGGAGAATTATCACAACTCAGTTACTTAGCAAAATTTTCTTTCTATAAAGCACACCCAGAACCTTGCAGTTTTACGTCAATATGTCAAGCTGGTGTTACGCCGGTTCAGTTCGCACAAGGATTTCCATCAGCCACGCCGAAGTCAAGTTGTGTCCATCTGGTCTACATTCGATCATTTGCGAAACGTTCTAAACAGTCAAGGTTTCATTAAAGGCCAGGCAGTTGGTATATTGACCGGATGTGAGGCCGATTTTTCCTGCCTGGTTTGCACTTCTGGACGGGGTTGTTTAAAGTTGTTTAAAAATTTATATTTCAGTTAACTTTTAATCCTGGGTTAGCGTCAAACGGCTTTCAACAACCCTGCCCTGGAGGAAACCTTTCCTGATAAAGAATTAAGTTCAGTTTAAAACGCGTTGGCAGCCAGTAAAAACCAATTGCCTTCCGGCAAAAAACGTTAATACGTTAATGAACTGAAAAATACTTTCCTGTATTTGTAGCGACTGAAAAACTCCTAGTGAAAATAGCGTGACCTACTGGCCCCTTTATCAGTAAGTTTGAACATAAGCAATTAAAATCATGATCACGTGGAAATCAAGAATTCTTTATTCATACCTTGAATACGGGAATTCCTGTTGATTCAAAGAACTGTACTTGGAGAGCAGGGAGTTCGTCAACTTTCTGTCTGTCCATTAGAGCCTACAACACAAATGACTCGTTATAATACTATATAGGAATTCAAAACGTAACGGACAGCTTTTTACCACCAGAGGTTTACTTCGCTGTTTGAACGCATGAATGTATCTTCTTCTAGTTCAGTCGAGCTTGTCTAAATAACTATGTAAAGCACATGCGACGAACAGATGCAGTCAAGGCCTTGAGCGTCCGAGCGACTGAACGAAGGAACGAAGGAACGCACCAACGAACGAACGGAAAACGGAACGAAGGAACGAAGCGACAGTTAGCCACAAAGTTAGCATGGATGGTCGACGTCAGGACTACAGAAACGATTTCAAAATAATGACAACCTTCTGCCCCATAAAGTGAAATATATCAGCTTGCTAAACGATTCATCGCACTACGACGATATCTATTGCCATTAGTAAAAAATACCGTTAATCTAACAACAAAGATTCCAAACAGCTGAAAGCTTAGGTTTAACATATTTTACCTACCGAGGGCTCCACATTTAACGTGGTTCGTTCGAGATCTCCTTGTTGGAAGAACTCGCTTGTCACCAGATGGACAACCTGAGAAAATAATAGTTCAATTTTGATACTGTATTTGATTAATAACAAGATCGTTCTTGAGCAGTTTTCAATTGAGTGTCGAAAGTAATCAGGCGAATTTTTGTTTTTTGTGTTTAACTACCGTGTGAGATTGGCTGAGCAGTCTAATTGGTTAGTATTCAGTTAGATTTTGGTTTTACGACATTCAATTGAAAACTGCTCTATGTTTGCTGTATGTGGGGAAGCAACAAAGAAACTATACTAAAAACAGTCAACAGCTTACCTCTTTCTGTATCTCCCATGGCTTCGTAGTTCCGTTGAGGTCACAGGCAGTCATCATCATCGCCCTAACATTTTTAAGATTTTTTCATTATTCAAAAAGTAAAAAGTAAATTTTTTCTAGAGATTGGTAGAAACACACCAATAACGGCGCTAATCACGTGTAGCGCATGTTATAAATTTCCTTTGTGAGGCCCTAATGTAACGCAAGATTAGTTTTTTGTTCCAATAAAGAACGGGAGGAAACAAACAGCTGATCTGATTAAATTGGTATAATAAGTGAAACGTCCGAGCTTCTAAACGAATCAGGGTGTGCGTGGTATCGGCAATATATACGTAATATATGTTGTCGGTGACCAGCTACTGTATGTATTTTAAATTAATATGGTATAATTCATTGCTTAATAAACCTTGTTGTTGTATACAGTCTCGTCCTCAGAGCCTGCGCGTTATTGGTCAGCTGTGACCAAACGCCAAATAAGTCTTGATTAATGTTGCTTATCAAGAGGATGACGCCTCTGTAATTGTATTATGTAGGGTTCTAATAGTGTGCAGCAAATTCCAGTGAACGTGAATATTTTGACGAACAACTGACGTACTAAAGAATCTTACTTGAGCATGTCTCTGTGATCCGGGATTCTAGTGTCCAGTTCCCCTCTCTCGACCAAAGGAAAGAAAGTTGAGCGCTGCCTGAAGAAGAGAAGGAACGATATCTCATGTACTAAAAATAATAACGCAGCAAGTATATTGCAGTCCGTGGTAGTAGTTCAAACAGCATCTAATGACAGTTGAAAAGAAATTGTGAGAGCGAAAAGAGAGGAAGCGCTTGTGTTCCAAGTTCTCATCAGTGACGCTCCTGGCCTAGTCGCTTTTGACAAACCTTCGTGGCAATGAAATAAGAGTTTTTGAGTTATACTACAGTTCTGTGAGAAAAGTCTAGTCACGCTAGCCTGTAGTGTTTTTCGTAGACAGCCGTCTTTTGTCACGTAACGCACCCAAGGAGACAATCCTGAAGAAGAACCTTCAGACCATGAACACGACATCACGTCAGGATGTTTCAAGTTATTAGAACATGACCGTGACAGAAGGAGACTGGTAGCTCCGTCACGAAACGCCATGTCACGAAATGACAGATATAGTATCGTGATGTACTCACCTAAAATTCACAGCTAAATCCGTGGAGAGAATCGAGTGTTTTATGTAACTAATAACTTGTCTGTACTCATCAGCGTTGAGTTTCTGGAAAATGTTATGACCCTTGCAAAACAAATAAATAGATAGAGATATTCATGGTGATTCATCAAAGAAAGAGTGCTGAAAAAATGCTGGAAACAGCTGCGAGCCACCTTAATATATCTTAGCCTTGTGTAATATTCCACTCTGGGTATTGTTATCAATGACTTGGTAATAAGGTATGGAGAATCGCCCTGACCTGGAACAAGCCTTCGGCCAGGCGAAAATAGAAGTGGGCATCTAGATCAAGCCTGATTTACTCGTTAGGTGGGTCGCCAACCTTTTCGCTTTCGCAGCCTCGAGTAGAGGGTAAATTCTTTTATACCGGTATTACATTATAGCCAGGGCCGGATTGTTCAAAGCCCGATTAAGCTAACCCAGGATTAGCATGACTTTTTGATGTCAGATCTGAAACTTTTCGGCGAAACTTTTATTACATGTTTCGTCCTTCAGTTTAGAGTCTAAATAATCTCAATTACACAAACACACAAGCAGGGAAAAACACTTTTATAAAGTAAAAATGAATACTTCGGTTAGCTATTAAACCTGGGTTATGTTAACCTGCTTTCGAACAACCCAGCCAAGGATATAAATTACCAATGCAAATTGAGCAACTGAGTCTAGCTCCTTACACCTGAGTTTTTCTGAGGTTATCATTTTAACAATATTGTTCAACACTGAACATACCTAGACTTGACGATTTTCAAGAATTTCATTATCGTTTCAAAAGTAACAGTAATAGCGACACTCTTTTTGAGCTGGACATTGTTCCGCTGTCACAACTGTGACCAATATAGACCTAACTCTATACAAAATCTTTGCTGTTATTTTTAGTGAAACACTTGCAGTGCTGGTGGGACACTTACCTCTGTACTGAGTATAATTACAGCGTGGTTAAAGTGATGGTGCTCTAGAGTGGAGGTCGTGTAAAGTTTAGCTAGCGGCGAATCCGTCCTGACAACAGCAAAGCAAAGAACACTTAGATACAACACTGACAGCTTGTTGGTGTTGACGAATGATGGGGCTCAAATGTATACTCCAGTCTATAGGCTGGATAACCACGAGACAAACCCTGAATATTTTCTCCAGTCGGCTTTTTGCAGCATTGCAAGGCTACAATCCACGGAACAATCTTTTTCCTTCTTATTTTAACTTTATTAAGGTTATCACAACGTCGTGAGAGGTACACTATGCTGGAGGAATTTGACAACGCAACAACAACGCAACAACAACCCGTCTTTGAGCAGGGAAATCACATTGTTATTGTGATATCATCGTTTTCGAAAGCCTGCGTTTTCAATATGCTCTCCGTCCACATGAAGACAAAAAGCCCGCGTTTTCACATTCCTCCGCCAGGTTTGAAGAGCCTTTTCGAAAAGCACAGTTTTCGCGACGGATAAGTGTGAATGGTAGGCCTAATCGTAAAAATCGTAAAGCTGCGTTTCCAAATTTCTCCAGCGTAGTGTGAAAACACTTACTTGGTCTGAAAAGCGTTGTTTGTCCCTCTGTGGTCCAAGTCGTGACACAAACAGCCGACAATCAAACCAAGACATTCCAGATTACTCATAAACTTATTCATACCTCCAGTCTGTTGAAACCAAATAACATGTTATTTGCTTACATCATGTTTTCAATTTTGCTCTATATGGGCATTGATGAAAATTTGTAAATGTAATCATGTGTTTTTAGATCCTTCGAGCCACAGCCAAAATAAGAGGACGACAGTCGTCTTCTAAGACGCCTGCACGAAGCTCCTAATATCATTATAGTTTGTGTTCAAGAAAATAAAGTGACGTGAGGTTCTGAGGTAAAATCATAAATCACAAACGGTAACAGCTACACACCGTGAGCATACAAAACATTGACTGTGCCACATTGAAGGCGTGTCTCCAGTTGTGGTAAATGACATTTCTATAGTTCTTCCGTACTGTCAATAGCCACCTACACAAAACCTGAAATGACAAAAATATTCCAGGATGCCGATCTTACTGATATTATATCTCGAAGGAGGCAATGAACGGTTGTGTAGTTGCGTTTTCCACGAAATTCTCAAACTCCTTTATAATTCATCAAGGTTGACTGGGACGATGTTTGAAAACCTGACCTTTACTAGTAAATGTTTCTACGATTTTATTTTTAGTCATGTTTCACCTTAGTTTTACTTTCGATTGATAAGATATATCAAAATTCAAGACCGGGTTTAACCACATTTCTAAATACCTCGAAGTTCGTGTAAAAAAACAACTCAGCTATGCGCTGTATTTTTAACTCTCTTCTGTATGTTTGGAAATGCGATCAACACGGGCTTTCGTGTTTGATACATTACGCGCCTATTGTGTCCAGGCCACCTACAAAATTGCTAACCTCGTTCCAAGGGTCTCTCATCATCCCACCCCTCTCTCGCTCCGGTAGGGCGCAAAGATAAGAGACCCCACAAACGTGGCAGCTAAATTGTGCATTTGTATTACATACAGGTCTGTGAATAATGATATAAGTCTGGAAAGAATTTTCACCTAAGACAATCATTACTATGAAATTCTCCGGCTCAAATTTCAGACCTGCCTCACGTTTGCTTAGAAACTGAGGTCAGAAGGAGAACGTCTGCTCGCGAATGCTATTTGCGAATCTTTATTGACAAAACTTAATTAAACCGAAAGAAACTTGTACCTCGTAGTCTATGTGAAATTCGTCTATGAAGCTGCAATCAATAAACATCCTAAGCGACGCTTGAAGCATCTGGTCTGGCCCCAGTGAGAAGTCATCGAACTGAAAACTATCCACCTTGAATTCTTCAGCCTTAGGTACAGGCGTGTTCTAAACAAGAAAAAATATAGCAAATATCAGCTACCTGACTGAAAATAGAAATGGTACCGCTAACAACAAGTGGTTTCCTGTTCTTCTGATTTAGGTCATGTATTTCTCTCAGCAGAGTTAGAAATGAGACAAGATACGTTCAATAACTAGAATACAAACATTACCAGGGAGCCATCCTTTAACAATACGATTTTGGGGCTGACTGTCAAAATATCAGCCTCTTGGATGTGGTCGTAATGCCTAACTGACTGTAACAAGCTCTTTCCATTTCACTAAACACCTCGTTTGTCTAACAAGTCTGGCCTGCTGTTTTTAGTGATATGACGAGTGAGCAGTTTATCCAAATTCCGTTGCGATCAAGTTCTGTGTTCTGCTAACCTTCAGTCTTTCAATTTCTCCTCTTCTAGCAGCTGCATGGTATGACAGCACCTTGGAAACAAAAAAACACAAATTATGTGGCAGTGAAACTCCGCTAGGTACTAACGAGACCAAAGACAACTCTAAAAATTCATACACACGTTTTCCTTTAAAATTCCATTACTTTCTCTGAACTTTTAGTGACTACAGCTCAGTTAGTGGTACCATCCGAAAGGACCATTCAAGGATGTAGCTTAAAGCAAGGATTTAGCTGAAAATTTAGGAAGTCTCATAGCAAGCTCAGCTGACTATTTTGGCCCGTACATCACCTGTCTTTGTTTGCTGGTGATATTACGGTCGGTGATAAGTTATCTAACTTTCAGCTGGCGAAATTAGCCCAATAGGCGGACCTTACCTACATCACTGACCACTCGTCCATATTTCATATGTAGCTTTATGACTTACCTCAATTGCTACTTGTTGCTTCGCTTTAGCTTTTGCCATTTGATCGTAAATCATTGTGTTGTGAATTCCAAGACCACAAAAAATGGCAAATGCCTAAGGGAATAAAATGGTATGACGTTAGAGACTCCTGAGCAACTTACTAATCGTTCTTATACTCTACCTTAGAGGAAACATCTCCTGATGCTGAAGAAAACGTCTGTGCACAAGCTGCACTTAACACGACAAATAAAAAATATCTCAATCATGCCCCTCTCTGTGTGATATTCCATCGTTGTACTGGTAAATATATGTTGCAATTTTTACTTAGATCCATTATGCCTCCAATAGTATATATTTGAAGTAAATCTTTCATACCTCAAACAGTGTTTCATCACTCTCGTCAAATGGTTTGTTGTTCAGTTTGCTGATTAACTGAGCTACTCCTGAAATAGAAAGGCAAACAATTTCCCCATTAATAAGGCTCCACGACGACGTCATCATAATAAGGTAGCCACTATAGCAGGTTTCCAATGAGATAATCAACAAAGAGCAACACTTGGTACAGATACCCTATTGGTTAACTACCCACTTGAAATTGTTCTTTTAAGACCTCCAACCCACCATGTATGTTTGGAGTGATTGGCAGGGGTGGGTATGTGGAGTATGTGCCAGGAGAAGGGTGGCAGAGGGGAGGGGATATGTAACTAATCAGGAGACCACGTGGCATGCCAGAGCAGTTTTCAGTTGAGTGTCGTAAAACCAAAACCAAGTCTTTCACTACTCGGCAGCCAATATCAAACCGTCAAAAAACCAAGACCAAAACCAAAGTTACTGCCTGACTACTTCAACATTCTGAAATGGAAAGCTGCCCTCACCCAAGTGAACCTGTACCGACAACCTTTAGTAAAGATATTGTTTAACAAACTTACCAATGATCTCAAACTTGTTGTTTCTAATTGGCATACATAATATTGGACGGTGAGCATCTACACCATTGTCAGTACTCATTGAAAGCTGTTCAAGATAAAAACATCGTAAATACTATATAAAAATATTAAAATTGGAAGAGTGGTAATATACCACTTGTGTTGTGTGAATCTCCAGCCTGTGGACTTTTGCAATGTCTTTTGGGTAAAACAGAGACTTTTGCAATGTCTTTCGGGTAAAACAGATTTAACCTTCAGCAAAAGTTTTGCTAAATGTGAGATTAACTGAAGTAGACGTAGTCTGTGCTGTTAAAAGATCCACAAATCCCACATGAAATGTGGCATAATGATTGGGAGGATGGTTTTAACAACTATAAGCATTCAGGTATCCACAAACTAACAAGTTCATTTAATGCAGTTACATGAAAACGTCTCAAGTTGGCAAGACTCTCAAATGTATTTCAGTCATGGGTTTTGAGTCCCCATCCTCCTCTTACTTGCCACTCCCTTTTATTTTCCTCCACTATTCTGTTATTGTAGTCAATGATGACAGGTGTCTGTATACCAACATGCCTTGAAATCAGATTTTCACATTAAGTACCAGCAGTGTTTTCCAACTGGGTTTTAAAAACAAGCACAGGGTCAGGATTCAGCATTTATCTGCAAAACGCTTCTACACAATACATTCACTGATTCAGCTAAACGTCAAAATATTACTGCCAAGAAACTCACTATTCTCTTCAGCCTCTGATCTTGTGCAGCATCAGGAACATTGAGAGTCTAAAATAAGGTTGGAAAGCATTAATCACAAATAAATACAACTAACTGGGCAATTAATATATAGAGCTAGTTTTTTTTTAATTTCACCTTTCCAGTTGAAGCAACTAGTTTAGCTATTCTATACCACTAACTAGACCATTAATAGATGGGCATATTGTTTTATTTAATTTTACCTTTCCAGTTGAAGCAACTAGTTTAGCTATTCTTGTGGTGAACGAACCATCGTCTCTTCCTTCACTGTAACTGAAATTAAACAGAAGCTGCATCAGCTGATATAACTGGAAGCTGTTTGATCAAATACATGCTGGACACACACAGCTTGTGGAACTCCAGAACATGAGCATGACAACAAGATTAATGTAGAATTAATGACAAGAACAGTGGTGTGACATTTAACTACTGTAACTTACCGTGTAATGTAAAAGACTTACATAGTACTATTGCTATTTCGACCTCCAGACACTCGCAGGTTGAACACTTTTGTTATTCTTAAGTCCTGCAAGAAAGGCATTTCTGTCATAAATTCTGGTACTGTGGGCAAGAAGCTTACTAAACAAAGCAGCCAGGTCCTAATGCACCACTAAATTTTTAGAACTAACAATGAAACATACAGTAAGTATTATTTTATGGGAGCATAGCAAGAACACAATACTTTAAGTTCAGTTTTGCAAATTGAAGTCAGTTTTTTATGCCTCTGTCCAGTTATTAATCATGAATTTTGTCATAGTGTGACAATGTTAACAATAATCATCTGAAACATGTTTTGTTCTAACTGAATAATGAACTTTAAAAACATCATGTGGTTCATCAAAACAACAACAATAATAATAATAATAATTTTATAGCATGACATTCCATAAAAATAGATAAAAATTAAAAAAAGCTTAACTGATATCAATAAAAAGCTAGCCTACAATTATACATCTTTTCAAAGCTGTTTAAGCAAATGACATTTATAATACATCTTTAAAGTGGTACTATGATGAAAACCACACCTCTCCTATCCGAGCTATTTTATAACATAAAAAAGTAGTCTGTATAAGAAGAAAAATGCTTTTTACTATTTTCAAATATCTCTTTTGGTTCCAGAGATATTCAAGTTTTTGAAATATGACATCACTGACATCATATACTCAACTGAGTTTTGATCAAATATAATGAAGAAAGATATCTCAGCAAATTGGTATCAGAAATGTTTAATTCTTGGCAGTAAGATTGTACTAAATGTGCTCCACAATATGAGCTCAACAGTTTTGTTAACCTGGCAACATACTGGGTTCAAGACCTCCCAATATTAAAGGCTGTTCTGGCCATGTTTGGCATTCCATTTTGATATTTACTAATGATGCCTGGTATGCATGATCCAGCAAGCATATGAATATGATAGCTTGAGTTCGTAGCATCATTTAATGTTTTTCAAGCTGAAAATCACCAACATATTAAAATAAAGTGGGTGAGGACTGGAAAAGAGTGAGTTGCCATGGGAACAGAATTTTTATAGCCATAGGTGTGTTTCCTTAGGAACTATTACCCTACCAAGTTTCAATGGTCTGTGATGCAAATTTGGCCAAGATAAGGTCTATTGATATTGTATAATAGTTGGTTGAGCATATGACGTCATCAGTAATCTCATTTGCATATTTCACACTTTTTTTAAACACAGATATATCCGGAACTAATGCAGATATTTGCAAACTGTAAACGGCATTTTTATTTGTGCATGGAATTCTATGTGATTCACCTTTAAACCAAGGGGTAAAAATTTTATCATTATGATAGTACTGTTTAAGCCAATTGATATTTACTTGGTTTCTAACTACCAGTACTAATGGCAATCTGTTCCACTTCCTCAGCGCTGCTACTGCAAATGCCAGATCTTCTAAAGAGTTTTTGTTTTTTTCTCCAGATGCTTATAGCGCCATACTGGTATTTGATCGTAGGCTGTAGCCAGATTTTTCTTTGATGTGTATTAGATCACAAAAGCTACATGTATTTTGATGCATAATTAAGGGCATAGTTATAAAGATATAAATAAAAGAATGACCACTCTGTTGTCTATTCTATATCTGACTGCTAGCCAGCACAGGTCATAGGTCACAAGTCATTCTGCTAATAGGACAATAACATGACTTTTGAAGGGCATATTGCTTATTTGTGGCCTGAGTAGCATCATTTGCGCAAATGATGCTACAAGGGTCGCAAATAAGCAATATGCCCTCCAAAAGTCATGTTATTCTCATTATCATCAATATATCATGTCAAGTTTCAGAAAAGCTTCCAGATCAGAGCTTCCAATCAGCAACAGGGCTGATGCGATATGATTTGCGGCCCGCCAAAATTCATTTTCGCCCGCTAGGAGCGCGTTTTCAAGAGGGTGGTTTTCAATTTGGCCGCGTATATTGATGATAAGACTGAATAGCACTCTAGTTAACTTCAGTAATGCTCAAGTTAGCCTGGATAACACTCCTGTGACCTGCATTTTGCACCTTCCAGCAAGCAATACGGTTACATCATGGAAAAAAAGAAAAATAATTAATTATGTTATGGTGAATTTTGCAAGCTGAAAGTTTTCTCACCTGTGCTCTATCCTCTGCTAGACTGTTACCAAGAACTGGGTGCATTAACAGGAGAACAGAACATCGTTCACATTTTAACATTGACAAAGCCCGTCTCATGATTTTATGCACCACTTTATCCAGAGATGTCTGTTCTTCAAAGATGTCATGTACAAGCTCAAGCAAAGCCTAAAAGAGAGACAGTTATCATTAATTATTTGATGCACAAACACCACAGTCCCGCAATATACCTAATTTCTAAGGTAGGGTATATGTATGTAGGCAGGGATTAACAGACCACCTTGTTTATAACTTAAAGTCTGCATATGAGCCTAGTGGCTCACCAGGCTGGAGCTTTTCCCAGTTTCCATAGCATGAAGCGACTAGGAGTATTTCTACTCCCCCCTGGATGGGATGCTAGTCCATCGCAGGGTTACCCC
>OMLO01002277.1_pt1 | contig 15416 bp, 11 predicted proteins | sample 1674811 | NCBI WGS metagenome assembly OMLO01 (sample SAMN06265003, study PRJEB25207) | coral metagenome | isolation source: Coral host | place: Mexico:La Bocana,Puerto Morelos, Mexico | collected 2008-11-13 | reverse complement strand
GATTGGTAAACATTTGAAAATCTGAAAATTACCCAAAAAAGGTGTAGTGTCTCAACTACTTTTGAAATTGGTTGTAGTTAAAGGAATTCGAGAAAAAGCTTCTTTGTTGAAGTGTCCAGCCAATGATTTCCTTCCTAGAAGGCCTGCTAACTATCAGTGTTCACTGATCACAAAGTCAGCTGAGCTGGCGCGAAAAAAGGCGCGTGACGAAAAATGGCTGTTCACGCGAGGGCGAGCGACGAGCGCGCTGTTCTTGTGGTCTACATCAGGCTCTCTGGGTAACAAAAAAAATTCAAGATCACATTTGCAAGCGTTCAAGGCATTTTCACCAAATTAAACTTTTTCTTGGCATCGACAAAAATCTAATAAGGGCCTGACCATTATTTTTGGAAGGGTAAAAAAACAACGAAATTCCTGCAAAGAACAAACTGCTGATAAAAACATCGTGCAAAGGGAGCCATAGGGAAAATATCCGAGCAAGTGCTACTTACTAACCAGGTCGTGTGTTTGACTTGTAGAAGTTATTGCCCACAGGTGTTAAAAGGCCAGAGAAAATCCGTTTGATTTCCAAGAGAATTGTCCAGCACCCCACCCCCCTAAAATTATATATACACATATACACATCCATACACTTTATTTAGGCAAGGTAGAATCATCAGTTATGTCACAAGATTGACTGATAAAATCAAAGTTATAATAAATTTTATTTACATGCTTGCCGATTGGGAGTACGAGGAGGACATAGTGATTGTCTTTTAGTATTGTTCAACTTACAATAAGTTACGGAAGATTCTTCATAAAGAATACAGAAGTGGTAAAAACTATTAATGTCATACAGACAGTTATTTACGCAAGCGGAAGCGCGGGAAAAAGGCGCGCGTACGAAGCAAAGCAAAAGGTTAGACTACATTAAGCGAAAGACCAAAATTTCACAAGCCTAATAATCCAACCTTATCATGTCAATTAAAAGTCAGCCTGTAAGCTTGTATATATATAAATGTTACAAGTAGTCCACGGTACCCGAGTCTCGGCAACATAATGATCGCAATGTCTGGCGTATGCTATCGCGGAATTTCTTATACAGCAAGAAGTAGATAATTGGATTCAAGCACACTGATGTTTTAGCAAACATAGAGGGTAGGGTAGCAACCAATGGGGAGATATCTCGCGGTGCAATTATGATCGCATAAATCGAGACAACCGCATACGGAGTCCACGCAAATACAAAGCAAATCGACATTATAAATGCCATGCGCGCGGTTTTCCTCTCCGCTTGTATCGCTTCCGCTGTGGGATCAGCGCGCTTCCCCCATATGGCATGCGCATTTTGAGTCAACTTCTTCATGCTGCGGTAAATCGACGAGTACGCAGTTACCATGGCAACGATAGGGATGAAAAAGAAAAAGACAAATATACATACTACAAAAACCATGTCAAGTTGATCAGACGATTGCCAGCGAATTGAGCAAAATATACCAGCTCCCTCAGGAACGTACGCTGACCATCCAAACAGCGGGCAAAGGCTCCAAAGCAAAGCAAATGCCCAGAGTCCACCGATGACAAAATTGAGCTTTCCTTTCATGGCGTTCCAGGCATGGCAGTAATTAATTGTGATAGCTCGTTCGATTGAGAACGCAGCATGGTGAAGAATGACGCTGAACGATAGAAAACACGTGATGAAGGCGTACCACGTGCATTTCAGGCCGTCCATGCGCCCACTTGGTAATGTATTGCTGACAATTCCCAAGGGATAAGCTAGCAGCGAGTGTGACCAATCACAGACGGCTATGCTAAGAATCAGCCTGTTGGACGACGTGCGAAGGCTGCGGTCTCTCACGAATGCGACAATAACGACTGTGTTCAGACTGATTCCTGTGACAGCCAGAAGAGCGTACACACTAGCGATGACGTAATGAACTGGTTTACCAAAAGCATCCCCAGGTTCCAGTCCTTCGCTCTTGTTTTTCATGTCCGACATTCTTTTTTTCGGTAGAATATTAACGTCGAGTTCTAAACGAGAAAGAAATAAAGAGGCAATTAAAACATTTGTTGCCAGTTTCTTATTTCAACTGAGTGAATCGAAGCAATGAATGGAGTTAGTATTGTGACAATGGGTTTTGCCGCTCTGAACTCTAAATGGAGGAAAACGGGCGTTGCGGAGACTAACTGGCCTCAAACTTGTGTGCTTGACTCGAGAAAATTAACCTTTTTCGGGAATTAGCTCGGAGCAACTCGCTTGCGCGCTGCGGGGGAAGAACTCGACATGGGTTCCAAAGTAACGTCGGATCTTACACAAGTGCAAACGCTCGAAGAAATTGGACTTGATAAACTCAGCTAGCCAACTCACAGGCATTATTCTTACAAAATTAGCTGCCGAATAGCGATGCCAACAAAGCTATTTTCTAATGCACATGTGCAGAATGTCAAGTCTAGAAAGCTGTGTGTAATAAAGTCATGTGAGTTTTCTCTCACTGACTCGTTTCAGTTCGTTTAGCGACAAATACGTTTATTCTATTTGATGCAAATACGTTTATTCTATTTGACGCGCATACAGATTATTGTCTATCAGTGATCTAAGAATGTACTAACTATATTCTCGGGTTTCAGCATAAGTTGATAGAAAAATAAAATGGGAAACGGAAAATGAACATTCGTACAAAAAGGTGTATGCGATTGCCTTTGTAAGTAAATATTTTCTTCCTCTGTGTACTTACAAATAAATATCATCACGTCTTGGCTGAGAATCCCGCGAAAAGCTCCATTGTCCAGATTAGGATGAAATATTGTTAGAATTTGTGAGTTTGATTACAACAGTATGAACCAGCTGCTACCACAAATTCACTCTTCAAGTCCCACGAAATGGAATCAAAAGTGATAACCCCAACTCAACATCCGAAAACAGACAAAGAAGTGCAGAAACCTTAACCCTTGTCTTATAAAGGGCAAAAGGGTATGCTAATTTTTCCAGCTTATTTTGCAAACGACAATATCTGTCGGTGACCTGTGAGAGTGTCCATAAAAGGTGATTATAATCGAACAGGACTCAAAGCATATTAGCTTTTGTGTTTTTTATCAAATGAATACAAAATGTTCAATAAGTAATGAAGCCGTTGGGGATTTTCTAGTTCCATTAATATGATATTTTTTGTCTTCGAAAGTAGCTTTCAGTTTTTCTAATATCATTCGTCTCCCACACTCAGTGTCGGCGTGATCGTCACGCGCAGAGCACGTATCTCCCATACCCCTCCTACCCAGTCTCCTCTCTCACATTGAAGAATTTACTTATTACTTAAAAATGTAAACAAAAAAAAATAAATAAATTACAATGTTTAAAGAGTAACCCACATCAACCTTAGCTGGTTTTCATGCGGGTCCTCTCTCCTAGTCGAGATAGACCTTAGAAAAAACCCTTAGAGTAAGGCGAGAAGCAAGAACAACATGATGTCAGAGTTCTATCGCGTTGAACAAAATATAAAGTTATTATAAGAAACTGCACGGTGTTATAGGACGGACAACATTATCCGTGAACTATAAAAATTACTTCGGATTTTCTTCGATTTCGTTTAGCAGAGTTTTGAATGAAGTCAAAACAGGAAGACTTGGACTTCGGACTGGAAAGGTTGAACTTTGACAAATAAAACACGGAAGTGACCCTCCAGCGTGTACAAATGAGTTGAAGTAGTTTTAGCTCTCTAATGGTTATAGACTGTATAGAGAATAATTACATCCGTTAGCGAGTACCTAGGTCATCAGTGTTGACCTTTTGTCAAACTAAACATTTTTAATTATTACAGAATCACGTTTTTCTCTTTTGTTTGTGAAACAAGACACGTTTTTGCTTTTCCCTCCTTGCAACAGTCTTCGGCGGAAGATCCTATCAATCGTCCTTTTTAATCATCAGTGTCTCTTGTTTTGGTGTCATAACTTAGCTTTCTACTCAAATACTTGCTCTGAATTATTTAATACAACAAGGTGACCTAATTCTCGTAAATCTGGCTCAGTGAAAATTTTTTTGTCTGAGACTTGAGCTTATCTGATAAAATAATACTGACGCACTAAACTCTTTCACTGACACCAAAGAATTCAAATGAATAGGGAAATGACAGATTCATTTTGTGAAATACTGAAAAAAGAGACATTGTCAAATTAAGCAAGCTGCTAGCGCTAGTAAGAATAGATTATCCCCTTGAAAACGTGTGGTGAAGAAGCGTTGGCGTTAACACAGTAGGAAAATTGTGGAAAATGTACTGATGAAGAGGTGGCCTAGTAAGCACTGAACATTTAAAAAAATATATATATTTTCTGGTCATTCCCGGTCATCAGTATACACTTAAACAAGAAAAAAGATCTCACCTAGCCACTTCTTCAGACGCAAAGCAAAGCCAGTTATCGCATGAGATTGAAACAATGTTATCTTCGTAGCCCAGCGCAGTGTTAGCAAAAACACCAGCTTTCAGACGGTACGGGAAACGAAAGCCGCGCATGTCAGCCGAGGTAATAAAAGCTTCAAAATATTTGCATCGAGCTGGCCGAGACAAGAAAAACAGGAGGTATCGAGTTAAAAGGGGCTAGTTCACAGTACTTAAGCTAAACCTATTTATTTTGTCAATTATGAGTTCTTAACTTCAAGTTAGCTGTCACGGGCAGTTTCTCATTGGGAATGTCTCGGGCCCATCGAGAAAGAAGATCAATGATTTCAGAGCATTATAAATTATAAATGTTATACAAAGTGCAGTCCCTTTTTGCAGTTTTGCCCATCCACGACCCTTGGCTTTTCTATGTTTCTTCTGAGTTGTCCTAGAGTTTTAAGCCATTATTTTGATGCTTTAATCAGTCTATGATCAATCGGTACAAGACTAAAGTTGTCCAAAATTGGATGACCAAGCCCGGCTTTAAAAGTATGTGTAATCTGCAAATGTATAGTAAGTACTTTGAAGTATTTTGTCTGTCGTTAGTACAAAATAGCTCAGTCATGAGAAGATTATTCTTCACTCCGGCTTTCTTTGAAACAATTCGAGAAGTATTCCGTTTAAACGAGCTCAGTCAAGTAATTTTGACATATTTCATTGGCCACGTACAAAATTGCCTTAAAAAATAGATAACTAAGATAGAAAAACACCAAATAAGTAATAAAGAGCATAGTACTGAAGGACGCATGTCTCTTTATAGTTCCTTTTCAAAAGGTTGTTTTTATTTGTTCATATTTGATTTAGGAATAGTTGGTGGTTTTCATAAGACTACATCGGTGACAGTGACATCAGAAATTATCCATTGCGATCAAACACTAATCTATAACTGCAAAGTTTGCGGGCATCTATTAATTATCGATTACCGGCTTTGCTCATCGGTAATAGTCAATGACTAATCAACTGATTTCTCATCGATTATTGATTGATTTGACAAAACTGACATACTGAATGCGACTAAAAAGGACCGCATTCTGCCCTGGCTCAGTTGAGGGTCCAGTCTATGGGGTTAAAGGGTAGGCGTAAAACGGGTCAAATATTTAGCCGTTACGCGTAAAAATTGGAAACTTTTAACCGTTAACCGTACAAGGTGTTTAAGTCTCAAGTCCTCTTGTCAAGGCTTTGTACCGTTAGACTAGCTAAAATTCGTAAAATAATACCTTTTTTCCATCCCAGATTGTTCTAAGACCTAATATAAGTTTTACAGCAATCAAAATATATTGTTTTATTTTTTTCTGAAGCATTTCAGCGGTCCGCAATCCTAAATCCTTGAATCTGATTGGCTAATTCCGCGCGCTCGAGCGGTCCGGATTTTCCCATACGGACCCCGCGTACGGACCGCTCCGAGTTTTCCAACATTGCGGCTATTTTAGCAGCTTTTTGCTACAATAAAAAATCTCCATGAAGGGTAAACCATTTATTGCTCAGTTTAAAATCAGGGAAAACTGAATCTCTTCTTTCAAATACTTCAGTAAACAACACGGGTTTACTTGACCGAAACGTCAAACGCACGCGCACGGTGTGAAACTGCTGCAAGTGTGTGAAACTGCTAAAGTAATTTTCCAGAGAGAAAAAAATAAACACGTTATTTGCCGGCCTAGGTCGGTCCGTATTGGGAAAAACTGTGCCCTTGGTCTTGAGCACGGCCCTCGGCCTGCGGCCTCGGGCCGTACTCAAGACCTCGGGCACAGTTTTTCCCAATACGGACCTCCCGGCCGGCAAATAACATATATATCTTTCACTCACGATCGATGAAAATGTAATTCATAACCATTATCTGCAAAAGGCTTTACATCCAAATAATTACTAGAGTTTTGTTTTACAAAAACAGTATTATCCAAGCACTGTAGCACTGTTTGGAAAATTCTTCCTTATAAAATGAAACTCCAATGTGAAGATGGGACTAAAACTTAACAATGTGTAGCCTTTTCACCACCCAATTCAAAGGTAGCTGATTATCTGTTTTGCCGAAAACACTCGCCAAGACATCTTGAAACTTAACCTTAATTGTTCAAGTTCTGGTTGCTTGTAATCCGTGCAATCTTCTCTATCCTCAACCATCTTTGTTCATTTATAGTTAATTATTGTCTCTTTAGTGTTTTTCTATCAAAGAAAACTGTTATTTTCAGGTTTTCTTCAGTTTAAGGTAATTTTGTACGCAGACAAAATAACTCGAGATACCATGTCCGAGCCGGGTCCTTTAAGTCTCACACGGCTTGAGCTTTCGCATAAAAAAATGCAGTAAAATTACTGTTTGATCTCGACAAAGCCTCTGCAAAGCAAAGATAATCACATTTTTCTAAAATAAGCTTCAAATTTGGCACTTTTTTACGCGAAACGAAATAAATCAAATCTTCTAAGATCTAAAGTAAACGGAAAAAAAAACACAGATGTTGCATTGCTTAGAACTGTATATAATTCACTTTATATTAACATCGTATATCCAGCACAACATAACGCACAAAAATTGGTATTACATTACTGTTTCATCTCAACAAAGCTTCAGGAAAGCAAAGATAACAAACATTTTTTCAAAAAGAAGCTTTGCATTCGGCACTTGTGCTACGCTAAAAGAAAAAAAATCAATTCTCTACTGAAGAACTACGGCAATCGAAAACACAAAACACAGTGGTTTTATTGCTGACAGGATTCGCTTGGTATTAACATATATATCCAGCTTTAGCTCACAAAAACTAAATTTACATTACTGTTTCATCTCAACAAAGCTTTTGCAAAGCAAAGATAACGAAAAGCTTTACATTCGGCACTTGCTTTACACGAAAATAAGTCAACGTGCTGTAAGACTTTCTAAGACCTACAGCAATCGAAACTTTTAAAAAAACAGAGGTGCAATTCTTAGATCTGCCATTCTACAATTCACTTGGCACCCATATAAATTCAGTGGAGTGGACTGATCACCAACCATGTCTTGTTTATTCGACTTATTATTGAGGATAATTGACTCCCATATCGATCCCTTGGCGGTAACTGGGTCATCATATTTTGACTCTGTTGACCTTTTGAGACTAAATACTTTTATTAATTGTAAATCACGTTTTTCGCTTTTATTTTTGAAGATGGCACGTTTTTTGCTATATTTTTTTTCTCATTGCAGTTTTCATCGAGGCTTCGGCTTGCTGTTCATTTTATTTATTTAAAATTCAGTAATCTTCCTCGATTTGGACTTTTGTATAATGAACTTCAATGCTCTGAATGTTTAATCTAGTACCACACAATGAAGCTCACTCGGTAAAAAACTAACAGTTTCTGAATAAAGCAAAAATGGCCACTTTACATTTAGTTCCAGTTAGCAACGAAAAGCTATAAATTCAGCATTTGTTTTGAATCGAAACAATGTGATCAGAGGCGTCATCGTGAAAAAGTAAAAATCCAGAGTTTACACTGATTTCATGACCCCGATTTCCAGCAAAAGAGATTTATTACCAATCATTTCTTGCTTATTCTATAGTTAGAATCAAATGCAATTAGTATCATGAAAATAAATCATCGCTCCAGATTACAGAAAACTGCAGCGACCATATAACTGCTTAACCTGATATCACATTAAAAACTCTGTACAAAGATTCACCGAGCTCAGACTGATTGCGTGGGAGTGAACGTTTGTATGAGTCATCTGTTCATATTTTTCAGTATTGAATCAAGTCTGGATTATTTCTGTACACATGTTATGCGAATATTTTCTTCCTTTTGACAATCAGTCGCTAGCTTAGAAAGAGCTAGAAATGGAGAGTAAAGTGAACTATTATCCTGTTTTGCAAGGCATTAAAAGGTGTTCAGAAAAGATGCACCAAAACAGTAGCTTACCTTCAATTTCTTCTCATTCGCACTAGGAGAGGTTAGCGAACCAAAAATGACTTGAAGACATGCGTACAATTTGTAACACCGGACCAAATTTGAACTCTTTCCACATTGAGCATTGCATATCGATTCAAACCTGTAAGCAGGGCTCTGCATCAAAAATTAAAAAAAAATCGATCTGAAACGCGCTTTAACAGACACAATAATTAATAGACACATTTGAGCGTTGCAGCTGCTTTATACGGATATGAATGATATTGTATTTTTCCATGGGAGATTTCTTTCTCAAAATTTTAATATACCTTCGATAATTAAATTGTTTTTCGTGTGCAAATAGCCTCTTACCATAGCATTCGTTGACACAATGGTAATGTAAATCAAAATAAAGTGATAGTTCCTGCGTTCGATAAAGCATTGACATGGTTTTCGGTTTTAAAGTAGCTCCCAGATTTAGTTTCCAAACATTCGCTTAATTCGTATAGAACTGAAAAGTTAAACATAACTCTATTTTGCATTTTGATTTTAGACAGTTTGCAGGGTGCTATTTCTTTTGTAATCGCATGCTATTTCTGAGAATGTTTTCATTACTGCGGGGGGTTTCTTTGTCGCAACCAGGTTTTTCAACATAACATTACACCAATGAGAGTTGTTTTTGCATGACTGTGAAAACAGCGTCTGATCGCAAAACTCACGCAAAAAATGTTTCACAATTTAGACCCAGTTAGTACATCCTCTTCCTGTCAAAATTAAGCTTATTGCCCAGTTTAAGCAAACTATCCGAAAGGGAAGTTAATTTCGACTTGTTTCACTAAACACGCACAACAACCTTCAAAGGAGTGCGAGGTATTTTGTCATTATAAGTCTGTTTTTGTTGTGCCCAGCGACTGCTGTCTTCGTCGACAATCTCCGGCTGTGGTTTGTCATCAGGAATATTCAGAATTTCATAATAATCTTTACTTTGTCTTTCATATAATAAGTTAAATGAGTTATTTATATGATTAGTTTATTAATTCGTTATCAGAACCACCGCCCACAAGGGAGCAGAAGTTTATATCAAAGTAAATACAGTCGTCACAGAAAATGATAAGTTGTCAGTTAATTTCAACTGCTTTGCAGTGTCTTGTTAGTTAGAATGACGGACTCGGTGTGACATTTCAGAGATAGCTTACGTTTTGAAGATTTCTATATTATTGAAACTTAGGTTTTACCACAGCTTGAGGTTTCTAGAATTAAGTTTTTACGATCGAAGTTTTCCAAACAAATTCTGGTCGTTTTAACCTGTCTACGAACAAAATCTGATTGCTAGGCCGCCAAAACAGCGAATGCATCTATCTTTATTCAAGATCTTATCTTTTATGAGGTGGTCCATCTCTTTCTAGAATAAAAAAAGACTGTTTTTCGAACAAAAAAAAACACAAACACAGTCAAATTATGCATTGTGGAATTAGAAAAGAAAAACAAAATTGATTGTTTTAGTGAATACAGTCAAGCCAAGATTTCAAACAAGTATCAGAAATTTATACGTTATGAAGGCTTCTGGACCTCTGAAATTGTACCCTATTTGTAAGAATGCCCATTTCCAGGGATTTTGCTGTGCATTTTTAAGTTTAAATGATCCCTAAAGGTTCTTATCTTTTTTATTAACAACAATGTTTTATTGAAAAGAAAACGTACTCCGATATGATGTATTCTGATTGTACAAATATCACACTGATAGGGCTATCACAAAGTTGGTTTTAAGCTAAATTTACACATGGGTGGCAAGAAAACAACAGAAAGTTTCCCTCAAAAACGAAATAATCTATATACCCACCTGTTCAAATCACATCAGTTCTGGAAGTTACAATATTTCCAAACGTCTGCAGGCTGTACTGAACCAACGACGATGATTACTGGCTTGTCAGCTGGCTCTGTATTGTCTTCATGGTGGATTGGCAGCGTGTTAGCAAAAACTATTTATAGGCCGGCTCATGTTAAGAAAATATTCGTTAGATTAATAATTTATGTATTTTTGCTAGCGATGACTGAATTTTCGTCAAAGCCTTTGTCCCTTCCTTCCGCGTCACCGAGGGATATCACGGGCTGAAACCGCAGTAACAACCGAGAAAGTCCACGCATTTAACACAAACACTTGACATTTCGTTTTTCACCCTGCCGTCCAACATATGAGACAAGCTTAAAGAATCTGCGGTAAGGAAACCAGCGACAAATAATCGATTTAAAAGGTTTCGAGGAAATTAAATTTTCTGCTAGTCGAGATGTCAGCGCTAATTTACTCGAATCTCTCTACATATTACAGAATGAATCAGTTCATTAAATTACATGCACAAACTCAAACACGCCGCCGAGTGGCCAAATAAACAGTAAATTTGTGGTCGCCAACTTTTGGGTAACAAGGCGGGGTACTCTATTGTTGAAATTTCCATGTAGTCAATTCCTCCGAAGATAAAGATCTGTAAAAGATGGCTTTCACCGACGCGAAATTATTATCGTATATACACAGAGGCTGTAAGCTGTTGATAAGTAGCACATTTTGACCAAGAGGACTTCTTCCAACGAAATGCGCCACATGTCAAAATCTTGTGTCCATGTATGTTAGCGCTACTTATGCTCAGAAATCTTATGCTTGAGCAGAAAACCAGCCTTAATTAAAGGTACAAATTTATTTGTATGGGCTAAACCACAGATAAAAATAAATCAGGTGGGCACACTGTTCAATATTCTATTCAATTGTATCTTTCAGGTATCTGTAGTTCAATCCTAGACTGAACTGAGTTGAAGGAAAAGCTTAGAAGACTCTAGAGCACGAAGTGTTTTCATTACAGACAGCTTTAGTTTTGTCTGTTGTTCCTGGGCCCCTGTGGACAATCCTTTACGGGTAGGCATGGGTATGAAAGATTATGACTAGCTGTTGGTCAGCAGACAGTGCGGTATCATTTTTAATTAAACACCTGTTCGCGATCGTTCCCAAGAAGACACCACGAAAGTTCAGGTAGAGATGAACAAGAAAGTAATCTCTAGAAGAAGAACCGAAATTCGAAGGAGTACATGAACCCAAATTTGGCCGAAAATCGGCGATATCAGGTGGTTGATTTGTTATCATGGGATGATATCAGGGGGGCGGAGTTTAATATTTGCGGATCGGCCATTTTTTGCATTTTGCGGCAACTAATTTTTTCGGTTCACATTGCATTTGTGATTTTCAGGAAATCGTGTTTAATTAGAATTACAAACTACATGCAATAGATAAATCAAACAACACATAGAGATGAAAAACACGATGACCAGTGTCACTCTGTTACAATTACATGATGCCGAACATGGGATCATACTACTTCATGTATTATCCTTGGACTGTAATCGCCCACAGGTACTTTCTTTTTCACACCGGTATTTTGATAACAAAACTGTACATGTGATATCAGTATGTATAATTTCGTCAATGGAGTAAATTTTGTAACTCATTCTTGTAGCAGAACATACCGATTTGCACTATTTTGACAATTAATCAGTAACGTCTGCACACGAGCCAAGTTGCCCATCAGGCCGACGCTTATCCCAGTTTCTGTAGCATAAAGCGACAACAAACATTTCTTCCCCCCCTGGATGGGATGCTAGTCCATCACAGGGCCTCCCCCAGCATTACTGGTACTCATTTATACACCTGGGTGGAGAGAGGCACCGTGAGAGTTAAGTGCCTTGCCCAAGAACAGAACACAGTGTCCCTGGCTACAGCTCGAACCAGGACCGCTCGATCCAGAGTCGAGCGCACTAACCATGTGGCCATCGCGCCTCTCTTTGACAATTAGCGAAACTGGAAAAACAGCTGTCGAACTTAGTTTTTTGAACTTTAATATTACAACTGCTGTGGGCAAACACCAGCTACAAACCGTATTTCACCTCAGATACTGAAGCACTAGTAGAAACTTAACGAAATAATTTTGACTTCAACACAGCGTTAATTCCAAGCATCAAAAGTTACAATTCAACTTTAATGCAACTTCGTCATAAAGAACTCAGAGGCTGCCCAAAAAATTCAAATCATTTCTTGATACTTCTCTTTCTATCACTTTGTCGATTTTCATCGAAACAAACAACTTGCACTTTACTTGTCTGTCTGTCATGTATAAACAAAGTTTCCAGATTGAGAAGCTTTGGCGCCAAGTTTTGGAACCTCCAAGGGAAATGAAAATAGATCTAGAAAATCAAGTAGTTCGAGCAATCGAGTAGTCTCCTCCGCAGCCGTTATTAGGGACGTCACGCAAAGAGGCGTTGCGTGACGACCCTAACAATGGCTGCAGAGGAAACTAGCCATCGAGGTGTAAAATTGTTCGACGAGGGGAAGTTAAAAAACATTTTTGGTTCGTATTATCGGCAGGTTAAAAAAAATCGTCGTTTGCCGGAGAAATCGGGAGTCAGTTGACAGAAACAACTAAAAACAATAGAACATAGTTTCTTGCTCAAAACTAATCTGATATCTTTACCCGGTTTTCACTAATTTTTGTCATCTTCTTCGATCCCCGTCCCAAAACCAGCCAAATTAATATGGCCTAGAAGTCCTGTTGAACCAATAGGAAGATGCCAAAAATAACTAAAAACTGACATGACAAATAAGTGTATTTTATGGCGTTTCCTCTTTGCTTGCTTGGATGTTCAAGATCTTGAGGGACGAATTTGCTGCAGTTTCAGGTCGGGCCTTCGAAGTAACACCCTCTGTGGTATTCATTAAAACTTCTCGTGACGTAACAGGCATGGCTGTGGTGGACTGGAATGTGGTTGGAGCTGCGGTTGTTGAGGTTGGGCAATGTTCCTGGCATTTTGAAATCTTGTTGTTATAAACTTCCTTTAAGGAATTCCTGAGAACACAAACAGAAGTGGTTCACATTTAGAATCAGATTCTCTTGTTTATAGGGTAGGCTCATATCATATCTTGTCACGATATAAGGAGCTCAAAAACAGCAACAACACTTTATTACCCATTTAGAAGTTACTGATTTTTTTTTTTTTGAGTTATTATGACGACGTACAAAATTACCCATAAACTGAAGGAAACCTGAAAATTATACTGTACTAAGATAAAAAAAAAATACACCAAAGAGATAATAATAAACAATAAAGGAACAAGGATTATGAAGGATGGAGAAGATTAACACGGATTACCAACGACGAACTTGAAAAATTTAGACTTAACTTTTCAAGATGTGCAACACTGGGAACATTGTCAGGCTCGATTTCCAGCCGCTGTTCGGGAAACGTTTCCCCACCACCCCACTCCGGTCCTCCCAGGAATGCGAGAGAGCGGGGGAAATCGAGCCTAGAAGGTCGCCAGATTAAGGAGCGGACGACGAGCGGAGTCTGATAGAGAAAGAGGAGAGTTCCCGCCCTCTCCTTTTCTCTCCCGTATCCCGCTCGTCGCTGATCCCGCTCGTCGCTGATCCCGCTTGTCGCCCACCGTGTTTTCCGGCGATCGCCCTCACTTACCGAGAGCATGGAACAGGCTACATTAAAGCAAAACACAATGCTTGTAAATTTACCAGACGTATGAATATCCCATATAGCTGTAGGGCATCCTTAAATGATGCACTAACAGTCCGCAGCGATCGTAAATTAGCATATCGTCTTTCTTTCCTTTAAGCATCGCCACGATGTCTCGTTCGGCTGGCTCTTGGTAAACTGGGAACGACACTCTCTTTTTTAACTCGGAGATGAAGGCAGCGGATTTTTTCATGTTTAATATCATGAAGGTAATATCAGTAATATTCCTGTAAGAGACAAAAGGTGACATGTTACAAATGACGCTGGCTACTAGCCTCAAATTTTTGTTTTAGTATTACCCCCAAAAAAACTCTGATGGAATTCAATCTCAACAGTATCATGGCGAACCGATAACAAGGTGATATTGTTTTGTCAAAACTTGCTTACTGGACAATGCAATTCAAGCCGTTGAGACCTTCTGGTTTATGAACAATTATACCATGCTATACAAATATGAGATGATTGTAGCCGACGCTACACGCCTTGTTGACTATCTGAAAGCAAAAAAAAATTGTTCGAAATTTTAACTGCGATGGATAGAAGAGAAATCTTCGAAAACTCATCTAACCGATGTTGCAGCACTCCCGTCCAGGACTTCGCTAAAAACTGGTTATATTGGGAGTAAGTAGTCTGTTGCACTTGGTAAAAATAAAATGAGTGTTCTGGCCTGGGTCACCGAGTGGCATTCTTTGGAAATGAACTTGAGCTAACCTGCCACTAACTGCTGATAAGTGTCTTTCACATTGGATAACGCGCTTTTTTTGTCGTCAAACCAGTAATTTTTCATTCCCGCTCTGAAATACCGAGGGCTTTTAAACTTAAATTCGACGAGGGCAGCATTCCAGTTTCAAGCGAAAAGCTTTGACATAGCATTAACCTTGGTCAAAAAGTTGTTTTTGAAGCTATGAAAATATACAAAGACCACTGCAGTAGGTTGGAGTTCCAGTCCCACAATTCAATCTGACCTCTGCTTTTGACCATAAACCTTCGCTTCCTGTGTTACCTTTTCAGAAAGAGAACATACCGAGGAGAGGATAAAGGGGTTAGATTAAAATTGTTTTTGTTGGCTTAGGAGAACGCGAGACGCTTGGATAAAGAGAAAAACAATGCTTGCCTTGCACTCTATTAAGGGCCTCTCTCAGTTTGCCCAATAGACCAAAGAAAAGGCCAAGGAGATAATGTTTGGTAGACAAAATAAAATTGTGTGTTCATTAGTTTTTTGCTGCCAGATATTTTTCTGACTTTTTTTCGAGCGCGCGAGCGACCACAAAGCGGGCGGGAATGAAAATTTCAGTTTCTTCTGAAAGAAGTCCACAGACTCTCCATTTTTGTCTCTCAGCCCCACATCCTTGTGTTTTGGCTCGTTCATATCCAACGCGCCGGGGTGATAATTTGCTAAGCTTGCGATATCGACGCACTCAAGAGAAGAGGGTCTGTGGACCGACTAAAACGCAAATGACATGGTATGGCTTGTACTTACCTCTTCACAACTATTTCGTTATACTTGAGGTTCATTTGAACAGCCTGCCACTGACAAAATCGTCAGCTGGCGAGCATCACTCCCAGGATTACCACACGACCCTTCGATCGCGCTTC